>Ga0172382_10001508_pt1 | contig 41559 bp, 51 predicted proteins | sample Leawel138RmetaG_FD_122245 | JGI IMG/M metagenome (GOLD analysis project Ga0172382, IMG submission 122245) | Leachate microbial communities from a municipal landfill in Southern Ontario, Canada - Leachate well 138R metaG | ecosystem: Engineered > Solid waste > Landfill > Unclassified | place...
GCCCAGCACTACGTTCCTCGTCGGTCACTATGCGACGGCATGGCTCCCTCCTCGCGCCTCGCGCTGGGCCAAAATCGGCTCCGTCCCGGCGCATCAACCTCAGCAGGACAGGCTCTAGGCCGCGTGCATTGCGGCCAGGTTGTCGTCGCAGCCGTTGGGTTCACCCAGTTCCAGCGCCAGCCGCCGCGCCGGCGCCTCACCGCCGCGTCCCAGGCTGAAGCGGTTGCGAACCGCGCCCGTCGGGCGAAAGCCGAGCTTGCCCAGCACGCGTGCGGACGCCGGATTGTCAACGAAATGACTGGCGACCAACCGCCTGTGACCGAGAGCCTTGGCCAGGCTGAGGACGGCGCGCGCGGCCTCGGTCGCATAGCCCTGGCCCCAGAACGGCCGCCCGATCCAATAGCCCAGTTCGACCTCATCCCCGTCGCGCGCCAGCCCGACGTGGCCGATCAGCCGCGCGCCCTCGGCGCCAGGCAGGGTGACGAAGAGGTTCGGCAGCAGCCGCTCGGGCTGGCGTGCGGCGAAGGTCCTGGCGTTCTCGGCGGTATAGGGCCAAGGCGCGCGGGCAAGATTGCGGACCACCGCCTCGTCATCGACGAGGGCCAGCAGGTCTTCCCACTCCTCGGGCCAACCGGGCCGCAGGAACAGCCGTTCGCTGCGAATGAACATGGCTTCAACTCCACTCAGCCACCCTTCCGCGGCCGCCATCTAGGCGCACCGCGTGACAGGCGGATTACGGTTTTCGTCCAGCCGAGCGCGGCCTGCGGCGTCCGAACGAAGGTGTGCTGAGGGAGAGACGAAAAAAGGGAGACGGGTTGGCCCCTCTCCCTCTCGATGCCGGATTACGAATCCGGCGGGGCCATCCCGTCAGGATGGCCCTTCATCGACCATCCGGCTTATTCGGCGGCTTCTGCCATGTCGACCGACACGTATTTCCGGCCGAGCTTGCCGGCGTGGAATCGCACGCGGCCTTCAGCGAGCGCGAAGAGGGTGTGATCCTTGCCCATGCCGACGTTGGCGCCGGGATAGACCCGGGTGCCGCGCTGGCGCACGATGATGTTGCCGCCGAGGACCTGCTCGCCGCCGAACTTCTTCACGCCGAGGCGGCGGCCTGCCGAATCGCGACCGTTGCGCGAGGAGCCGCCAGCTTTCTTGTGTGCCATCTCGATCTACTCCGGATTCTTATTCGGCCGCGGGCGCAGCGGCTTCGTCCTTGGGCGCAGCCTTCGCCTTCGGGGCCTTCTTCTCCTCGCCACCGACGGCGAGGATGCGCAGCAGGGTCATCTGCTGGCGATGGCCGTTGCGACGGCGATAGTTGTGCCGGCGGCGCTTCTTGAAGACGATGATCTTTTCCGACTTGGCCTGGGCGATGATCTCTGCCGAGACCACGACCTTCGCCGAGTCGGCGATCTGCCCGTCGGCACCAGCCAGCAGGACGTCACCCAGGGTGATCTTGTCGCCGGCTTCGCCCGCCAGCTTCTCGACCGCGATCTTGTCTCCGGCGGCAACCCGGTACTGCTTGCCGCCCGTGCGCACTACTGCGAACATTGTGCCCTTACCTGTCTAGTCTGTCCTGCCGCCCCGGCCGCGACATACGGCATAGGCAACACGCCGAACGCCCGCGGGAGCGCGGGGGCCGGAAAGAGAGGTGCCGTTAATCCAAGGACCTGCGGGTGTCAACTGCGATGAGGCGGGCGATTGCCTCTCGCGATGGCCGTGGGCCGTGCTATGGGCGGAGCATGCGCCGCACCCCTGCTTCGCTCCTGCCGCTCGCCCTTGCCCTCTCGCTCGGCGCCTGTGCCGCGGCGAAGGACTACCCCTCGCTCGAACGCCGCCCGGCGGAACGGATGAGGGGCAGCGCGCAGCCGGCCACGCCGGAACCGCCGCCCCCGCTCCCCGCTCCGCCGAGCCCCCAGCTCACGGCGCGGCTCGCCCAGCTTGTCGAGCAGGCACAGGCGGCGCACCAGCGCTTCGCGGCACGGCGCGGCAATGCCGAGCGGCTGGTCGCCGCGGGCGGGCGCGACGTTCCGGGAAACGAAGGCTGGGCGGTAGCGACAGTGGGACTGTCCGAACTCGAATCGGCGCGCAGCGACGCGATGGTGGCGCTGGCGGAACTCGACCAGCTCTATGCGGCGGAAGTGGTTGCCGCGGCCGAAACCGGCAACCGAACCAGCGTCGACGCCATCGCCGTGGCGCGTGAGCAGGTAACCGGGCTGGTAAGCGCCGAGGATAACGTCCTGGCCGGACTACGCGCCCGCATGCGCGGCTGAAGCCGGCGCACGAAAACGCGGGACCGATCGGCCGGCCCCGCGCAGGCGAGAGAGTTCGGCCGGGAGAACTCGGCAGGTCAGCGCACCACGGCGCTGATCACGGCAATGGCGATGCCCCACAGGAAGATGAGCGCCGGCAGGATCAACACCTGCACCATGGCTGCGCCGCCTGCGAGAGGGCCGGTTCCGGTCTGGATGCCGCGATTGCGCAACATGCCGTAGCTCAGCGCACGCTGCTGCTTCGCCGGGTTCATCCGCGCCCAGAGCATCGGCGTGCCGAAAGCGGCGACGATGAAGAGAGCGAAAATCGCCATCGGCAGGACCAGCCCGGGGTCCATGAAGGCCAGCGCCATCACGCCAATGAAGCCGAGGTAGAGTGCGACGGTGGCAGCGTAAACGCCGGCCGGCAGCTCGAAGCTCCGGTCGATCTCGCTGCGGATGTGCGGAGCGTCGGTGACGGCGGCAACGTGCGCAATGGCTTCCTTGCTGATCAGCTCGGCCATGGGTTCCTCCTTGCGGACTGGAATATCCATGCCGCACGGTGATTGGCGAGCACCTTGATCTCGATCAAACGGCTGCGTTTTCGTCCCAGCGGCGCAAGTCGGCGAAGTCGACCGCGCGAGGTTCGATCCAGCGCCAGGCGCCTGCCGCCTTCTCGCGCTTCCAGAACCAGCTCTCGCTCTTGAGATGGTCCATGGCGAACTCGGCGGCAGCGAAGGCGTCGCGGCGATGACGCGCCGCGCTGGCGACAAGGACGATGGGATCGCCGGGGGCCATCGTCCCGCTGCGATGGAGGATGAGCAGTCCGTCGAGCGGCCAGCGGCGCTGCGCTTCTTCGGCCAGCGCCTGCATGCCTGGCAGGGTCAGCGGCTCGTAGTGCCGCAGTTCGAGCGCCTCGACCCCCTCGCCGCAGCGCACCTGACCGAGAAAGCTGACGATGCCGCCGGCCGCGTCCTGGCCCGCGCAGAAAGCCGCGAGTTCCGCGCCCGGATCGAAGGAAGCGGTCAGCAGGCGCACGTCGGCGGCCATGTCAGCCCCCGCTCACCGGCGGCAGGAACGCCAGTTCGTCACCCTCGGCGAGCACGACGGCGGCGCGATCGGCGACCAGCGTTCCGTTCAAGGCGAGGCGGATGCGATCGGCGGCAAGCTCCGCAGCGAGATCGGGCTCCAGCGCATCCAGCACGTCGGCCAGGCTGCCGCCGGCCACCTGCCGTTCGGCGCCGCCGGCGACATCCTCCAGCCGGCCGAGAAAGACGAGCTTCGCCAAAGCCTAGCCGCCGGTCATCGACATGTGGCGCGAGAGCGCGGGCGCGCCGCCCGGCCGGTCGATCACGAAATGATGCCGCGCCGGCTTGATCCGCATCGCGACGTCGAGCGCATCGGCCATCGCGGCATCGGGATCGGCTGAACGCACCGCCGCGCGCAGGTCCACCCGCTCGTTGCCGCCGAGGCAGGCATAGAGCTGGCCGGTCGCGGTCAGACGGATGCGGTTGCAGCCGTCGCAGAAGTTGTTGGTCAGCGGCGTGATCAGACCCAGCCGGCCGCCGGTTTCGGCCACGTCGAAATAGCGTGCCGGGCCGCCGGTGCGATGGTCGCTGGGCGTCAGGGTCCAGCGCTGCTCCAGCCGCTCGCGCACCACGGACAGCGGCAGGTAATGGTCGAAGCGGTCCTCCTCGACCTCGCCGAGCGGCATGACCTCGATCAGCGTCATGTCAAAGCCCCGACCGTGGGCCCAGGCGATCAGTTCCGGGATCTCGTCCTCGTTGATGCCCTTGAGCGCCACGGTGTTGATCTTGACCGCAAGCCCCGCCTCCTTCGCCGCGGCGATGCCCTCGAGCACCTGCGGCAGCGAATCGCGCCGGGCCAGCCCGGCGAAGCGCGCCCGGTCGAGCGTGTCGAGCGAGACGTTGATCCGCCGGACGCCCGCGGCCCGGATCAGCCCGGCGAATTCGGCAAGACGCGTGCCGTTGGTCGTCAGCGTCAGCTCGTCCAGACCGTCCCCCACCTTGCGGCCCAGCGCCTGGATCAGCTCGATCACGTCGCGCCGCACCAGCGGCTCGCCACCGGTCAGCCGCAGCTTGGTGATGCCGCGAGCCATGAAGCCCAGCGCCAGGCGATGCAGTTCCTCCAGCGTCAGGACATCGGCCTTGGGCAGGAAGACCTGCCGCTCGGGCATGCAATAGGCACAGCGCAGGTCGCAGCGGTCGGTCACCGACAGGCGCAGATAGGTGATCCGCCGGGCGAACTGGTCGACGAGAGGCGCGTGGCTTGTCATCCCGTCTTGGATAGCACCTTCTCCGCGCCCTGGCCATCGAGCAGCAGGTACTGCCCGGTCACGCCCGGCGCGGCGCCGAGATAGGCCTCCGCCGCGGCGATCGCCCGCGCATCGTCAGCGGCGAGCGCGTTGACCCGGAGCGGCGCATGGTCGCGCGCGAGCTGCTGGACGGCGGCGAGCCGCCAGCTGCGATGGGTATAGTCGGCCGGCTCGAAGACGATAACGAGATGGCTGTCCGCGCCGGCCAGCGCGGCCGCGATGCGGGGCAGCGTTTCGGCATGGAACCGCGCCGCGGCGGCCAGGGACGCCTCGGGCAGGGCACCGACGCGCAACAGCGCCATCAGCGCCGGTTCCGGGTCAGGGTGATGCCGATCCTCTCGCCCGCCTCGCTGATCGCCAGCTTGACGATCCGGACGGTCACCGCTTCCACGCGCGGGTCCTGGAGGAACAGCGTCTCGCAGATGTGGTCGGCCACCGCCTCGATCAGCTTGAAGTGCATCCCGGGCGGCAGCGCCTCGGACGCGGCGAACTTGAGGTCCATGTAGTTCTTGCTGGCGGACAGCGGCGTGTCGGGCGCGTAGCGCTCGATCGGTTTCAGCCGCGCCTCGATGCCGATCCGCAAGGGCTGCGGCTTGCCCGTCTCCTCGGAATAGATTCCGGTGAGCACGTCCACTTCGAAATCGGCGACTTCAAGGATCAGACTGTCGGACAATTGCGGTTCCTGCGAGCGGGGGCGCCAACGCGCGATGGCACTTCGCCGCGAGCCTGTCCACCCCGGCCGCGGAAACCGCGCGGACGCAATTCGATACACCTCGCCGCCCCGATTTGTTAGCCTGGCGCCATTCACACGAAGGAGGCAGGATGATGAACAGGCGGATGTTCGGAGCCGGCGCGGCGGCGGCAGTGCTGCTCGGCGTGCCATTCCTCGCGACGGCGACGGCGCAAGTCCCCCGCGCGATCGCGGACGCCGTGGCCAGCCCGGAGCGGCCCGAGGCCGACAAGGCGCGCGACACGGACCGCCGGCCGGCCGAGCTGCTTGCCTTCGCCGGCGTTCGTCCGGGCTGGGAAGTGGCCGAACTGGCGCCCGGCGGCGGCTATTTCACCCGGCTGCTGAGCCTCGTCGTCGGCGAGCAGGGCCATGTCCATGCCAACTCCTCGCGCCCGGTGCCTGCGGTCCAGACCTGGGCGCAGACCCATCCCAACGTCAGCGTGCAAATGACAACCGCGGGTCAGGTGATCGCGCCCGAGCCGGTCGACCTCGTCTGGACGACGCAGAACTACCACGACTTCAAGAACGCCAAGGTCGGTGACGGCGATGCCGCCGCAGCGACCAACGCCGCCGCATTCGCTGCGCTGAAGCCCGGCGGCGTCTATCTGGTCAGCGATCACCAGGGCGCGCCGGGATCGGGCGCGACGCAGACCTCGACCCTGCACCGGATCGAGGATGCGGCGGTGATCCGCGAAGTCGAGGCCGCTGGCTTCCGGCTCGAAGCGCGCAGCGATATCCTGCGCCACCCGGCCGACGACCACATGCAGAAGGTGTTCGAGACCGGCCTGCGCGGCAAGACCGACCAGTTCGTCCTGCGCTTCCGCAAGCCGGCGACGGCGCGTTAATCGTTCCGCCATCGGGCGAAGATGGCGGTCGGCAGCAGGCGGCCGTCCCCGCATTCCTCGCGCACAGCCAGTTCGCCGTGCTCGACCGTGCCGGGCATGTCGGCGAAAACTTCCGCCAGCAGTCCGGCGATCGCCAGCGAGGACATGCGCACGGCATAGACGGTGAGGAACAGGAAGCGGCTGTCGGTGTCGAGCAGGCGGCGGCAATCGGCGACGAGGCCGGGCAGATGCTCCTCCAGTCGCCAGACTTCGCCCTCCGGGCCGCGGCCGAACTTGGGCGGATCGAGGATGATCCCGTCATAGCGCCGCCCGCGCCGCACCTCACGCGCGGCGAACTTCGCCGCATCGTCGACGATCCAGCGGACGGGGCGCCCGGCCATGTCCGACAGCGCCGCATTGGCGCGCGCCTGCGCAACCGACTTCTTCGAGGCATCGACGTGCGTGACCGGCCCGTGCGCCGACAGCGCCAGCGTGCCGACACCGGTATAGCCGAACAGGTTGAGACACGCCCCCACGGCGTCCGGGGTCCGGTCCGCCAACCGCTCTCCCATCCAGTCCCACACCGGGGCCATGTCCGGGAAGAACCCCAGGTGCCGGAATGGCGTGCACTGGGCGGTGAAGCGCACGTCGCGCCAGGACAGCTCCCAGCCCTCGCGCGGGACCGGCTTGTCGAACCGCCAGCGTCCGCCGCCGTCCTCGTCCGAGCCGGGCACGAACTCCCCGTGCGCGTCCCACGCGGCGAGACGCGGCGACCAGAGCGCCTGCGGCTCGGGTCGAACGAAGCGGCAGGGGCCGTAGCGTTCCAGCTTGCGGCCATGCCCCGAATCGACGAGGCCGTAGTCCGCCCAGCCTGCTCCCGCCAGGATCAGCGGATCAGGCGCGAGCCGCGCCATCGGCGATCAGGTCCGCGGCACGGCGTGCGCGGCGACATACTCCGCCACGGCCGCGTAATCGCCCGGCAGCTCCGCGTAGCGCTCCTCGCGATCGAACAGGTCGCCGACGCGCGCCGGCAGCGACGGGCGCTGGCCGGTCGCCCGCTCGACCGCGTCGCGGAACTTGGCGGGATGCGCCGTCGCCAGCGTCACGATCGGAATCTCGCGCGGCAGATCGGTGCTGCGCGCGGCATGGAGGCCGATCGCGGTGTGCGGGTCGATCAGTTCGCCGCAGTGTTCCCAGGCCCAGCGGATCGCCCGGCTCATGTCGTCGGCATCGGCGCGCGCGCTGGAGAACAGCGCGGCCGCGCCCTCGCGCTGCGCGTTGGTGAGTTGCATCGCCCTGCTCGCCTCGAACCCCGCCATCTGCGCGGCAAGCGCGGCGCCGTCGCGCCCGCCGAGGTCGAACAGCAGCCGCTCGAAGTTGGACGAGACCTGGATGTCCATCGACGGCGCGGCGGTGGGCGTGACCGTGCCTTGCGAATAGTCTCCGGTGGTCAGCGCGCGATGGAGGATGTCGTTGACGTTGGTGGCGACGATCAGCCGCGCCACCGGCAAGCCCATCTTCGCCGCGACATAGCCGGCGAAAACGTCGCCGAAGTTGCCCGTCGGCACCGAGAACGCGACCTGGCGGCGCGGGGCGCCAAGCTGCAGGCCGGCGGCGAAGTAATAGACCACCTGCGCCATCAGCCGCGCCCAGTTGATCGAATTGACCGCGCCGATAGCGAACCGGCCGGTCATGGCCGTATCGCTGAACATGCGCTTCACCATCGCTTGGGCATCGTCGAAGGTGCCGTCGATGGCGATGTTGCGGACGTTGGGCGCAAGCACCGTGGTCATCTGGCGGCGCTGCACCTCGCTCACCCGCCCCTTGGGGTGGAGCATGAAGATATCGATCCTGGCGCGGCCCGCGACCGCATCGATCGCCGCCGAGCCGGTATCGCCGGACGTGGCACCGACGATCGTCAGGTTCTGCTCGGCTCCATCGCTGCCGGGGCGGGCGAGGAACTCCTCGAACAGCAGGCCCAGGAGTTGCAGCGCCACGTCCTTGAACGCGAGCGTCGGGCCGTGGAACAGCTCGAGCAGCCAGTGCTGTTCGTCGAACTGCGCGAGCGGGGTGACCGCCGCGTGGGCGAAGCGGCCATAGGCGGCGCAGGTCAGCTCAAGCAGCTTTTCCGGCGTCAGGCTGTCGCCGACGAAAGGCTGCATCACCCGCTGGGCAAGCTCCGCATAGGACAGGCCGGCCATCGCGGCGATCTCCGCCTCGCTGAAGCGCGGCCATCGCGACGGCACGTAAAGCCCGCCGTCCGAAGCCAGGCCCGCGAGCGTCGCGCCGGCGAAATCGAGCGCCGGAGCGCCGCCTCTGGTGCTGATATAGTCCATGGGAGCCGGCGGTTAGCGGGCGGCGGCGCGTGACGCAAGCAATGCCGACAGCGGCTCCGCGCGCGGTCTAATTGCCCTTCAGCCGCTTGCGCAGCGCCAGAGCGTAGATCACCAGCGCGGTGACAGCGAAGATGAACCACTGCACGGCGTAGGATAGGTGGTTGTTGGGCAGTTCGGACGGATCGGGCCGCGCGTTCGCCGCCAGCCCGGCGAGCGGCGGGTCCGCCACCAGTCGCGGCCCCGGCGCGATCAGGCCCACCGCCTCGCCGCCCCGCCACGCCGCCGGCGCTGGATCGCGCGACCAGCCGAGCACGACGCGCGCCTTGCCGCCCCCGGCGAGCAGGCAATCGGCGACATGGGCCATGCCGTTCTGCCCTTGCGCGTTGTGGCCGGCGATCACCGAAACCCCGGTGACCTCGCGGCAATCCACCGTGGCATGGCGATAGAGCACGGCTTGCGCGGCGGCCTCGGTCTGCGGGAACGGCACGTCCGCCGACATCCCCTGCGCCGCCGCATAATGGCTAAGCAGCGCTTCCTTCTGGTGCATCCGGTCGAGTTGCCAGAAGCCGAGTCGGATCATCACGCCGACCGCCGCCAGCACCAGCAGGGTCGCGAGGGCCGGGAAGCGGCGGCGGGTCATTCGTCGCCGCGGCGCGCCTCGCCCGCCTGGCGCTGGAATTCGGCGGCGAGAAGTGCGCTTTTGCCCGCGCGCAGGCCCCAGACGACCGCGAGCGTGGTGAACGGTACCCAGAGCAGGACATGCACCCAGAAGGGCGGATGTGCGCCGAGTTCCACCATGATCGCCAGCGCGCAGACCAGCGCGCCGATGATCAGTGTCAGGAAGGCGGCAGGCCCGTCGCCGACATTGAATGCGGAAAAGTCCAGTCCGCAGGCGCGGCAGCGCGGCGCGAACGTGGCCAAGGTCGTTCCCTTGGGCCCGCTGAACAGCGTACGCGCGCCACAGCGCGGGCAGAGACCGAAAAGGGCAGCCGGAACAAGCCCCGGCCGCCCTTCGTTTTCCTGACTCTCGCCGGTCATCAGCGCAGCGTCATCAATGTATCGGGTAGCCCCAGCCGCCCCAGACATAGATGGCGACGAACAGGAACAGCCAGACGACATCGACGAAGTGCCAGTACCAGGCCGCGGCTTCGAAGCCGAAGTGCTGGCGCGGCGTGAAATCGCCGTTGTATGCGCGCTTGAGGCAGACGATCAGGAAGATCGTGCCGACGAGCACGTGGAAACCGTGGAAGCCGGTCAGCATGTAGAACGACGAACCGTAGGTGTTCACGCCGAAGGCGAACGGCGCGTGCGCGTATTCGTAGACCTGGATCGCGCTGAAAGTCACGCCCAGCAGGATCGTCGCCCAGAGACCCTTCTTGAGACCCTCGCGGTCGCCATGGATCAGCGAATGATGCGCCCAGGTGATCGTCGTGCCCGAGCAGAGCAGGATCAGCGTGTTGAGCAGCGGCAGGTCGAAGGCATCGAGGACCGCCTCGATCTCCTTGGGCGGCCATTGCCCGCCTACGCTTTCGGCCAGTTCCGAAGGGAACAGCGAGAAGTTGAAGAAGGCCCAGAACCAGCCGACGAAGAACATCACCTCCGAGGCGATGAACAGGATCATGCCATAGCGCAGGTGGAGCTGCACGACCGGGGTGTGATGCCCCTGGTTCGCTTCCTTCACGACGCTCGACCACCACGAGAACATGGTCAGCAGCACGCCGAAGATGCCCAGCAGCAGCACCCATTTACCCGCGGGCATGTCGTGCATGTACAGCACGCCGCCGCTCGTCATCGTCACCGCTGCGAAAGAGCCCACCAGCGGCCAGATATCGGGCGGCAGGATGTGATAATCGTGGTTTTTGGTTCCGGCCATGATGCCTCTGGTCCCTGTTGCGTGGCTTGGCGGCGGCTGCCGCGCTCTATGATTTGCGAAAGGCCCTTAACCGCCCGTTCCGGCGCGGTCCAGTGCCTTCGCTCGGCCTCCCTCGGTCACGGCGGCCACCGCTGGCGCCTCACCGGTCTCGTGGAAGGTGTAGCTCAAGGTGATCTCCTGGACGTCCTTGGTATCGGGATCGTCGAGGATCTTGGGGTCGACGTAGTAGATCACCGGCATGCGCATTTCCTCGCCCGGCTTGAGCGTCTGCTCGGTGAAGCAGAAACACTGGATCTTGTTGAAGTAGCGGGCCGCCTGCTCGGGCTCCACATTGAAGCTGGCGGTGCCGGTGATCGGCCGGTCCGACAGATTCTTGGCGGTGTACGTCGCCATGTCGCGCACGCCGATCGAAACGGTGTCGACCACCTGGACCGGCGTGAACCGCCAGTCCAGGCCGCGCTCGACGTTGGCGTCGAAGCGCACGCGAATCAGCCTGTCGGTGGAGGCGACGGTCGCCGCCTGGGCCTCGCTCACCCGCTTGGTGGTGCCGGCGAAACCGGTGACCTGGCAGAAGATGCGATAGAGCGGCACCGACGCGAAACCGAGGCCGATCATGGCCAGCACGATGCCGAGCGCTATCAGCCCGACGCGGAAATTGCGCTGCTGCAGCGATGCAGTACTCATGCGATCAGCTCATCTTGGCGATGGAAATGGCGAAGACCAGGATGGCAAAGCCGCCCAGCAGCAGCGCGAAGACCCGGTTGCGGCCGCGGATGATGCGCGCGCGTTCCTCATCGGGAGGGGGGACATGATCGGGAGCGTTCATGCCCCGACCCCTTGCACCACCAGCCAGCGATCCGCAACCAGCGCGGCGAACAGCGCGAAGAGATAGAGCACCGAATAGCCGAAAAGCTGCTTCTCGGGCTTCATCGGATCGCCTTCGGGCGCGCTGCGGCGCAGCCCCACGCGCAACGACAGAAGGAGAAAGGCCGTCGAGAGAATCAGCGCCGAGACGCCGTAGACGGCCCCCGTTCCGCCGATGAACCAGGGCAGCGCGGACAGCGGCAGCAGCAGCACCGCATAGGCCAGGATCTGCCGCCGGGTCGAGGTTTCCCCGGCCACCACCGGCATCATCGGGATGCCGACCTTGGCGTAGTCGCTCTTCACGAAAAGCGCGAGCGCCCAGAAGTGCGGCGGCGTCCAGAAGAAGATGATCGCGAAGAGGATGACCGGCATCCAGGTGATGTCCCCCGTCGCCGCCACCCAGCCGATCAGCGGCGGAAAGGCGCCCGCGCCGCCGCCGATGACGATGTTCTGCGGCGTCCTGGGCTTCAGCCAGATCGTGTAGACGACCGCATAATAGACGATCGAGAGCGCCAGGATGCCCGCCGCCAGCCAGCCGATCGCCAGCCCCATCAACAGGACCGAGGCGACCGATAGGCCGATGCCGAAATCACGCGCGGCGATGCGGTCCATACGGCCTGCAGGCAACGGCCGCCCGGCGGTGCGCTTCATGCCGGCGTCGAGGTCGGTCTCCCACCACTGGTTGAGCGCGGCCGCCCCGCCGGCGCCCATGGCGATGCACAGGATGGCGGTGAAGCCCAGCACCGGGTTGATCGATTCGGGCGCGGCGAGCAGGCCGCACAGGCCCGTGAAGATAACCAGGCTCATCACCCGCGGCTTGGTCAGCGCGAAGAAGTCATGCCAGTGGGCGGGAAGCGGCTGGGTTGCGGTCATTGTCGTCATATCGCGTCCGGCTGCGCCGGCAGTCCTCTTGCTCGCAAAACAGGAAAAGGCACGCTGCGTTCCGCAACATGCCCCTCCCCTGGTCCCTTCCGCGCGAACCTGTCCCGGACGGCTGCCTCTCAGCCGGCCGAAGTCCGCGGGAAGGGGACATACGATCCCGCCCCTTGATGGGGCGGGACCCGATCAATGGTGACCCTTGTCGTCGATGACGGGCAGGGTCTCGAACTGGTGGTACGGCGGCGGGCTCGTCAGCGTCCATTCGAGCGTCGTCGCGCCTTCGCCCCACGGGTTGTCCGCGGCCTTCTTCCCGGCGAGGAAGGCATAGGCCATGTTCACGAAGAAGATCAGCACGCCGACCGCCATCGTCGTGTAGCCATAGGCCGAGGCGATGTGGTTCCAGTAGGCATAGGCCTCCGCGAAGTCGGGATAGCGGCGCGGCATGCCCTGCAGCCCGAGGAAGTGCATCGGGAAGAACAGGATGTTGACGCCCACGAAGAACACCCAGAATTGCAGGTGCGCGAGGAACTCGGAGTGCATCCGCCCGCTCATCTTCGGGAACCAGTAGTAGAACCCGGCGAAGAGCGCGAACACCGCACCCAGCGACAGCACGTAGTGGAAGTGCGCCACCACATAATAGGTGTCGTGCAGCACGTCGTCGACGCCGCCGTTGGCGAGGACCACGCCGGTCACGCCGCCGACGGTGAACAGGAAGATGAAGCCGATCGCCCAGACCATCGGCGACTTGAACTGGATCGAACCGCCCCACATCGTCGCGACCCACGAGAAGATCTTGATGCCGGTGGGCACGGCGATGACCATCGTCGCAGCAGTGAAGTACATCTTCATGTTCACCGACATGCCCGAGGTGTACATGTGGTGCGCCCAGACGATGAACCCGACCACGCCGATCGCGACCATGGCGTAGGCCATGCCGAGATAGCCGAACACGGGCTTGCGGCTGAAGGTCGAGACGATCTGGCTGATCATGCCGAAGCCCGGCAGGATCATGATGTAGACTTCGGGGTGTCCGAAGAACCAGAACAGGTGCTGGTAGAGCACCGGATCGCCACCGCCCGACGCATCGAAGAAGGTCGTGCCGAAGTTGCGGTCGGTGATCAGCATGGTGATCGCCGCGGCGAGCACGGGCAGCGACAGCAGCAGCAGGAACGCGGTCACCAGCACCGACCAGGCGAAGAGCGGCATCTTGTGCAGCGTCATGCCCGGTGCGCGCATGTTGAAGATGGTGGTGATGAAGTTGATCGCGCCCATGATCGACGCCGCACCGGCAAGGTGGATCGAGAAGATCGCGAAGTCGACCGCCGGGCCCTGCGAGCCGGACGTCGACAGCGGAGCGTAGGCCGTCCAGCCGATGCCCGCGCCATTGCCCGTGCCGCCCGGCACGAAAGGCGAGATCATCAGCGAGCAGAACGCGGTGAACGTCAGCCAGAACGAGATGTTGTTCATCCGCGGGAAGGCCATATCCGGCGCGCCGATCATCAGCGGCACGAACCAGTTGCCGAAGCCGCCGATCATCGCCGGCATGACCATGAAGAACACCATGATCAGGCCGTGCGCGGTGATCAGCACGTTCCAGAGGTGGAGCGACTGATCGAAGGTCGGGTTCTTCTCGCCAAGCATCTCGGCGAACATGCCGAGGTACTGGATGCCGGGCTCGGCCAGCTCAAGGCGCATCATGCCCGAGACCAGGCCGCCGATGACGCCCGCGAAGACCGCGAAGATCAGATAGAGCGTGCCGATGTCCTTGTGGTTCGTCGACATGAACCAACGCGCGAAGAATCCGGGATGACCGTGATCGTCATGCGCGTCGTGGTGATGATCGCCGTGGGCCTGGAAGGCTTCGGGTGCGGTGGTTGCCATGGTCGGATAACCCTATCGGAAAGTTCAGGCCTGGGGGGCCGGCGATGCGGGAGCGGGGGCGGCGGGCGCCGCGGCGGATGCGGGGGCGGCCGGCTCGGCGGCTTCGGCGGCGGCTTCCGGAGCCTCATCCGCCGGCGCCGGCTGGTTGTCGATCACGCCGCCCGACTGGGAAAGCACCCAGGCATTGAACTTGTCGCGCGGCAGCGCCTCGACGGCGATCGGCATGTAGCCGTGACGCGCGCCGCAAAGTTCGGAGCACTGGCCATAGTAAACGCCCGGCTTCTCGACGAAGAAGACCTTCTCGTTGATCCGGCCCGGCACGCCGTCGATCTTGAACCAGAGCGAGGGCACGGCGAACGAGTGAATGACGTCGGACGCGGTCACCTGCAGCCGAATCGGCTCACCGGCCGGAACCACCATGCGGTTGTCGACCTCGAGGTGCGACGGGCCGTCCCACGGCTCGGAGCCGACTTCGCGCACGCCGTTGTTGATCACCGGCTGACCGGGGATGTTCAGCATGTTCGAGATGACCTCGAATCCGCCGTTGTCCGGATAGACATAAGTCCAGAACCACTGGTTGCCGACCGCCTTGATCGTCAGCGCCTTGGCCGGGGCGGGCTTGAACTGCTTGGCGAGCAGGTCGATCGAGGGCACCGCGATGCCCACGAGAACGAGCACCGGCACCAGCGTCCAGATGACCTCGATCAGCGTGTTGTGGCTGGTCTTGGACGGGACGGGATTGCTGCGGCTGTTGTAGCGGACCATCACCCAGATCAGCAGGACAAGCACCAGGACGCAGATGATGGTGATGATCGGCATCAGCACGCCATTGTGGATCCAGTGCCCATAGTCGCCGAGCGGCGAATATTGATCCTGCAGGTGAATCGCGCCGGGAACCGGCATACCCACGCCTTCGGTGGCCTTCATCGGAACGTAGCCGGCGGCAGGCGCGGCGGATTCCGCGACGGCGGGCGCAGCCGCCAGAGCCGCCTGCGGCGCGGCCGACAGGACAAGGGTGAGTGCGAGAGCCTGGATCCTGCGGCTCGCGGCCCGTGCATGTTCGCCGAATTTCATCGTGTTCTTGCTTTCCGCTTTCGATCACCTGCGAGAGATATTGCCCCCTCCCGCCTATCGGAGCCATGGGGAGATGACCCCATTGGGCGCGGCCTATACGCGCGCTTGCGGGCAGTCTCAAGCGCCTCTAGGGGAATTTTTGCCCAGCCCCCTGCGCCGCACCTGCGGCGCATCATCTCTAAGGGATGCCCCGCCCCGCGGCGCATCATCATGGAAGAAGGACGAAAAGCGCCATGCAGGACGAAGAGGTTCTGGCCGAGTTCCGCGCCAGCAAGGCGCTGCTGGAAGGCCACTTCCTGCTTTCGTCGGGCCGCCACAGCGCGCATTATCTGCAATGCGCGCGCGTGCTCATGGACCCCGATCGCGCCTCGCGGCTGGCCATCGCGCTCGCCGGGCGGCTCCCGCGCGAATTGCGCAAGGAGATCGCAAAGGTCGTCTCCCCGGCGATGGGCGGCGTGATCATCGGCCACGAGATGGGCCGCGCGCTGGAAATCGAGGCGATGTTCGTCGAACGCCCCACCGGAACCTTCGAGCTGCGCCGCGGTTTCGCCCTGAACCCAGGCGACAAGGTGCTGATGGTGGAAGACGTGGTGACCGCGGGCCTCTCCTCGCGCGAGGCGATCAAGGCGATCGAGCAGGCCGGCGGCAAGGTGGTCGCCGCCGCGGCGCTGGTCGACCGCTCGGGCGGCTCGGTCGATCTCGGCGTGCCGTTCTATCCGCTGATCGCGCTCAATTTCCCCACTTACACCGCCGAAGAGCTGCCGCCCGAACTCGCCGCCTCCCCGGCGGTCAAGCCCGGCAGCCGCGCCGAGGCCTAGGCGCATCGTGGGCACGCTCATCCGTCCGGTGGAGCCGCGGCCGCTGAGGCTGGGTGTCAACATCGACCACGTGGCGACGATCCGCAACGCGCGCGGCGGCGATCATCCCGACCCGGTGCGCGCCGCGGCAATCGTCGCGGCGGCCGGCGGCGACGGCATCACCGCGCATCTGCGCGAGGACCGGCGCCACATCCGCGACGATGACCTCGCCCGTATCCAGGACGCCACCGGCCTGCCCCTGAACCTCGAGATGGCCGCAACCGAGGAAATGCTGGCGATCGCGCTGCGCCACAAGCCGCATGCCGCCTGCATCGTCCCCGAACGGCGCGAGGAGCGCACCACCGAAGGCGGGCTCGACGCCGCCGGCATGCAAAACCAGCTCGCCCCGGTGGTGGCGCGGCTCGGCGACGCCGGCATCCGCGTCAGCCTGTTCATCGCACCCGATCCGCGCCAGATCGAGGCGGCGATGCGGCTGGGCGCGCCGGTGGTCGAGTTCCACACCGGCGAATATGCCCATGCCGACGGTCCGGCGCGCGCCGGCGAACTGCGCCGCATAGCCGAGATGGCCGCGCTCGCCGCCAAGAACGGCATCGAGCCGCACGCCGGCCACGGCCTCACCTACGCCAACGTCCAGCCGATCGCGGCGATTCCCCAGCTCGCCGAACTCAACATCGGCCATTTCCTTGTCGGCGAGGCGATCTTCGTCGGGCTGGAGGCAAGTATCCGGCGCATGCGCCAACTGATGGACGACGCACGATGAGCAGGTTCCGCTCCGATCCTCCCCGGAGGTTCTCATGATCATCGCCATCGGCTCGGACCTGTGCAACATCGAGCGCATCCAGGCCTCGCTCGACCGTTTCGGCGAGCGCTTCGAGAAGCGCGTATTCACCGAGATCGAGCGTGCCAAAGCCGCCCGGCGCCCGTTCACCAGAGCGGGCACATACGCCAAGCGCTTCGCCGCCAAGGAGGCCTTCTCCAAGGCCGTCGGCACGGGTTTCAAGGCCGGCGTGTTCATGAAGGATATCGGCGTGGTCAACATGAAGAGCGGCGCCCCCACCCTCGCGCTCGCCGGCGGCGCGGCGGCGCGGCTGGCGGTCCTGACGCCGGCCGGCCACCGGGCACTGGTGCACCTGACGCTGACCGACGACCACCCCTGGGCGCAGGCCTTCGTCATCATCGAGGCGGTGCCGCTGTGACCGAAAACTCGCAGGGCGACGCGGTCGAAGCAGCGGTGAAGGCGCACGACGGGATCGACTGGCTGGCGGAACTGCGCGGCCTGGTGCTGATGCTGCTCGCCGTGCTGGCATTCCACAGCCTGATCGCCAAGCCGTTCTACATCCCGTCGATCTCGATGATGCCCAACCTGCAGGTCGGCGACCGGCTGGTGGTGAGCAAATATCCCTACGGCTGGAACTGGTCCTCGGTCTCGTTCCACCTGCTGCCCCGCGGGGCGTGGCGCGTGCTCGGCCGCACGCCCGAATACGGCGACATCGTCATCGTCGTGCCGCGCAACCGCCGGGAGGACCTGATCAAGCGCGTCGTCGCCTTGCCCGGCGACCGAATCGCGGTGGTCGACGGCCGGATCGTGCTCAACGGCAAGCCCGTGCCGCAGGCGATCGAGCCGCCGACGCTGCTGCCCGTCGACGCCAACCAGCCCTGCGACGACCTCACGTTTCCCGGCCTGCGCAGCCGTGCGCCCTCGGGCACCGAATATTGCGAGTTGCCGACGCTGCGCGAGACGCTGCCCAACGGTGCGAGTTATACGATCATCGACCACCTCGATCAGACGCTCGACCACATGGCGGAGATCCGCGTGCCGGCGGGGCACGTCTTCCTGATGGGCGACAACCGCGACCATTCGGCCGACAGCCGCGCCTCGCTCGAGGAAAACGGCCTCGGCGGGCCGGTTCCGCTTTCGAGCGTCGGCGGACGGGCCGAATTCATCACCTTTTCGCTCGACGGCAGCGAGAGCTGGAACCCGCTCACCTGGTGGAGCGCCTTGCGCAAGGCCCGCGCCTGGAGCACGCTGCGGCCCCGGATCGAGCCGACAGGCGGGCAGTGATGGCCAGCGACGCTCCCGACGACCCGCCGCCCAAGCTCGCCACCGTGACGAGCACGGTGGTCAAGGCGCCGGCCACCAAGCGCAAGCCGGCCCGCGCGTCGGACCGCGCCGGCCCCACCGACATCGCCGACCCGCTGCTGCGCGAGGAGGCCCGGCGCGCCTTCATCTGGATCGGCATCGCCGCGCTCTTCGCCCTCGTGGTGCTGCTCGCCCAGCCGCTGCTCGTGGTCTTCGCCGGCATGGTCCTGGCCGCGATGATCGACGGCGGCGCCCGGCTAGTCGGGCGCGTGCTGCCGATCGCGCGCGGCTGGCGCGTCACCATCGTCCTGCTGCTGGTCGCGGCCTTCCTGGTGTGGACCGCCTATTTCGCCGGCAGCCAGATCGCCGCGCAGGCCGCCGCGCTGCCGGCGACGATAGAGACCCAGACGCTGCGCACGATCGAGTGGCTGCGCGGACACGGCTTCGCGATCGAGGCGCGCGACATACGCGGACTGGCCGAGCGGGCGGTGGGCGGCATCGGCCAGCTCACCTACGTCGTCGGCGGCGTGATCGGCACGGTGACGACGGTACTGCTGGTCATCGTGCTGGGCATCTATTTCGCGATCGAGCCGCGGCTCTACCGGCGCGGCGTCGCCTGGCTGTTCCCGCGCGACCGGCGCGATTACTTCGAGGGTACCGCCCAACTCATGGGCAGCTCGCTGCGCCGGCTGATGGCCGGGCGGCTGCTCGGCATGACGCTCGAAGGCATCACCACCTGGCTGCTGCTGCAGGTCTACGGCGTGCCGATGGCGGCGCTGCTCGGCCTGCTCACCGGGCTGCTCGCCTTCCTGCCCAACATCGGCGCGCCGGTCTCGGGCGCGCTGATGATCCTCGTCGGCTTCTCGGGCGGGGTCGACATGGGCATCTACTGCATCATCGTCTACGTCGTCGTGCAGGCGGTCGACGGCAACATCGTCGTGCCCATGGTGGCGCGGCGCACGGTCGACCTCGCGCCCGCGCTGGTGCTGGGCGCGCAGCTCGTCATGGGCGTGCTGTTCGGCATCCTCGGCCTGATTCTCGCCGATCCGCTGGTCGCGATGATCAAGGTCTGGCTGGAGCGCGAGGCCGCCCGCCACGAAACCGAACCGGCGGACTGACGGCATGGCGCGCAAGTTCCTCTATATCATGGCAGCGCTTGTCGTGCTGCTCCTCGCCGGCGCGACCGCGCTGGCGCTGTGGTCCGACAGCCTGACCCGGCTCGCCTTCGTGCCGACGGCGCGCTTCACCCCGCAGCCGGCGCTGGCCGCGAACGTCTACGACGACCCGAAGATGTGGATCGCCCGGCCGGAGCTGGGAGAAAAGGACCCGTCGCACTGGCTCCCCCCCGGCTTCACACCGGACGCCGCCCCGCTGCACGCCGCCGTGTTCTTCGTCCACCCGACGTCATACCTGGAGAAGGCGCGGTGGAACGCCGCGCTCGACGATGCCGGCGCGCGCGCGCTTGCCGACACGTTCGTCCAGGGCATGGCCAGCGCCTTCAACGCCAGTCCGGATCTCTGGGCGCCGCGCTATCGCCAGGCGGCGTTCGGCGCATTCCTGACCGACGACCCGCGGGCCGGGGAGGCGATCGACGCCGCCTACGCCGACGTGCTGATGGCCTTCGACGCCTTCCTCGCCGCGACGCCCGCGGACCGGCCGATCGTGCTCGCCGGCCACAGCCAGGGCGCGCTGCACATCAAGCGCCTGCTGCGCGACCGGGTGGCGGGAACCCCGCTGGCGGGGCGGGTCGCCGCGGTCTACGCGATCGGCTGGCCGGTCTCCCTCGCGCACGACCTGCCGGCGATGGGCCTGCCCGCCTGCGCCCGCGCCGACCAGCCGGGATGCGTGGTGAGCTGGCTGAGCTTCGCCGAGCCGGCCGACAACCGCATGCTGCTGGAAGCCTATGCCGGCCAGCCGGGGCTCGACGGCAAGCCGGCGGGCGGCAGCGCCTTCCTCTGCACCAATCCGCTGACCGGCACGGCCGGCGGCGCGGCCGAGGCCAAGGCCAATCTCGGCACGCTGGTGCCCGACCTCGCGCGGCGGACCGGCACGCTCGTCCCCGCCATGGTGCCCGCGCGCTGCGGCGCCGACGGCCTGCTCTACATCGGCGCACCGCCCAAGCTCGGGGCCTATGTGGGGCCGGGGAACAACTACCACGTCTATGATATCCCGTTGTTCTGGGCCAACCTGCGCGCCGACGTCGCCCGGCGGGTGCAGGCATGGCAGGACCGGCGGCCGTGATCACCACCTCGGCCGCAGAATTCAAGGCGGCGCTGCCCGCCGGCGGCGCGCTGATCGGGCTCGACCTCGGCACACAGACGATCGGCACCGCCTTCTGCGACGCCGGCTGGCACTTTGCCTCGCCAGGCAAAACGCTCAAGCGCGGCAAGTTCGGAGCCGACAAGGCGCTGCTCGACGCGCTGATCCGCGAGCGCTCAGTCAAGGGGGTCGTCATCGGGCTGCCGCTCAACATGGACGGCAGCCAGGGCCCGCGCGCGCAGGCCAGCCGCGCCTATGCCCGCAACCTTGCGGCGCTGGGCCTGCCCATCCTGCTGTGGGACGAGCGCTGGTCGACGATGGATGCCGAACGCGGTCTCATCGCCCAGGACATGAGCCGGGCGAAACGCGCGGAACGCATCGATTCAGCCGCCGCCGCGGTGATCCTTCAGGGCGCGATCGACGCGCTGGCAGGCGGGATGTTTTAGCTCCGGGCACTACACCCCGGCAGACGTACTCAATTCACCCGATTTCCAACACCGATAACCCGATTCACACTGCGCATTTGCTACTTCTTAAGCAACGGCTCCAAAAATCCGGACAGGTTCGCGCGCCGGGGCTTCCGAAGCGCGGACGGGATCGACATCCATGGTCCAAAACGATCGTTCGCACAGGGATCGTTGCGATCGAGCGAAGGGGGATAACGGGCGCAATGCTGGCTACCGGGACTATGTCGCCTTGCCTCGATGATGGGGGGGGTACCACGAAGCCTGACGGGCTCCACACCTTCCGCCTGCCCCATCGCGTCACCGATGGCGGCGGAAAGGAAATCACGATCCGCCTGGCGGATTGCGACGGGGAGCGCAACAGCGCCAACCTGCTGATCAAGCGGAAGTACTCGGCAAAAGGCTATGGCGGCGGCCACACCGTTCCCACCGACGGCACCTGCGTGACTTTCACCGCATCGTCCCGGAACGCCCTGATCGGCACGCTCAGCCTGACGGTGGATTCCCCGGCCGGGCTGGCCTGCGACAAGACCTTCAAGGAAGAACTCGACAAATTCCGGGCGATCGGCGGCACCCGCATCTGCGAACTGACCAGATTCGCCTTCGACACGACCCGGCCCTCGCTCGATCTGCTCGCGTCGCTGTTCCACATCATCTTCATCTACGGCACGCACCGGTACGAATGCACGGACCTGTTCATCGAAGTGAATCCCCGTCATCAGCGCTTCTATGAAACCATGCTGGGCTTCCGGCAGGTCGGCGAGACGAGACGGAACGATACCGTCGGCGCCCCGTCGCGGCTGATGTGGCTGAAAGTCTCGGATATCAGGCGCCATATCGACGAGCATACCGACAAGCGGCATGCGCCCTCGCATTCGCTCTATCCCTTCTTCTTCTCGCCCAGGGAGGAAATCGGCATCCAGATGCGGCTGCTGGGCGAAGCAGGCGAATACCTGCCGGCGGCCGCGTGGAACATGCTCCCGGCGCGCACCGAGCAATACGCCTGCGCCCAATGATGCAGGTCCGCACAGGGCAGGCATAAGAGCGCAAAAAGGCCCGGCTACGCTCCTTCGTCGGCCCGCGGGCTGTCGCTTTCTTCCGAGCCTGCCGATCGGCGAACCACCACCACCAGGCCGGCGGCTTCCGGCGCGGCGGCGCCCGTTTCCAGCACCACCCGCCGGGCGTCGGCGCGCGCGCGGTCGAGCACCGCGGCGGGCACGCCCGGCTCGTGCGCGAGCACGTCGGCCGAGCCGAGCAGGCGCGCCTGGCGCAGCGTCAGGTCCTCGGGATCGGCGCTGCGCAGGCAAATTTCGACCGTGCCGGCCGGCGCGGCGGCATCCGGCGCGTCCAGCCAGGCGTCGAGCCGCCCGGCGCTTTGCGCGCGCAGCGGGTCGAGCGCCCCGCCCTCGCCCAGCGCCATGTCGAGCGCGCGGCGGCGGGCGCCGGCGTCGGGCCAGCGTGCGCGCAGCCGCGCTCGCGCGCCGTGCAGGGCGCGGGCCAGCGCGCCGAGCGATTGCGGCAGCAGCGCTTCCAGCCGCAGGCGCAGCGCCTTGGCGAGCCCGGCCGAGGCGCCGCCTGTGCCCACCGCCAGCAGCACCGGCGAGCGGTCGAGTATCGCCGGCACGGTGAAGTCGCACAGCTCGGGCCGGTCGACGACATTGACCAGCACGCCGCGTCCGCGCAGGCGGGCCGCCGCGTCCTCGGGCGCGTCGAGTGCGACGAACGCCAGCCGCACCGCCGCGTCGTCCTCTCCGACGACCACGCCGCCGGCGCGCTCGACCAGCCGCCGCTTCGCCTCGGCCGCCTCGCCCTCGCCCAGCACGATCACCGGCCGGCCGGCGATGCGGTGGAAAAGGGGGAGCGCGTCAATCACCGCCAGGCATCCTCAAACCCGCTCATGCTGAGCCTGTCGAAGCATCATTCCAGCCAGTCCGGCACGCGTTCGGCGGCGAGGATCGTCGCCGGGTCGATGCGGTCGGCGACGAGCGCCCACTTGTCGCCGTCGACCATCACCTCGGGCACCAGCGCGCGGCTGTTGTAGGTGTTGGCCATCGTCGCGCCATAGGCGCCGGCGGTGCGGAACACGGCGAGATCGCCGGGCGAGACGGCGTCGATATCGCGGCCCATGGCGAACGTGTCGGAGCTTTCGCAGATCGGCCCGACGATGTTCGCCGCCATCCGCGCGCCGCTGGGCTGGGCCGCGACGAAATCGTGCCAGGCATCGTAGAGCGCCGGCCGGGCGAGGTCGTTCATCGCCGCGTCGACCACCACGAACGGGCAGGAAACGCCCGGTTTCACGCGGATTACGCGGGTGGCCAGCACGCCCGAATTGCCGGCGATGACGCGGCCCGGCTCGAACATCAGGGTGACGTCCCAGCCGGCGGTGACGCGGGCGACCATGACGGCGTAGTCGGCCGGGCTGGGGAACACTTCGCCGGCCTTGTAGGGCACGCCGATGCCGCCGCCGAGGTCCATGTGGGTGATCGTCCCGCCCGCGTTGCGGATTGTCCGCATCAGGTCTCCCATGCGGGAAAAGGCGCTTTCCAGCGGCTCCAGCCGGGCGAGCTGGCTGCCGATGTGGACAGCCAGGCCGCGCATCCGGAGGCCCGGAAGCGCGGAAAGCCGGGCGTACATGGCGGCGGCGCGGTCATAGGGGACGCCGAACTTGTTCTCGGCTTTTCCCGTAGAAATCTTGGCGTTAGTGCCCGCATCGACGTCCGGATTGACACGCAGCGCCGCGGCCGCAGTCGTGCCGCTTTGCGCCGCGAGCGCGGCCAGCTCGATTCCCTCCTCCTCGGACTCGAGATTGAACTGGCCGATGCCGGCCGCCAGCGCGCGGCGCATCTCCCCGGCGGTCTTGCCCACGCCCGAAAACACCACGCCCGCGGCCGGGATGCCGGCGGCCAGCGCGCGGTCCATCTCCCCGCCCGAGACGACATCGGCGCCATAGCCCTCGCGCGCGAGCAGCTTGAGCACGGCGAGGTTGGGATTGGCCTTCACCGCGAAGGCGATGTGCACGCTGGGCAGGATGGAAAGCGCGTCGCGGAACACGCGGGCGTGGCGCGTCAGCGTGGCGCGCGAATAGACGTAGACGGGCGTGCCCACCGCCGCGGCGATCGCGGGCAGCGGCACGTCCTCGGCGTGGAGCACGCCATCCTTGAATGCGAAATGGTCCATCTGGGTTCTCGAAAGGCCCTAATCGGAGGGCGGCAGGTCGAAGGGATCGTCGGCGCGTTCCTCCGAGCGTTTGCGCAGCTCGACGCTGCGTTCGGGCGCGGCCTGGACGGGCGGCTGCAACAGCGCATTGGCCGAACGCGGCTCCTCGCGGCCATAGGGCGCGACGGGCAGCGACTGGCCCGCCGCCGGCTTGAGGTCGCGGCGCACGCCGCAGCCGGCAAGGGCGAGGACGATCGCGAGGGCAGCAACCAGACGCATTCCGCTCACTCCAGACCCAGCGCCGCGCGCGCCTCGGCGACGCGCTTCCTTACCTCGTCCGGCGCGGTTCCGCCATGGCTGGCGCGCGCGGCGACCGAGGCCTCGACCGAGAGCGCGGCATAGACGCGATCGTCGATCCGCGCGTCGATCGCCCGCAGGTCGGCCAGCGGCAGCTTGTCGAGCGCCACGCCCCGGCTTTCGGCCAGCTTCACCGCCGCGCCGGTGATGTGGTGCGCCTCGCGGAACGGGATGTTGGCCTGCCGCACCAGCCAGTCGGCAAGGTCGGTGGCGGTGGCATAGCCCAGCTCGGCGGCGGCGCGCATCCGCTCGGTGCGGAACGCCGTCTCGGAGACCATCCCGGTCATCGCCGCGATCGACAGCGCGAGCAGCCCCGCCGCCTCGAACACCGGCGGCTTGTCGTCCTGCATGTCCTTCGAATAGGCGAGCGGCAGACCCTTCATCGTCATCATCAGCGCGGTCAGGCAGCCGGCGATCCGCCCCGAATGGCCGCGCACCAGCTCGGCCGCGTCGGGGTTCTTCTTCTGCGGCATGATCGAGCTGCCGGTCGAGAGGCTGTCGGGCAGCGCCACGAAGCCGAACGGCTGGCTCGCCCAGATGATGAATTCCTCGGCCAGCCGCGAGAGGTGCAGCGCGCATTGCGCCGCCGCCATCAGGTAGTCGAGCGCGAAGTCGCGGTCCGAGACCGAATCGAGGCTGTTGGCGGTCGGCCCGTCGAAGCCCAGCGCGGCGGCGGTGGCGTCGCGGTCGATCGGAAAGCCGGTGCCGGCCAGCGCCGCCGCGCCCAGCGGGCAGCGGTTCATCCGCGCCCGCGCATCGGCGAAGCGCGAACGATCGCGCGCGGCCATCTCGTAATAGGCCATCAGGTGGTGGCCCAGCGTCACCGGCTGCGCGGTCTGCAGGTGGGTGAAGCCGGGCATGATCGAAGCGGCATGTTCGCCCGCGCGCGTCACCAGCGCGGCCTGCAGCGCCGCCAGCCCGGCGTCGGCCTGGTCGATCGCGTCGCGCACCCAGAGGCGGAAATCGGTCGCCACCTGATCGTTGCGGCTGCGTGCGGTGTGGAGGCGGCCGGCGGCCGGCCCGATCAGCTCGGCCAGCCGGCTTTCGGTGGTCATGTGGATATCTTCGAGGTCCCAGTTCTCGGGAACCCCGTCCGCCGCGTACTCGGCCGCGACCGTATCCAGCCCCCCGGCGATGAGCTTCGCATCCTCGGCGGTGACGATGCCCTGCCGGCCCAGCATGGCGACGTGCGCCTTCGACGCGGCGATGTCCTGCCGCCACAGCGCCTTGTCGAAGGGGATCGAGGCATTTATCTCGCGCATGATCGCCGACGGTCCTTGCGCGAACCGTCCGCCCCACATGGTATTGGAGCCTGCCTTGCTGTCTTCCCGGTCGCTCAAGATCGCCGTCCTTGGCCTGACTGCAACGGGGGCCGTTGCCGTGGGGGGCTGCAATAGGGAGAGCGGAGAGCAGGCGCAACCGCAGGCTTCGGCCAGCGCCGCCGGGCCGCAATCCCAGGCCGGCGTGCTCGATCGCAGCCGGAAGGGCAGCGCCCTGCCCGACTTCACGCTGACCGACCAGGCGGGCAAGAGCGCGACGCTCGCCTCGTTCAAGGGCAAGCCGCTGCTGATCAACCTCTGGGCGACCTGGTGCGCGCCCTGCGTGGTCGAGCTGCCCGCGCTCGACAAGCTGGCCGCCGACCGCGCGGGCAACCTCAAGGTGCTCACCGTTTCGCAGGACATGAGCGGGACCGAGAAGGTCGCCGCCTTCCTCGCCGAGAAGGGCGGGCGCCACCTGGAACCGTGGCTCGACCCCCAGAACGATCTCGCCTTCCACTATCAGGTGGGCACGCTGCCGACGACGATCTACTACGACGCGCAAGGGCGCGAGGTCTGGCGTTATGTCGGCGGGCACGACTGGACCGGGGCCGAGGCGGCGGCGATGCTGGACGAAGCCTCCGCCCCCCGGTAGGGCGCGGGCGCGCAGCGGGAACGGGGCCGTTCAGGTTCCGGACAGCCTACATGATGCTTTGACCCATCCTCCGGGGTAACCAGGGGGGCCTAACGATTGCAGGGGCCATCGACCTATAATGGGACAGGCCGGCGAGAATCGCCGGATTGCCGTCCGGCGGACGGGACAGGCCCAAAAATCCTGCTATTTTAGGACTTTGATTTTTCCGCAGGGCGCGGCTGGAACATTGAAGAATATGTGATGTCGGAAAAACCGGAAAAAAAGCGCGGCAGGTTCGGCAGCAGATTTAGCCGCGCGTTGTTTCTTTCCCCGATCGCGGTTGCCGTTGCGTTCCTGCTCAACGCGGGCGAGACCGGCGAATTGCTCGCCGCGGCGTGGCATGATCCGCTGGCGGTGCTCGCCGGGCGCTCGCCGGGCACGCGCGATGCCGGGGTGCTGGTCGACAGCAAGTCCGGATCGTCGACCGCGCTCGCCGCGCTGGGCGATCCCGGCTCGGCGCCGTGGGAGCGGGTTCTGGGCCCGGTGCGGTATCGCCCCGATACGCCGCTGGCCGACGATTTCGTCAACAGCCTCGCCCCTCTGCCCGCTCTGGGCGACGTGCTGGACCCCGGACTTCTCAACGGTCCGAATTCCGCCTTTCCCCCGCTGTCGGGGCTGCCGGCGCTCTCGCCCTCGGGCAGCGGCTTTCCCTCCGGGCCCTCCGGCCCGCGCGGTCCCGGCCTGATCTATCCGGCGGACTGCTGCGACACGATCGATCCCGGCTCGCCGGATCCGGGGCCGGGGCCGGGGCCGGGCACGCCGACCGATCCGGTTTCGCCGGTTCCCGAGCCGGGCACCTGGCTGATGTTCGTGCTGGGCATGCTGGCCGTCGGTCGCGCGCTGCGCGAACGCGTCCGCCGCACCGGGCGCCCGCTCGCGCTGCTTCCCCGCTCGCAATGAAGCGGCGCGGCATGGCGGCATTCGGCAAGCCGCTGATGGCGCTGGCGGCGGGCTGCTGCATCGCCCTCGCCCTGTTCGCCGGCACCACCGCCTTCCGCCAGACCCGCGCCGCCGCGCCCGAACCGCCTCCCCCCGCGCGCCAGCATGTCGCCGATGGCCGCATCTTCTATCGGGCCGGCGACCTGCCGGCCATCGTCCTGCCCGACGGACGCCGGGAAAGCGTCCGCTCGGTGCTGAGCACCCGGAAGCAGATGCGTTATGGCGATTTCGTCTGGAACGACGCGAACGTGCCGCAAGGCCCCGTCTGGATTCTCGTCGACCTGCGCACCCAGATACTGACGGCCTTCCGCGCCGGGCACGAGATCGGCTCGGCGGTCATCCTCTACGGCGGCCAGAACAAGCCGAGCCCCGTCGGCAGCTTCCGCATCACGCAGAAGGCCGAGGACTACGTCTCGCGCACCTACAACGCCCCGATGCCCTACATGCTGCGGCTGACCGACGACGGCGTCGCCATCCACGCCAGCACGGTGCGGCGCGGCGCGGCGACGCACGGCTGCATCGGCGTGCCCGACGAGTTCGCCCGCCGCCTGTTCACAGAAACCCGCACCGGCGACCACGTGGCGATCGTGGGCGCGTAGGACGCGGAGGGCGGGGGGCGCGCTTTCTCCCCTCCCCGCTAAAATAGGCATCCGCGCGCGCCAACCTCGACCCCCAATCTCAACCCCAACCTCAACCCCGCTCAGCCTGAGCGGATGTGGCCATGATCTCTGCTTCCGGGGAAGGGCTCGGTCCGTCTCGACCGCGCTCCCAATGCGTCTCCCATCCCGGCACAACGCGCCTCCCCCGCCCGACTTTCTGAACGCCGCGGTTACCAAGCCCGTTCACCATAGCCGTCAACCCGGCCCTGACCGCGCCGTGGAATACCTGTCCGCACCGATGTGGAAAGGATTCTGCGATGGTCGGGCGAAATCCGCGGCGATGGGCCGCCGGGGCGGCGCTGGCGCTGCTGGCTCCCTTGTTGATCGGCGCGTCGAACCTGAGCGGCAGCTTCGAACTGCGCGTGCTCGACACCCATAACCTCGAGCGGGCGCGGCTGGGCATCGCGCCGCTGCGCTGGGACCCCCAGCTCGTCGCCTCGGCGCAGCGCTGGGCCGATCATCTGGCGGCGACCGGCCGCTTCGAACACGCGCCGGACGGCGCCGGCCCTCCCGAGGGCGAAAACCTCTGGGCCGGGACCAGGGGCCACTTTTCGCCCGAAGCCATGGTCGACGCCTGGATTCGGGAAAAGCGGCACTTCCGCGCGGGGGTGTTCCCCAACAACAGCGCGACGGGACGGGTCGAGGACGTGGCCCACTACACCCAGATCGTCTGGCGCGGCACCGGCGAGGTCGGCTGCGCGAAAGCCTCCGGCGCGCGCGAGGACATCCTGGTCTGCCGCTATGCGGACGCCGGCAACTACGTGGGCGAGCGTCCGTTCTGAGCGGGGCCGGTCTGAGCGGGGCCAGTCAGTGCGGGCCGGTCAGTCGATCCTGCGCGGGGCGCCGGTGCCCATGAAGCGGGCCAGGTTGTAATGCAGGCTGGGCACCGTCCGCTCCATGTAGGGGTTGGGCTGGGTGCCGCGGAAGCCTGAGCTTTTCATGCCTTCCTGCACTGCCGCCATGTTGGCGAAGTCCTGCTGCAGCACGGGCGGCCAGTCCGCGGGCTCGGTATATTCCCACTCGGTCTCGGGCGCCTGGCCCTCGGGGTAAAGCTCGTAGACCGCGGCCTCGAAGATGCACTTGTTGGGATCGGCCTTGTAGGGCCGGTAGTGGTAGACCAGCATGTTGTTGACCGCGTGGCCGATCTGCGTGTTGGGGAAGATCTGCCACGAGGTGCCGCTCTTCGCCGTGTGCTCGGGCGCGACCACCGGCCAGACCACGCCGCGCGCCTCGTCCGCCGCGCGCGCCGAGGCGAGCCAGTGCTTCGACACCTCGGGCGCGGGCGTGCCCTCGGGCACCTCGTCGACCAGCCGGCGCGCCGCCTCGACCAGCGTCATCGTCGTGTTGGTGTTGGCGTTCCTCCAGGTGAAGTCCTGCATCTCCCAGGTCGACTTGCGCGGGTCCTCGCCGGCGCCCAGGCGCAGCTTGGCCTGGTCCTCCTCCTGCCCCTTGGGCGCGTCGTAGCCGATGTTGGAGTGCAGGCCCTGGTTGCGGCCCCAGCCGCGGAACTGGCCGAACTCCATGAATTCGGGGTGCGTGGTGGACACGTGGTAGGTCTCGTTGAACGCCTCCATGGCGACCTTCCAGTTGCAGTCGAACACCACCCACTTGCGCCAGCGCGGGCGCATGTTCTGGAGCTGGAACGGGTCGAGCATCGAGGCCGCCGGCTCCAGATACTCGCGCAGCGGGCCGGCGGCGGGATCGAGGTTGATCCACACCCAGCCGCCCCAGGTATCGACCTGGACCTTGCCGAGGCTGGTGCGCTCCTCGGTCAGCTTGCCCTGCCAGTCCTCCTGGTGCTCGATGTAGGTGCACTGGCCCTGCCGGTCGAAGGTCCAGCCGTGGAAGCCGCAGACGATGTTCGTCCGGTTGCCGCGCGCGTTGCGCTTGCCCTTGGGCGTGTCGATCAGCCGGCGGCCGCGGTGGGTGCAGACGTTGTGGAAGGCGCGCAGCTCATCCGGGCCGGTGCGCATGATGATCACCGAGTCGGACAGGATGTCGTACGTGATGAAATCGCCCGCGTTGGGGATGTCCTCCAGCCGGCCGGCCTGGATCCAGACCTTGCGCCACAGCTTCTCCGCCTCGGCCCGGGCGTACTCCTCGGAGATGTAGGCTTCCGGCCCGATCGTCACCGGCACGGCAAGCTCGTCCGCCGCTTCCACGATCTTTCCCAGTTCGGTCATAGCATCCTCGCAATGTGTTCGGGCCAATATCGGCCCGTCATGTCGGTATTCGCACGGCAGCGCAAGACTGCACAGGTGGTCAGCATATAGGGGCGGCGGGTTCGAAAGCGAGTCTGGACAGGGCGGGCGAAATGCCGAAGATGGCCGCGAGAGCATATCCACGGAGAGACCCATGAGTGACGAATCCTCTGCCGCCATCGCCGCCGTCCGCAAGGACTGGGTGGCCGAGCACCGCGAGATGTACCTCCGCTCGGGCGGGGCGGAAGGCCACATCATGGACATCACCGCCGTCGGCGGCCGGTCCTTCGCGACTCACTGCATGATCAAGTACAAGGGCCGCAAGAGCGGCAAGACCTTCATCACCGCGCTCTGCTATGCCGACATCGGCGGCGAGGTGGTGATCGTCGGCTCCAAGGGCGGCGCCGACACCCACCCCGAATGGTACGTCAACATCCTGAAGATGCCCGAGATCGAGTTCCAGATCGCGACGCAGGCCTTCCGCGCCACCTGGCGCCAGCCCGAAGGCGCCGAGCGGCAGAAGGTCTGGAACTTCATGGTCGACTGCTTCCCGTTCTATGCCGACTACCAGAAGTCGACCAGCCGGGAGATTCCGCTGGTGATGATGAAGGCGGTCGAGCCGATCGCGGCGTTCAAGGAATCGGACGCGACCGGGGTGCGCCAGTACAAGTGAGGTAATCCCTCCCCGAGCGCGCTCGGGGAGGGATTTATCGGTCAGTCGTACTTCACTTCCACCCGCACGGGCTGGCCTTCGGGGCCCATCGGCGAATCGTATTCGATGCAGGTGCACACCGGGTTGGCGTGGCTGGCGAAAAGCTTTTTTTCGTCTTCCATGGTGATCGGCAGCCGCGCGGGATCGCTGATGATCGCCTGCGACCGCTCGAAGTCCTCGCGGCTGTTCCACCAGATCTCCATGATGCAGTCGTAGCCGGGATCGTGCACCTCGCCCGTCACCGGGTTCTTCTCGGGCACGAGATAACGGCGGACATAGCGCACCGCGCCCGGAATCGCCGGCTTCGCGCCGGTCTTCTTGGCGAGCTGCGAGTGCTGGTTCTCGTAGTAGTCCATGAACTCTTCGATGGTCATGTCCGGGCGCTTCCGGAAGAAGCAGATCTGCTTCAGCATGGCGTCTCTCTCCTCGTAATGTCGAATCAGGCCGGCCGCAGCGCCAGCACGCTGCCTTCGGCGGCGCCGGCGACGTAGAGCGTGCCGTCGGCGCCCGCGGCGATGCCGGCAAAAGTGATCATCGGGCCGCACATGTCGCCCACGCCGCCGAGCGGCCGGGGAACGACGCCCGCCGGGGCGCCGACCGGCAGGTTCGACGCCAGCGTGCGGCGGTCGCCGCCCGACAGGTCGCATTCGATCACCTGCTTGGCGCCGACATCGACCGTGTAGAGCTTGCCGCCGGCGATCGCGATGCCTTCGGGCTGGCCGAGGCCGTCGATCACCGTATCGGTGCGCCCGCCGGCGATCTTCACGACGCGCCCCGCCCCGGCTTCCGCGACGAAGACCGTGCCGTCCGCGGCTATCGCCACGCCCATCGGCCGGTCGAGACCGGTCGCCAGTTCGGCGACGTTACCGCCTTCGACCGAAAGCACCCGGCCCGTCGGCATCTCGGCGAAGACCACCGCGCCGCCCGGCGCCGCGGCGACGCCCACCAGCCGATCATAGCCCTGGGCGAGCATGGTGTGCTCCTGCGCCGCCGGGGTGAAGCGGGCGACATCGCCGTTCGCGGTGGTGACGACCCAGCTTCCCGATCCGGCGGCGGCCACGTCGCGCACCCAGCCGGGGAAGCCCGGCGAGAACAGCATGCCGGCAAGCTGCAGCTCGCCGCCCGGACCGAGCAGGTAGGTGAAGCCGCCGTCGGCGACGAACACTTCTCCCTCCGGCCCCACGGCAAGGCCGAGCGGCCACTGCAGCCCCTTCTCGACCAGCGGCTTCGCCTGGCCCGGCGCGACGATCTCGTGGATCGAGCCGGTGATGTGCGAAACGAACGTGCGGCCGTTGACGAAGGCGACGTTGTCCAGCCCCGGCCCGATGTCGGCCAGCACTTCCCTGGCGCCCGTGCGCGGATCGATCTTGAGCACCTGGCCGCTGTGGACCTGGGTGGAGACGATGTAGCCGTCCGGGTGGAACTTCACCGAATCGGGCATGCCCAGGTCCTTCGCCACGACTTCCGGCTCGCCGCCGTCGAGGCCGATGCGCCAGATCTCGTTAGCGGCCTGCGCCGGGAAATAGAGCTTGCCGTCGGGGCCCACCTCGAAGGCATTGGGCATCGGCACGTTGTCGAGGATCACCCGCTTGATGCCGCCGCCGCGATCAAGCTCGACGATCCGGCCGCCGTAGAGCAGCTCGCCGGCGATCAGGCGGCCCTGGTGGTAGGTGATGGGGTTGGCCACGCGCAGGTCGGCAAGCACCTGGCTGGTGCCGTCGGGGCGCAGCACCTTCACCTGGTTCTCGGTGATCTCGGTGCAATAGAGGTTGCCGTCCTCGTCGAACACGAGGTCGTCGGGGCCGACGATGGCGCCGCCCATCGGGCTGTAGGCCTCGATCTCGCCGGTATCGACGTCGATCGCGCTGACCTGGCTGCCCGCCACCTGCGCCACGTAGATGCGCCCGTCCGCGCCGGTGCGCAGGCCGTTGGCGCCGAACAGGCGGCTCGGCCGGGTGAGCCGCTCCAGCGCCCAGCCTTCGGCCAGCGCGGCCGGATGGGGCGAGACGTAGCGCGCCGCGGTCTGTGTCATTGGGGTCCTCTCCTAACCTTCGCGAATGCAGGCCTGGCGGGTTCATGGACGGCGGCGGGAGCGAGCGTCAACCCCGATCTGGGCGCAGTGTATACGATTCGCCCGCGCGCCTGTCGCGCCCGCTTGAAACGTCCGCTTTTGTCTGCATAGGTCAAGACGCGCACCCGCACCGCTGGCATCGGCGAGGCGACATATCGGAAAAGGGAGAGACGATGACTTCGCTAGCCGGAAAAGTCGCAGTCGTGACCGGCGCCAGCCGCGGCGTCGGCAAGGGCATCGCGCTCGCCCTCGCAGACCAGGGCGCGACGGTCTATGTCACCGGCCGCACCGTGGCCGCGGGTGCCCAGCCGCTGCCGGGCACGATCGGAGAGACCGCCGCCGAAGTCGACAGGCGCGGCGGCAAGGGCATCGCGGTGCAGGTGGATCTGGCCCGCGACGAGGACATCGCCCGCCTGTTCGAGCAGGTGGAGCGCGAGCAGGGGCGGCTCGACCTTCTGGTCAACAACGCCATCGTCATTCCCGACGAACTGACCCAGCCGGGCGGCTTCTGGGAAAAGCCCGTGTCGAACTGGGAAATGTTCGACATCGGCCTGCGCGCCGCCTTCGTCGCCGCCTGGCACGCGGCGAAGATCATGGTGCCGCGGCGCTCGGGCCTGATCGTCGGCATCTCGGGCTATGTCGGCGTGACTTATACCTACGGGCCGATCTTCGGCGCGACCAAGGCGGGGCTGGACCGGATGGCGCGCGACATGGCGATCGAGCTGAAGGAGCACGGCGTCGCCTCGCTTTCGCTGTGGCAGGGCTTCACCTTCACCGAGCGGGCGATCGAGAACCTGAAGTCGGTGCCCGGCATGGCGGCCCAGCTCAGAAGCTCGGCCGGCAGCTCGCCCGAATTCCCCGGCCGCGTGATCGCCGCGCTGGCGGCGGACCCCGCGATCATGCAGCGCAGCGGCGGCAGCTTCATCGGCGCCGAACTGGCGCAGGAATACGGCCTGACCGACATCGACGGCCGCGTCGTCCCCTCGAACCGCGCCGAGCGCGGCTCGCCGATCTGGCAGCCCGTGTAAGGCGCAGGAGCGCCGATGATCTCTCCGATTTCAGAAGCAAGGATTGACCCATGAGCGAACTGCGTTTCGACGGCCGCGTGGCGGTGATCACCGGCGGCGGGCGGGGCCTGGGCCGGGCCTATGCGCTGCTGCTGGCCGGGAAGGGCTGCAAGGTCGTGGTCAACGACCTGGGCGCGCCGATCAAGGGCGACGGCTCCGACGCCGGCGTCGCCCAGCAGCTCGTCGACGAGATCAGGGCCGCCGGCGGCGAGGCGGTGGCCGACACCAATTCGGTGGCCACGCCCGAAGGCGCGGCGGCGATCGTCCAGACCGCGCTCGATGCTTACGGCAAGGTCGACATCCTGATCCACAACGCCGGCAACGTGCGTTACGGCACGATCCGCGAGATCAGCTTCGAGGACTTCAAGGCCGTGGTCGACGTGCACCTGATGGGCGCGTTCTACATGGTCAAGGCGCTGCACCCGCTGATGTGCGACGCGGGCTATGGCCGCATCGTGCTGACCAGCTCGATCGGCGGCATCTACGGCAACAACCGCTGCGTGAACTACGGCATCTCCAAGTCGGGCATGATCGGGCTGAGCAACATCGCCGCGCTCGAGGGCGAGGCGTTCGGCGTGAAATCGAACGTCATCGTGCCCAGCGCGGTGACGCGCATGGCCGACGGGCTCGACATCTCGCAGTACCCGCCGATGGAGCCCGAGCTGGTGGCGCCCGCCGTCGCCTGGCTGGCGCACGAGGCCTGCGACGTGACCGGCGAGATGATCGCCGCGATCGGCGGCCGCATCGCCCGCTGCTTCATCGCCGAGACGAAAGGCGTCTACCAGCCGGGCTGGACCATCGAAGAGGTGGACGCCGCGATGCCGCAAGTGCACGACAAGGGTGAGGTGCTGGACTTCGGCCTGCACGGCCATGTCGATCACATCACCTACAGCTTCGCCATGGCGCGCGGCACGAAATAGGTGAAAATGTGCCGAAAAGGGTTCAGGCTGCGCCCAGCGCCTGCGCCGTGCGGCCGAACCGGAACGAGAAACGCGAGAGAGAACCGATGACCTTCATCTGCGAGCCCACCAACGTCCCGCCGCCCGAAGAAATCGACATCCCGGCGCTGAAGGAGAAATACCGGCAGGAGCGCGACAAGCGCATGCGGCCGGAGGGACAGGAACAGTACGCCCCGCAGGAGGACAACCTCACCCACGACACCTACGAGCACGATCCCTTCATGCCGGTCGTGCCGCGCGACGCGCTGGACGAGGACATCGACGTCGCCATCCTCGGCGGCGGCTGGACGGGCATCCTCGCCGCCTATCACCTGATGCAGCAGGGCGTGACCAGCTTCCGCGTGATCGACCATGCCGGCAGCTTCGGCGGCACCTGGTACTGGAACCGCTATCCCGGCATCCAGTGCGACAACGACGCCTACTGCTATCTGCCGCTGCTGGAGGAGATGAACTGGCTGCCGTCCAAGAAGTTCGAGGACGGCAAGCAGATCTACGACTACATCCAGATGATCGCCGATCGCTTCGGCTTCCGCGACAAGGGCGTGTTCCACACGCTGATCAAGCGCCTGGACTGGGACGAGTCGATCAAGCGCTGGCGGGTGCAGACCGACCGCGAGGACAATATCCGCGCGAAGTTCGTCGTCATGGCCGGCGGCACGCTGAGCACGCCGAAGTTCCCCGCCGTGCCCGGCCTCCACGAATTCAAGGGGCACAAGTTCCACACCAGCCGCTGGGACTATGACTACACCGGCGGGAGCTGGGGCGAGCCGGTGCTGGACAAGCTGGCGGACAAGCGCGTGGCGATCCTGGGCACCGGCGCCACCGCCATCCAGGCGGTCCCCTACCTCGGCCAGTATGCCCGCCAGCTCTACGTGCTGCAGCGCACCCCCTCGGGCGTCGACCATCGCCCCAACCCGCCGACGGACCCGGCATGGGCCGCCTCGCTCGAGCCCGGCTGGCAGGCGGCGCGGCAGGAGAACTTCCTGCGCGCGGCGAACGAGGTGCTGGCGCGCGGGGCGCCCGACCTGATCTGCGACTTCTGGACCGAGATCAACCGCAACCTCAACGCCGAGCGCGAGGCCGAGGGCTGGCCCGAATGGTCGGCGGAGGAGTTCGCCGCGCGCCGCGAGATGATGGACTTCCGCGTGATGGAGCGCGTGCGCCGCCGCGTCGACACGATCGTCAAGGACCCGGCCACCGCCGAGGCGCTCAAGCCCTACTACCGCTTCATGTGCAAGCGCCCGCTGTCGAACAACGACTATTACGAGACCTTCAACCGCCCCAACGTCAAGCTGATCGACGTCTCGGCGACGCAGGGGCTCGAGGCGATGACCGAAAAGGGCTTCATGGCGCAGGGCGTGGAGTACGAGGTGGACGCCATGGTCTTCGCCTCGGGCTTCGAGGTGACCAGCGACCTCAAGCGCCGCTGGGGCTTCGACGACGTGGTCGGCCGGCGCGGCGTGTCGATCTACGATCACTGGGCCGACGGCCCCAGGACGCTGCACGGCATCACCACGCACAACTTCCCCAACATGTTCTTCACCGGCTACGTCCAGGGCGGGCTCAACGGCACCACGACGCTGCAGTTCGGCCGGCAGGTCAGCCACGCCGCCTGGATCGTCCGGCAGGCGCTCGACCGGGGGATCGCCGCGGTCGAAACGACGCAGGAAGGCCAGGACGCCTACGTCCGCCGGTTCAACGAAGTGGCGCTCGACCTCTCGGTCATCCTCAACGAGTGCACCCCCAGCTACTTCACCAACGAGGGCGAGAAGGAAGCCAAGTGGTTCCTGTTCCGCGGCTGGGGCCTGGGCTGGGACGATTTCCAGGCGCTGCTGGCAGACTGGCGCCAGCAGGGCGACTTCGCCGGCATGACGCTGGAGAAATAGGGGGGATGTGGGGAGACACTTGTAATGGCATAGGAGGGGGACCGGGATTGGGTGGGATGGCGACGGATATATCGGGATGAAACTCCCGGAAATCAGGCCTTTTTCGGCCTTCGTCTCGCTTTCATCCCGCTGCTGACAGTTGTCCAGGAATTTTGGGCATTTCGGGCATCTTCACGCTTCGCGGTGGTTGGCGAGGACGTTTTAAGCGGTTTCGCGCGGCGATCGTTTAAGAGCCTCTTAATGGCGGTTTTCTGCGGCTTTAGCGAGCGTGGAAAGGGGCGTCCAACGGACCATGACCTCTTAATGTCAGGTGCGGAACTGTCACCATTAGCGTAAAATCAGGTGTGCAAAGGATTATCTTGTAAAATCATGTGGTTGTGTCGGATTTCGGCCGTTTTTAGCCTCACCGAACTGTCACCCTTTTTTCGTGTCAGCATATGTCCAGGCGGCGGCTGGCCGAGTCATTGGAGCAATGATAGAGCGCGGGTTGCGACGCGCGTGACGCGGTGAACCTGCCCGCCGTAGCGCGGGGTGCCAATGCGCTCTGGCCAGCTCACAGGGAGACTTGGCAGTCCCTGGCGCGCGTCGCACCTTCGCAAAGACGGCAACGTCCGCTACGAGGTGGTTGCAACGTGTGCGACGCGGTAAATCTTCCCACCGTAGCGCGAGGCCATTGGTCGTTGACCGCTCAGCGGGGGACCGGAAGTCCCTGCCGCACGTTGCATGGGATGCGCGCGACACGGTGAATGTCCCTGCCGTAGCACGGACCCGCGCAGGGGCCGGAGCGCCATGTGGGGAACCGGGACACCCCACCGCGCATCCCACATTGGCAGGCCGTTCCAGCCGGTGGTAGAAGGCCGCCGCGACGCGCGCCGACGCGGTAAACCTTCCCACGGTAGCGCGAGGCTTCTGGCCGTTGACCGTTTCAGCAGGGGACAGGAAGTCCTTGCCGCGCGTCGCGCCCGATCGGGCCGCCATGCTTCCAACGGCGGCGTGATTTCGGTACAGGGTGCCGGCGACGCGCGTGACACGGTGAACCTTGCGGCCGTAGCACGCTGGCGGATCGGGCCAGCGGAGCGCCATGCGAGGGGTGTGCAAGTCCTCGCCGCGCGTCGATCTACTTCTCGCCGCTTTGCATTCTACGCAGACCATCCAGCAGAGGAGCTAGGCGCGCGCCATCCACCCGGTACGCGGAAACGATCGTGATCAAAGCCTGATAGAGGACGGCCGGCAGATCGAGCTGATGTTCAGCGATATACGCGTCTATTTCGCGCCGTATTGCCTTCTGGCTATCGACTATCTTGGAAAAGCGAGTTGCACTGCGCTCAGCGGCGTCTGCATCATCAAAATAATCAATTAGTAGGCTATCTGCGGCCGGTTTGGCACTCTCCGGATAATAGTCTTTTGTAGCTATTCCGGTGAGATAGTCACGGTATATTGCAAGTAGCGCCTTTGTATAGCCATTGTGCCCTGTATTGGTCTTCAGCCTGATGATTTCGGCCTCTAATGAGGCCAGGTCGTAGCCTTCCTTCAACTGGGAGGCGAGCGGCTGCAACTCAGCCGCGCTGCCGGTATCCGAGTCTCTGTCCTGTCGGCGGCCCGTTAGAATGAAGAGAACATCCGCTCCTGCTTCCGCGAAAGCCGCCAGCGCCTGAGCGTTCGGAAAGGCGTCATCCTTCTCCCACTTAAGCTGGGCCCCTTTCGATGCACCGGCTAGCGCAGAAAAATCGGTCTGACTGAGGCCTAGCCGCTGTCGCTCTTCCTTCAGTCGATGCCCTATGGTCACAAAAATATCCCCATGCCACTTGAATGGGTAACTGTAGTGATATACAGTCCCTAAAAGTGATCTTGTGGAGCCGATCATATGACAATGGTGCTAAGCCCGAAAGAGATTCGCGAACGACTGTCCCGGATTGGGAGAACGCCTGCAGACGTTGCCCGCGAGCTAGGCGTGTCAGTCGTCATCGTTCGCGGGGTAATCGACGGGCGGTTTAAAGGCGATCGTGGCGAAGCTCATAAGGTCGCTGTCGCTCTCGGCCTTAAGGATGGGCTGATCATTGATGATAACACGTCCACGGCTGATGCGATCAAACTGGCGGCGGGGCGCTGATCCAGTATGGAACGCGAAATCCTCTCGATCCTGCTGGCGGGCATCGCTATTGGCGAGCGTGTCGGGTTCTATGATCCCGAACATGCGGCTAGGCTCGCGGTCTCCATGGAGCGTGACGGCCAGCACGATCCCATTCATGTTGCGCCTAGCCCGAGCGGAGATGGGATGCCATGGCGGCTAGTCGCCGGACGGCATCGGATCGGTGCAGCCGGGCTGCTCGACTGGACACATATCGATGCGATCCAGGTGGCGGACACGAACGCCGACGCGGCAGTGCTGCGGAAACTTGAGCTGTCGGAGAACCTCGACCATCGCCGCCCGCGCCCGATCGAGCGCGCGATCTTCATCGACGCGCGTGCTCGTCTCGAAGAGGAAATCGACCATCCCGGACATGCCGGAGAGACGCGACAGGAGCGTGGTGCTCGCCTCCGTTGGCATGCTAACAACATTATGTCGCAAGCATCGAATTGGCGTCTTAGACTGGCAGATGCACTGGGGTGCGACGTCCGAACGATCGAGCGCTATCGCGAAGTTTACTGCAATGTCGTCGCGCCATGCTCTGACCTTGCGGAGGCGCTGAATAGGCACCGCGCATGTCGCAAATTCGAAGCGATCTACGGGCTCGCTAAGGTCCCGAATGTGCAATCCCGCCGCAAGGTGATCGACTTGCTCCTAGCCGATCCCGAACTGAAGTCGATCGACGATGCCAAGTTCAAGGCGGGTGTCAGCACGTCGAAAGGCGGCCGGATGCCCGAAAGGGACCGAGCCCACGCCGCGTTCCTGACAGGATGGCAGAGAATGCCCCTCGCTCAACAGCGCGCTGCCGCGCCGACGTTCGCACGCGATCTTCCGCCGACCGTGGCCGAAATCATGGCCGAGAACCTGCGGGCGGATGCCGCTCGGCGGATGCTCGAAGCCCTGAAAAAGAGGACGGACCTTCAACCATGACAAAAGCGACCTACCCTGCCACGATTGGCGGTCGTGTCCGCTTTGAGCGGCAGCGGCTTTGCATGTCTGAAGGTGAGTTGGCCCGCCTTGCAGGTGTGTCGTCTCACTACGTCCCCATCTGGGAAGCGGACAGGGATGTTCCTGACTTCCGAGCCCTGCTCGGCCTCGCTCTGGGTGGAGTTGACGTTCAATTCGTCGTTGTTGGATGGACTGACGAGCGTGCCCCATCGGGCGGGGTGTTCAATGCTAATTCACCTGCCGTCCGTGATGCCTTCGCAGCGGTTAGAAAGCTGCCGATAGATGTGCGCCAGGCGCTCCTACACATCTGGCTCCAGCAGGACTTTGACGCCTGATGGCCGTGGGCGCGCCTTCGGAATGGTTCTCGGCGGCCGAACTGGCCGATCTTGCGCTGCCGGGCGTGCCTTCGACGCGTCAGAAGGTCTCGGAACTTGCACTCTGCGCCGGCTGGCACGAGCAACGCGCCAGTGACGGTAGTCCGCTTGCTCGCCGTCGTTCCGGCCGGGGTGCCGGGCATGAATACCACCTTTCCGTATTGCCCTTGGCCGCGCGTCAGGCGCTTGCCTTGAGGCTGGAAGCGACCGGCGCGAATTCGTGTCCGGCCAACGATACCTTCGCCGGCTCGGCAAAGATGCAGGCGAAGGCGCGCGAGAGGCTTGCGATCGTCCGGGATGTCGCGGCGCTTGTCGCGGCAGGCGACACACAACGAGTGGCCGTCGCTTCCGTGTCCGAGCGTTGGGGCGTGTCCGAACGGACCATTCACCGGTATCTGTCGGCCGCAGCCTCGGCTCCACACGCTGGTGAGCAGCTAACAGCCCTCGCACCACGTCACAGCGGCGGCGGTGATACCACCGTCGTCGTGAGCTGGTACGACGGACAGACCCAGCGCGAACAGCTCTACCCGCTGCGCTCCGATCGCATCGCCTCCGCTCCCGTCGAAGTGGAAAATTTCCGGCAGCGTCTGCGTTCCGTGGGCCGCCGCGCCAAGGCGAGCTGACTCCCGTTTGGGGCTCTTCCGCTTGGCCTCGCTTCCGGAGGCGGCGTTGGCGCGCCGCTTTCAATTCCCGGCGATCGCTTGCCGGGGAGCCCTTCTTTGAAAGGATCGTAAAATGGGCGAACAGTCTGCATCTATCGAAGGTCAGCAAGACGGTGAATTTGAACGGATGGTTCCGTTCGATATAGAAAGCGATCTGCTATCGGTTCACGACGCACTTCACGGCGTGAGATGCCTTCTTGCTGCCGAAGGAGAACCCCACAGCGAGATCAGCAGGTTCGACATGGCGGCAATTCTCGGGCTGATAGCGCACCGTCTCGCTGGTGTCGTCATCGGACATCGCAACGGAAGGCCTTGTCCGCTGCTCGACTACGCGGCCGCGAAGCTCCCGGATTAGGCTACCGCGATGCCTGATTTCGCTGATCTGCACCCTGGCCAGGAAGGTGCGTTTCCATGACTGATATCGTCGTTGGCGTCCGGCTGACCGCCGATGGTTCGGGCCTGGTCGGCCAGCTGCGCCTGTCCCGCGCCGAGCTGGAGCAGCTGCGCACCGCCGAGAAGGGCGCGGCCGAGGGCGCGCGCGAGCTGGCCGGCGCGACCGGCAGCGCGGCCGGCGGCGCACGCGACCTGGCGACGCAATCGGGCGCGCTGGCCGATGCGGCGGCGCGCACCGCCGTGGCCGAGCGTCAGGTGGTCGAAGAGGTGCGCCAGTCGATCGCGGCGATGGGCGGAGCCACGGCCGGCGCGCGCGGCCTGGCGGCGCAGATGGGCAGCCTGGCCACGGGCGCGCGGGACGCGCGGCGTGAAGGTCGATTACGTGCAGGTCTGGCGTTTTGCCCATGCCGAGGGTCTGAGCTTCAAAAAAA
>Ga0172382_10001509_pt1 | contig 41553 bp, 37 predicted proteins | sample Leawel138RmetaG_FD_122245 | JGI IMG/M metagenome (GOLD analysis project Ga0172382, IMG submission 122245) | Leachate microbial communities from a municipal landfill in Southern Ontario, Canada - Leachate well 138R metaG | ecosystem: Engineered > Solid waste > Landfill > Unclassified | place...
GAGAAGTTTTCCGTCTTCCTCCGAGATCATTTTGTCGAGTCTTTTGTAAACCCGGAACCGGCCCCCTGAAAATTTTGCCATCTCTCTGTTGAATCGCATGCCTTTGAGCTTGTCGTCGTTATCGAGCGTAGCAAAGATCTCTTTCAAAGATCTCACTTCAATATAATCGCCGGGCTGCAAGTTCAATGATGCAGCTTTGGTATCTGAATGGACCTGCTTCCTGTTCCCGGAAAAGAAAGTCCGCGATGTGAATCCGAAAAGACCAAGAACTCTCAAGTGCCACAGGCCTCTCTTGAACCTCCACCAATACCTTCGCAGTTGTAGGGCCGACCTTGTGTCGGGTAAGGTCGCCTGTGTAAGGTCGGGAAAATTCGCCTGGCAATGCTCCGGAATATCCGTTATTGAGTCACCCCCGATCGGTCCTTTCTGTTCTTTATTCGCCACAGAAGGTGTCTTTTTCACCCATGCTTCCGGCCACAAATATAAACAGGACCTGTCACATCCTCCATGAGCCTTTCCATTGCAAACTACCCCTTCCAGCATCACCGTTGGTATTTTCAGGGTCCTGAGTTCCCCGGTTGACTCCAGGATCATCCTGGTAACCTTTTTGCATATTGTGAAGGTCTTACCGCAAAACTCCGCCATTTGAGGGGTAAAGGCTATTCCTCCCAACTTGCGTTTATTGTCAAGTGTTGTGAGGATCTCCTGGATCGAACGCACCTCGACCAGGTCGCCTGCCTCAAAGTGCAGCGATTCGACCGATTTAGCTGGCAAGTCAGCCTCTTTCCTCATATCCGGCCCCTTAAAAAACGCAGCAGACTACCATGTCCTCGCCCCTTTGTGGGCACAGCCGTTAGCCAACACGTAAATAACCGCCTATCTGATGATGTTGCCTGCAATATTTTCACCAAGGCCATCCTGTGCTCAGTGCAGCCAAGACATAGCATTTACTCATACTCCAAAGTCATGTTACAAAACCTAGAACGCCCTGTCTGTAGCAAAGGCAATAATTATGTTGTCGTATTTTTTTCATCCAATTTGTCATCATTTGAGCGACTATGGCGATCAGGAAGAAACGTACACTATCCAGAAAAGTGGCGTTGAGATAACGATCATCAGTCCTGAAATAATAATTCGGACACGAAAATAAAACCCTTGCACTCCTCTATGAGAAGCACAAGGGTTCGTATTGGTCTTACTGGCGGAGAGAGAGGGATTTGAACCCTCGGTACGCGTTTTAGCACGTACACACGATTTCCAATCGTGCTCCTTCAGCCGCTCGGACATCTCTCCGGGTGCTTTGTTATACCATACTTTTTGAAGACCGTTCAAGATTCGATGTCATAAAAAGAGCGTTCTACGTTTCCTGGTCGTAAAGCGTAAGACGCAAAAGACGGATTAATGGGAATGATTGGTTTTTAACGTAGGACGGCCTACGGGTTGCGCAGGCCGAAGGTATCCGGACAACCGGAGAAGTACCAGTCGACGAGCTTGCAGTAGTACAGGTACCGCATCCGGGAGCGTTCACCGAAAAGTAAAAAAGGCAGGAATACGATAAATAACAGTGCTTTGATAAATTTGACCGAATCGAAGGCAAGGCCATACACGGAAGCATGATGCTTCCTGATAAATTTCCTCAATGAGATGTTGTATTCGATCCGGCCTCTGACCCAGTTCTTTCGGACGGTCTTTCCTTGCAGGTGGATGACGTGGGCGGCGGGGCAGAAGACGATACGGTAGCCGGCGGTGCGCAGGCGCAGGCAGAAGTCGGTCTCTTCGAGGAAGAAAAAGAAGCGCTCGTCAAAACCGCCTATCTCGTCAAATGCACTTTTCCGGATCAGTATTGCAGCACCGATCAGGGATTCGACATCGGAAACATCGTTCGATGCAACGTTTGTCCTTCGCCTCTGCGATCCGGGAAGCAGTTCACCTTTGAGCCGCGGTATGGATGCCACGGATCTCTGAATGCTTAGATCTTCATAGACCAGCTGCGGGCCCAGTATGCCCATATTGTCTATCGCATCGGCAATGCCGACCATTTTCGCGGCTTCGCCTTCAATGAGAATGGTGTCGGAGTTAAGGAGCAGGATGTATTTTCCCCGGGCCACATGTCCTGCGCGGTTGACCGCCGCCGCAAAGCCGGCATTCACATCGTTCCGGATATAAATGGAATCCGGGAATTCCTGCCGCACCATGGAATCCGTGCCATCATTCGATGCATTGTCGATGATGATCGTCTCGATGCCGAGAGATTGCAGGGGCGTATCGTTTACGACCGACGCGAGACAGCCTTTAAGGAGTTCCCTTGTGTCTTTTGTGATGACAATGATAGATACTGTGATCGTTTGCCCTTCCCGGGAACCCACCCTTGCCCCTTTCTCGAGGACCTCGTGTCCTTATTTTGACCGTGTCTTGCCGGGATCCTTGAATTTCTTCAGTTCCTTGCCCTCAGGCTGTACCGGGCAGGCATAATAGCATATCCCGCAATTCGTGCAGATGCTGTCATCGATCCTGATCTTCTTCGCGTCGGCATCGAAAGATATCGCCGGGCAGTCAAGCGTGCTGAGGCAGCTCTTGCAGCCGATGCAGCCTTCTTCGAGCCGCACGGGGTACGCGACATCCTTTGCCTTTCCCTTTGTCAGCAACAGGCATTCCCGCCTCGTTATGATGACCGCCGGGATCATATCATCCCCCTGCAGGTATTTAAAGGCGCCCTTCAACGTCTTAATGGTCAGGGGAACGTCGTACGGGTCGACGATCTTCAGGTATTTCACGCCGAGCCCCGCGACAACGTTTTCAATGGCCACACTGCGTGTTGCCGTGCCATCGACCGTGATCCCCGTTTGAGGCGTCGGCTGCATCCCTGTCATGGCGGTCGTCGCATTATCCATGATAACGAGAATGAATCTCTTTCGGTTCTTCACGGCATCGTAGAGTGGTGCCAGGCAGGCATGCAAAAAGGTGGAATCACCGACAGAGGCCAGAATGGGAATGAGTTTCCCGTCCTGGTAAAAGGCATCATAGAAACCCTCTGCTAGGGTCACGCCGGCGCCCATATCGAGGCACGTGTCAACGGCCCCTTGCGAGATCCCGAGCGTATAGCAGCCGATATCGCCCGGATAGATGGCATCCGGCCAGATATGCTGCATCGCAAAAAAGGCCGCTCGGTGGGGACATCCGGGGCATAGCTTTGGCGGTCGCGGCGTGACGGCGATATCTGCCAGGGCCTCTTCTATGCTCCTGTCGGGTACGAACGCCTTTATCTTCCCCTGGCCCTGCAATAGTCCGGAGAGCATGTCACGCACGATATCGTACGTGATCTCTCCCGATGACGGCACGGTGCCGTCCGCTCTGCCCATCACTTTTGGTCTGTTCCCGATCAGGGCCTCTATGACCATGTCCGTTTCCTCGATCACGAGGACCTTGTCCATCGTATCGACAAATTCGGCAAGGTCTTCCGAAAACGGGTACACGCGCAAGACCTTGTAGACGGACACATCATCCGCCGCCCCGAGCTCTTCGATAACGTCACGGACAAGGGAATAGCTCATTCCCGATGCAACGATGCCAAGCTGCCTGCCCTGCCCCGTGCAAACCCCTTCCCTTAAGGTCACGGTGCGCGTTCCTGGTTCATGCATGTCTATCGATTGACGCGCATGGCTTACCCGATGGGTCGAGCGGATAATGACGGGGATCTTGTTTTTAAATGACCAGTTGAGTGCATGGTACGCGACATCGGCGGCTTCCTCGGGAGATGCCGGGTCAAAGACCGGAATGCCGAAAAGAGTCGCGAGAAGCCGGGTATCCTGTTCTGTCTGAGATGACTGAGGCCCCGGGTCATCGCAGGAGACTATGACCAGCCCCCCTTCAATGACCTTTTCCCGCGCCCTCAGAAGCGCCGGAAATGCCACGTTAAGGCCAACCTGCTTCATGAAACATGCGGCGCGCGCACCGCCGTATGCGGCCGCTCCGAAGACAACCTCCAATGCACACAGCTCATTGGATGACCATTCGGTATGTATCTTGAGGCCTTCTCTCTCCTTGAAATAAACAATACCGGGTAATATCTCAGAACTCGGCGTTCCGGGATACGCAGCCGCTATTTCCAGACCGGCCTCGACAAGGCCACGGGCAATTGCCTGGTTACCGATCACGACTTCCTGCCTTATGTCCACGCGCTATCCTCCAATGGGCCAGAACTCCTTACGACTTAAGTATTGATCCGGGCCGCCTCAAACCCTTTTCCGAAGACACTGAGGTTCTTCGCAAGGAACTTTTCCGGGACACGGGAACGAATGGTTGCCTCGAGGACGTCCCGCGTAAAAGGCTCGATCCCGAAAGAAGAGAATGCGCCGAGCAACGCCATGTTCGCCGATTGGAACATACCTTCATTGCGGGCTATCCCGTCGGCATCGATCAGGCGATATGGTATCTTCCTCGCTTTCAGTACGACATCGATAGACGTAACAAGCATAGCTGAACGCGTGTTGACGAGGGCCAGACCACCTCGTTTGAGAAAAAATAACGTCTTGTAAAATTCGCTTTCCTCGAATGCGAGAAGTATGTCGCCGTTTTCCCTGCCGATAAAAGGGCTCGCGTAATCGCCCACCTTGACAAGGGATACGACGGAACCGCCCCTTTGCGACATCCCGTATTCATCCGAGGCCATAGCCTTCATACCGCTCTTGATCGCCGCCTCGATCAGGATTGTCGAGGCGAGAAGCACTCCCCTCCCCCCGATACCCGCGCATATTATCTCATGTTTCATATCATACCCCTGTAAAGCGCAACGACAGGCTCCTTGGTGTTCACAAACCGGGCAAGTTCGGTTATCTCACCGATATCGACAATATTTGCAACACCGTAACTCCGAAGGACTTGTCTTAACTCGTCGGCGCGTTCGCTTGCCATGACAAGAAGGACGCTCACCGAATCGTTATAAAGACTGTTTACGTAAGCGGGCATGCCGGAGTGAAAGAAATGGTCCTCGAACGTAACAGCCATAATATTCCGGTCGGGATGCAGTTTCTTGACGCCGTGCGCCATGTTTATCGAGGATGCGGGCCCGAGCCGGTCCCGTATTACGGTAAAACCCTGTATTTTCTCTTCGAACTGCGGCCTCCCCCTGCCCCTGTCGACAAAACCGCTCTTTACCTTTGTCCGGTCCGGTATCTGAAGTTCGATCGCCGGATAATTCTCGACAACGAGGACCTCATCCATCGCATCGACAAAACGCCGGGTAAGCTTTTCAGGCAGCGGGAAGACGGTGGCCAGGCGAAGGATGCTTGCGTCTTCATCGTAGAATTCCAGGCGGGAGAATTTGTCGGTGATGAGCCCTGTTGTACCCTTCGGAAGCACGATATTGCCTTCATACGTTTCGAAAGCCTCGCGTATCTTCCGGATCTTGTCATTTAACTCGCCGTGGAGCAGGTACCGGAATTTGGGTGTCGCGGCCCATCGCCCGGGTTCTTTTCTCAAAAATGCGGTTTTGCGGCCTGAAGCCGGTCCTTGAGGTCTGCCGGCAGGCACAATTTCATATCCCCCGGGGAATGCCTGTACTATGACCGGGATCTTATATTCTTCCGAGATAGAAAAGGCGTAGGGAACCGCCTTGCTCAACTCCCCTTCCGTTTCCGTTACGATGAGGGGCAGTTTCGAAAAGAGGCCCACCGGCGTGATCTCTTCCGGATTTTCCTGCACCGCCACGACAACGAAGGAACCGGCTACCCCTGTATATGCGGAGCTCATGACGGGGTCTAAGGCATCGTAAAGCCCCTCCGTCGAGAGGATGCACGCGGTCCTCTTGTCTGCATAGGCCCCCGCGAGGGCAAGCTCATATGCGATCTTCTCGTTCGTCGACAGGTCACAATGAAGCGAGGAAGAACCCGCTGATAATCTGTGTGCCGCGGCCGCTGTCGAGCGGTTCGTGACATAAAGCTGCTGGACATTATTTTCCATCAACAGCCTGACGATATTTTCATGCATCCGTGTCTGCTCCTTTTTAGGCCAGTTTTCTCAGGATATCGATCCCCCTGAGAAGGTTCTCCTCGCTGGAAGCGAAAGAAATGCGAACATGGCTGTCACGTGATGAAAAAACGCTCCCCGGTATGATAAACAGGTTATTGTCCAGTGCCCGCTCCACAAAGGCCATGCCGTCCTTTCCTCCCGGGACCTCGGGAAAAATGAAGAATGCGCCTTTCGGTTTCACGACGTTGTACTTGTCCCTAATTCCATTATAGATCAGGTCGCGTTTTTTGCGGTACTCGTCGATCGTCGCGCCCATATCGTAATCGAGGGCGGTCAGGGCCGCCTTCTGCGCGAATGACGTAACGCTGCTGAATGCATACTGCTGCATCGTTATCATGCACTGTATGACCTCTCTCGGCCCTGCGACATAGCCGAGCCGCCACCCGGTCATCCCCCAGGTTTTCGAGAAGCCTCCGAACGTGATCGTCTTTTCGTACATCTGGCCCAGGTACGGTTTGGCCGATGCATCTTCATCGAATACAAAACGATCGTAAATATCATCGGAAAATACAATGAGATCTTTTTCCCGTGCCACGCGGGCCACCATTTCCAGTTCTTCGCGGGAGTTGACCATGCCCGTGGGATTGTTCGGGCTGTTGACAAGGATTATCCTGGTCCTGTCCGTTATTGCCTTGCGTAATTCCTCCTCCCGCAGGGTAAAATCAGGATAGGTATTAAAAAAAACGGGCTTTCCGCCCAAAAAAGAAACCTGGTATTCATAGAGGACAAAGTAAGGATCAGGGATGACGACCTCCTGCCCGGGATTGAGGGTGGTCATGAGGGCAAGAAGGAGACCGCCCGTGACACCAGCCGTGATAATGACCTCATCGCAGATGATCCCTTTGGCTTTCAGCTTGAGAAGGACCTTCTCGCGCAGCTCGGGTATCCCTCCCGACGGGGTATATTTGTTGAACCCTTTCTGGATCCATCTTATACCTTCGTTCTTGACGGCATCGGGTATATCGAAATCAGGCTCCCCGATGCTCAGGTTGATCGGGTCCTTCACCTTTTGTGCCAGATCAAAGATCTTTCTCACCCCCGACGGCCTGACCTGCATGACCCTGTCCGAAAGCAGCATCTACTTCTTCCTCCCCGCCTCTGATATGGACTCCACGATCCTCTGGAGCCGCGACTTCGGTATCGTGTTGAAAGCTTTGGCTATTTCTTCGTCAGTAAAATTTGCCTTAAGAATGGCAGCCACGTCAACCCTTTCTTTCCAGCACCCGTACGCGTTCGAACAGGGAAGACCGTTCTGCGCCTTAAGGCAATAGTCGAAGGTGATGATCATGCCTAATTGGGGACAGTATATCTCCATTTTCGCCTCCGGCGAAGATCGCAAGTCGCAAGTCGTCAGTCGTAAGGAGTTAAAGACAAAATCTTACGCGTTGTGCGACAAACTTTACGCTTGTTCTTATGCCAGGGTCAACAGGGCCTGAATCCCGGCGCATAAACCGGCATCATCGACCTGAGGTTTTTCATCATCCGGGCTGCGTAATGCCTGTACGCTGCCGTCCTGGAAAATCATGTCGAGATAATTATTTTCATTTGAGAGCATCAAACGCCCTTCTAAAATAACTGATGGTATCATCTTCTCTCCTCATAATTTTTACACCTTATGACCCACGACTTGCTACTCACGCCCCTTAAGAAATCTTCTTCAATTCCCTCAACAACTCCTCTATCTCGCCCTCCGGCATGGAATAATCCTGGAGTTTACCGGACAGGAACGCGTCGTATGACGGCAGGTCGATCGTTCCTTGGCCGGAAAAGTTGAAGAGGATCACCTTTTCTTTGCCCTCTTCCTTTGCCTTCTTCGCCTCGTCTATGGCGCAGGCTATGGCGTGGTTCGTCTCGGGGGCCGGGATGAAGCCTTCCGTTTGCGCGAAAACGAGGCCTGCGGAAAACGTCTCGATCTGATTGTAAGATCTCGCCTCGATCAGTCCGTCCGCAAAAACCCTGCTGACGAGCGGGGCCATCCCGTGGTAGCGCAGGCCGCCCGCATGGATTGGGGCGGGAACAAAGGCATGGCCTATGGAATACATCGGCAAAAGCGGCGTCATTCCGGCGGTATCGCCAAAGTCGTAGACATAGCGGCCTTTCGTAAGGGACGGGCTTGATGTGGGTTCGGACCCGATCACCCGTATCTCTTTTCCGTTGATCTTGTCGCGCAGGAATGGAAAGGAAATACCGGCAAAGTTGCTGCCGCCCCCCGCGCACCCTATCACGACATCGGGATATCTTCCGATGGACGCAAGCTGCTTCTGGGCCTCGAGACCGATAACGGACTGGTGTAAAAGGACATGGTTGAGGACCGAGCCGAGTGAATATTTTGTGTTCTCTGATGTAACGGCGTCTTCGATCGCCTCCGATATCGCCATGCCCAGGCTGCCCGGGTGGTCCGGGTTACCTTCGAGAAACTTCCTGCCGGCGGCGGTATCGGGGCTCGGGCTCGGCACGCACTTGCCGCCCCACGTTTCCATCATGATCCGCCTGTAAGGCTTCTGGTTGAAGCTCACCCGGACCATGTACACCTTGAGTTCCATTCCGAACTGGTTGCATGCAAATGACAGGGCGCTCCCCCACTGCCCGGCGCCCGTTTCGGTCGTGAGCCTCTTTACCCCTGCTACTTTATTGTAATAGACCTGTGCGATGGCTGTGTTCGGCTTGTGACTCCCCGGAGGGCTCACGCTTTCATTCTTGTAGTAGATCTGCGCCGGGGTACCGAGAAATTTTTCCAACGCCGTGGCGCGGCACAATGGCGTGGGCCTCCACATGAGGAGGCGCTCCATCACCTCGTCAGGGATCGTTATGAACCTCTCGGTGCTCATCTCCTGTTCGATGAGATTCATAGGGAAAATGGCCTCGAGCATGTCCGGCGTTACGGGTTCGTCTGTCTCGGGGTTGAGCGGCGGAGGCAGGGGTGTCGTTAAGTCCGCCTGTATGTTGTACCATGCCTTCGGCATGTCCTTATCGCTCAAAAATATCTTTTTTTCCACAACATCCTCCTTTTGAGTAATAAAAAAGGCCAGGAGTCTTTTGACCCATGGCCTTTAAACTTAAACGGCCATGGACGGTGTGAAACCGTCCATGGCCGGAAATTACGGTCTCACACCTGATATTTCCGCCACCACCACCAGTTGTTGATCTGCCTGTTCACCATGATAGTACCTTACACAAAAAAAATTCCCAAGTCAAGAAAGAAGGCTTAAATTCCCTCTTGACAAGAACCGGCGACCAATTTTAAACTGTACCGTCTGGACTGTATAGTTTCAAAAACGAGGTGATCATGAGTCCCAGGGCCAGTTCTTACGATAACATCATCGACGCGGCGGAAGCCGTCGTTATCGAGGCTGGCGCCTCCCACATGACGCTCGATGCCGTCGCGGCAAAGGCAGGCGTGAGCAAGGGAGGTCTGCTCCATCACTTTCCGAACAAGGTATCACTTCTCATGGCAATGGTGCAGCGCCAGATAAAGATTCATCAGGACGCGAGAAAGAAGATCCTGAAGAATATCCCGAAGGGCCCGTCCCGGGAACTGAAAAGCTTCATTATCGACGCGCAGAACAAGGATCCCATGCATAACAGGCTCGGCGCGTCAATGTCTGCCGCCGTGGCCCACGATCCCCGCCTCAACGAGCCGATCCGGAAGGTCGTACGCGACAATTACATAAAATTTACCGCATCCTCTATCGGTTTCGAGAAAGCGGCCATCATCACCCTTGCCGTCGATGGCATGCGGCTGCAGGAAATGCTTTCCATATCGCCTTTCGACGATGAACAGCGGTCCAGGATATTCGATGAGCTGCTGCGTCTCGTCGATGAGTTCCAGGAAACAAAAAACAAGGCACAAAAATGAATGAATTGCCCCCATATCCGATAAACAACAACAAAAAGAAATCAAGAAAAAGAGGTGGCGCATGCGGTATTCCGGCATAACGAAACTTGTCACTGTCATGGTCCTCGCGACCCTTACCATGGTTGCTGCCGGATGCAAGGGAAAAACAGGGGCTCCGCCTCCGCCTGAGGTCGCTGTCGTTACCCTCCAACCCGAAAAAGTGACGATCACCACAGAACTGCCCGGACGCGTGTCGGCTTATCTCATAGCCGAGGTGAGGCCGCAGGTGACCGGCATCATCAAGAAACGTCTCTTTACCGAAGGCGCCGATGTCAAGGCTGGAGAAGTCCTCTACCAGATCGACCCCGCCCCGTATCAGGCGGTGTTCGACAACGCCAGGGCATCGCTCGCACGCGCCGAGGCCAATCTTCCGCCGATCCGCTCGAAGGCCCAGCGCTATAAGGAACTGGTCGCAATAAAGGCCGTAAGCCAGCAGGAATTCGAGGATGTGTCAGCGCAGCACATGCAGGCGGAAGCCGACGTGAAATACTGGCAAGCAGCGGTCGAAACGGCCCGCATCAATCTCGATTACACGCGGATCAAGGCCCCTATAGCGGGGCGCATCGGCAAGTCCGCCGTGACCGTCGGGGCGCTGGCTACGGCCAACCAGGCAACCCCCTTTACAACCATTCAACAGCTCGATCCCGTTTATGTCGACGCCACTCAGTCAAGCGCCAATTTGCTCCATCTCAAACGCATCCTCGCCTCGGGAAAACTCGTCAACAAAGGACCGGAAAGCGCAAAAGTAAAACTTCTCCTCGAAGACGGCACGCCGTACGACCAGGAAGGGATCCTGAAATTCTCCGATATCACCGTCGAGCCGAGCACAGGGTCTTACATTGTCAGGATAGTCTTCCCCAATCCCAAACATACCCTCATGCCGGGTATGTATGCGCGGCCGGTCGTCATGGAGGGTATTGCCGAAAACGCCCTTCTCGTTCCCCAGCAGAGTGTGACCCGTGATCCGAAGGGCAATCCGTACGTGCTTGTGGTCAACGGGCAGAACAAGGTCGAGATGCGACCGGTCGTCACTGCGAGGGCCATGGGAGACAAGTGGTTTGTATCGTCGGGACTCACGGCCGGAGACAGGGTAATAGTCGAGGGCCTTCAGAAGGCGCCTCCGGGAGCGGTCGTCAACACTGTGCCTTTTAAGCCGGCAGCAAAACCGGGTGACAGTGCACAGGTCCCGGCGAATGCCTCACCTCCCGCGAAGACGAGCGACACGGCCCCGGCGAAAACGAGCGCCCCGGCTGAGATGAATCCCCCGCCGAAAACCGAAAGTATAAAACCGGCGGAACAGCCAGCTAAAGCAAAGTGAGCGGAGGCAATTAATGTTATCGAAATTCTTTCTCGACCGCCCTGTCTTCGCATGGGTCATCGCGATAATCATAATGCTCGTCGGGGTTCTGGCCATCTACAATCTGCCGATCTCCCAGTATCCCCCGATCGCACCCCCATCGATCTACATAGCCAGCAGCTATCCGGGCGCCTCCGCCGAAACGGTCGAGAACAGCGTCACTCAGATAATCGAGCAAAAGCTCACCGGCCTCGAGAACATGATCTACCTGTCCTCCACCAGTGATTCGTCAGGCAGTTCGCGCATCACGCTGACATTTTCCCCGGGCACGGACCCCGACATGGCATGGTCGAAGGTCCAGAACAAGCTCCAACTCGCCCTGACAAGCCTGCCCGAGGCCGTGCAGCGCCAGGGAGTTACGGTCGGCAAGGCGACGAGGAACTGGCTGATGATCATCGGCCTCATCTCCGAGGACGCAAGCATGGACGGCAATGACCTGAGGGATTATGCCCAGTCGAACCTCGAAAAGGTGATCGCGCGCATCCCCGGGGTCGGCGAGGTGGAGAATTTCGGGTCCCAGTATGCAATGCGGATCTGGTTCGACCCGACCAAGCTCGTGAATTACAACCTCACCGTGGCCAACGTGACCGAAGCGCTCACGGTGTACAACGTGGAGGTATCCGCGGGGCAATTCGGCGGAACCCCGGCAGTCCCGGGCCAGAGACTCAACACGTCCATCATTGTCCAGAGCATGTTGAAAACCCCCGAAGAATTCGCATCGATACCGGTCCGCACCAATCCCGATGGTTCCGTGGTCCATATCAGGGATATCGGGCGCGTCGAGCTCGGTACCGACGTGTATGACATCGAAGCCTTCTTTAACGGAAAGCCCTCCGCAGGGATGGGTATACGCATGGCATCCGGCGCCAACGCCCTGGATACAGCGGACGCTATCAAGGCAAAGCTCGCCGATATGAGCCGATTCTTCCCCAAGGGCCTCAAGGTTGTCTATCCCTATGACACAACGCCTTTTGTCAGGGTAGCGATCGGCGAGGTCGTCGAAACCCTTCTCGAGGCCATCCTGCTCGTGTTTCTCATCATGTGGCTTTTCATGGGAAGCATACGGGCTACCCTGATCCCGACCATCGCAGTGCCCATCGTTATCCTGGGAACTTTCGCGGTGCTGGAGTTCTTCGGTTTCTCGATAAACATGCTGACGATGTTCGCGATGGTCCTATCCATAGGACTTCTCGTCGATGACGCGATCGTCGTCGTAGAGAACGTCGAACGCATCATGAGTGAGGAAGGGCTTCCTCCCAAGGAAGCCACGGCCAAATCCATGAAGCAGATCACAAGCGCGCTCATCGGCATCGGACTCGTACTGTCGGCCGTTTTCGGGCCGATGGCTTTTTTCGGAGGTTCTACGGGCGTTATTTACCGCCAGTTCTCGGTCACCATCATCTCATCGATGCTCCTTTCCGTTCTTGTCGCACTCGTACTGACACCCGTACTGTGCGCTACCATCCTGAAGCCGGTGCCGAAAGGCCACGAACCGGCCGAGAACGCCCTGCCTATCCTGCGCCCGTTCTTCAGCTGGTTTGACAGGAAATTTTTCAGCCTTCGTGACAGATACGTCAGTATTGTCGGAAAATCCTTCCGAAGACGGAAATGGTATTTCGTCGGATACTTCGTCATTGCCGGACTCGCCGCGATGACCCTCCTCCACATGCCGACATCGTATGTCCCCGATGAGGACCAGGGGATACTGCTTGCACAGGTTATGATGCCGACCGGTTCCACCATCGAGCAAACCAAGGAAGTTGTTAAAAAACTGGAGACGTATTTCCAGGAAAAAGAGAAGGACGCGGTGAAGTCATGCATGACCATCTCCGGCGTGGGATTCTCGGGACGGACCCAGACGAACGGCATGGTTTTCGTACAGTTAAAAGATTGGAAGGAGCGTGGCAAGAGCAGCCTCAAGGTGAAAGCCGTCGCCCAGCGTGCAAGCATGGCATTCTCACAGTACCGCAATGCCTTGGTATTCGCATTCCCTCCGCCTTCTGTCATCGAACTCGGGCAGGCGACCGGGTTCGATTTCATGCTCGTCGACCGGGGTGGTCTGGGGCACCAGAAATTGATGGAAGCCCGAAACCAGCTTCTTTACCTTGCTTCACAGGACAGGCGCCTGACAAAGGTCCGGCCGAACGGTATGGAGGACATTCCCGAATACCGCGTGGATATCGACTGGGAAAAAGCGGGCGCTCTCGGCGTACCGATCAGTTCGATACATGACACGATCGCGACATCGTTCGGAAGTGCCTATGTCAATAACTTTATCCAGGGCGGGCGCGTGAAACGTGTCTTTGTTCAGGCTGACGCACCCCACCGGATGCTTCCGAAGGATATAGACAAGCTTTATGTCCGCAACAACAAGGGGCAGATGGTCCCCTTCTCGGCTTTTGCCAGGAGCCACTGGTCGGCAGGGTCGCCACGCCTCGAGCGTTATAACGGTTTCCCTGCCCTTAACCTTTGGGGCGAACCTGCCCGCGGCGTGAGTTCGGGTGAGGCGATGAAAGCGATGGAAGAAGCCGTTGCAAAACTTCCCCCGGGTGTCGGTTATGAATGGACCGGCCTGTCGTACCAGGAAAAGATGTCGAGCTCGCAGGCCCCTCTCCTGTATACCTTTTCCGTTATCGTTATCTTTCTCTGTGTCGCCGCCCTGTATGAGAGCTGGCCGATACCGATCGCCAACCTGCTCATGCTCCCGCTCGGGATATTCGGGGCCACGCTCGCAACCTGGTCTCGCGGTTTCTTCAGTGTCACAATGGCCAGGTTCTTCCCGGGTTTTATCGTGCATAGCTTCAACAATGACGTTTATTTCCAGATAGGCTTCCTCACGACGCTCGGGTTGACGACCAAGAACGCTATCCTTATCATCCAGTTCGCCCGTGAGAGGATAGCCAACGGCGAGGGCCTCATCGACGCGACGCTCGGTGCCGTGCGCACGAGGCTGCGCCCCGTCATCATGACATCCCTTGCATTCTTCTTCGGAGTCCTGCCGCTTGCGCTGGCAAGAGGCGCAGGCGCCGGGGCCATGTCGGCGATCGGCACCGCAGTTGCCGGAGGTATGTTGTCGGCAACGTTTATCGACTTGTTCTATATCCCGCTCCTCTTTGTTGTCGTATCCGAGTTTTTCAAGCGGAAAGAACCGGTCGGCGTTCTTCAGCCGTCCCCTGATCCCGTACCGCCCACGGAGGTGCGCTGATATGAAGCGATATGCGCTTGTAATTACCCTTGTAGCGACGGTATTGGCCGGGTGTACGATGATCCCGGAATACAAGCGCCCCGATGCCCCCATCCCTGCCTCATGGCCGACAGGTCCGGCATACAAGGAAACCGGGGAAGATTTCAAGGACAGGTCCCCTGCAGATATAAACTGGCGTGAGTTCTATACTGATGAGAAGCTGCAGAAGGTCATCGAGATGGCCCTCAACAACAACCGTGACCTCAAGGTGGCGGCCCTCAACATCGAAAAGATGAGGGCGGTGTATGGGATCTCCCGTCTGGTGGTACTTCCCCTGCCCGATGCGAACGGCAGCCTCAACAATTACAGGAGCCCCGCCGACCTGGCCGAGAACCACGACGCCAAAAACGTTCGGATATACAGTGCGAACTTCGGGTTGACCTCGTGGGAGATCGACTTTTTCGGCCGCATCCGCAGCCTGTCAGAACGGGCGCTTCAGCAATATTTTGCGACCGAACACGCACGAAACGCCACCCAGATCTCGCTCATCGCCGAAGTCGCTAATGCATACATGCTTTTTGCGGCAGAACGTGAGGCGTTAAAGCTGGCCAGGTCCACCCTCAAGGCCCAGGAGGAATCCCGCGATCTCATCAAGCGTCGTTTTGAGCTCGGCGCATCATCCGAAATAGATCTCAACCAGGTCACGACGAGAGTGGAAACAGCGCGGGTCGACGAGGCGAGGTTCACGAACCTCGTCGCCAATGATGAAAACGCCCTGAACTTCCTGGTCGGTTCCCCCGTCCCCCCGGAGCTGCTGCCGGACGATTTTTCTTCGATCAAGCCACCTAAAGACATTTTCCCGGGCCTTTCTTCGGACCTTCTCCTGAAAAGGCCGGACATCCTGCAGACAGAGAGCCTGCTCAAGGCAGCGAATGCCAATATCGGCGCAGCACGTGCCGCATTCTTTCCCAGCGTCTCTCTGACCACCAGCATCGGCACGACTAGCGATGACCTGTCGGCGCTCTTCAAGGCCGGTTCCGCAACATGGAGTTTTGCCCCCCAGGTCAACGTCCCCATATTTTCGAGTGTCCTGTCGTGGGCAAATTTGAAAGCCGCAAAGGCTGACCGTGAAATATTCGTGGCGGAATACGAAAAGGCAATACAGGCGGCATTCAGGGAAGTGGCGGATACCCTCGCCCGGCGCGGAACGATAATGGACCAGATAAAAGCCCAGCAACTCCTGACCGAGACTTCACAAAAGATCTACGATCTTGCCACTGCGCGGTATACTAACGGTATAGACAGCTACCTCAATGTTCTCGACGCACAGCGCAGTCTCTACAGTGCGCAACAGGGCCTCATTCTCATTCAACTCTCGCGGCTGGTGAACCTGGTAAACATGTACAAGGTATTAGGCGGAGGCGGAACACCGGAACCCTAAAAAAAGCCGTAAGGCATGGGGCGTTTAAAAATAAGGATTTCTACGACTGACCACTTACCACTTGCGACTTACGGTCTGACACTATAAGGGAAAAGAACGGGTTGCTTTTTTCGGTGAAACTTTCTATAGTACTAAACAGAAAGTGCGTCCGTATATCTCACGAACAGCATGCACGAACTGCGGGGAATGCATATCGATATGCCCCTACGAGGTGTTTGCGAGAGATCAAGGCATTGTGATCGTCGCGGTTCCCGAGGATTGCATAGAATGCCGGGCCTGTGTGAACGAATGCGAAGCGACTGCCATTTATTTTGATGATTAAATGAAAAAAAAAGTCCTTCTCGACAAGAAAGCGGTTGACCGCACGATAACGCGGATCACCCATGAAATACTGGAGAAAAATGAAGGTTCCGAGGCCTTAAGCCTTATCGGGATCAGGACGCGCGGCGTCTATCTTGCCAACCGCATTCAGGAAAAAATAAGGAATGTCGAGGGGACAAGCCTCCCCTTCGGGGTTCTAGATATAACGCTCTATCGCGACGATATATCGAAACTGAAATGGCCCGAGGTAAAGAAGACCGAGATCCCCTTCGACGTCAACAATATGACCGTTATCCTTGTCGACGATGTTCTCCATACAGGACGCACCATCAGGGCGGCTATCGATGCGATAATTGATCTGGGAAGGCCAAAAAAGATACAGCTCGCCGTACTCGTTGACCGGGGCGATCGCGAACTGCCGATACACCCCGACTATGCGGGAATAGTCTGCCCAGTCAATGAAAACGAAGAAGTGCTCGTGAGAATGAGCGAAATAGACGGTAAAGAAGAAGTGGTGATCGTAAAGACTTGATGAACTGGAAAAGAAAAGATCTCCTCGATATCCGTGACCTCTCGAAAGAGGAGATGCTTTTTATTCTCGATACCGCCGAATCATTTAAAGACATTTCCAAAAGAGAGATCAAAAAAGTCCCCACCCTGCGTGGCAAAACAGTCATAACACTCTTTTACGAACCAAGCACCCGGACCCGTACATCATTCGAGATCGCAGCAAAACGTTTGAGCGCAGACACCATCAACATTTCGGCAAACACGAGCAGCGCAACAAAAGGTGAAAGCCTCAAGGACACGGCCAGAAACCTCGAGTCCATGAGGCCCGACGCGATCGTAATACGCCACAGTATGCCCGGTGCGCCGCATATGCTGGCCAGGATCCTCGATTCATCGATAATCAACGGCGGTGACGGCTCGCACGAGCATCCCACGCAGGCCCTTCTCGACCTCTTCACTATACGGGAAAAAAAAGGTCGGACCGACGGCCTCAAGATCGTCATGGTGGGCGACATAGCCCACAGCAGGGTTGCGCGTTCCAACATCTTTTCTCTCAAGAATTTCGGAAATGAGGTCATCTGCTGCGGGCCTCCGACGATGATCCCTCCACATATCGAGACACTCGGCGTACATGTCGAATACGACCTGGAAAAAGCGGTCAGGAATGCGGATGTTATCATGATGCTCAGGATACAAAAGGAACGAGGGGGTACAAAGTACATACCCTCGACAAAGGAATATTCAACTCTGTACGGCCTTACGAAAAAACATGTGGACAGGGCTGCAGACGACGTGATCGTCATGCATCCGGGCCCAATGAACCGGGGGATCGAAATAATGGACGAAGTCGCCGACGGCCCTTCATCGGTCATTCTCGATCAGGTTGAGAACGGAGTTGCAGTGAGAATGGCCATCCTTTACCTCCTTATCGGGGGTGAACCGTGAAAACACTGATACGGGGCGGACATCTCATAGACCCCAAAACATCGCGAGACGGGATTTACGACATTCTCATAGAAGATTCGGTCATCCGGGAAGTTTCGGATGCTATAAGGAAGACGGACGGCAAGACACAGGTTGTAGACGCCTCGGGCTGTATTGTCGCCCCCGGCCTTATCGATGTGCACTGTCATCTGCGTGAACCCGGTTTTGAATACAAGGAAACAATTTTGACAGGCACAAGTGCCGCGGTACGGGGAGGATTCACGACGATCGTGTGCATGGCCAATACAGACCCTGTAAATGACAGCCGCAGTGTTACGGAATTTATCATCGATAAGGCCCGGACCGAAGGCAAATGCAAGGTCCTGCCCTGTGGGGCCATAACCCGGGGGCTGAAAGGGGAAGAGTTGGCGGAGATCGGCGAGATGTTCTCCGCAGGCATTATCGCGATATCCGACGATGGCAGGTCCGTTCGCAATGCCGGGCTCATGCGCAAGGCCCTCGAATATGCAAAAACCTTCAAAATACCCGTTATCTCTCATTGCGAAGACACCATGTTGTCCGGAGGCTATGTACATGAGGGGACAGCTTCCCTGCTGAACGGGCTCGAAGGGATACCGGCCATTGCAGAAGAGCTCATGGTGCAGAGGGACATTGCCATAGCGAGGTATGTCGATGCCCCTATCCATATTACCCATATATCGACTGGCGGCAGCGTTGATATCATCCAAACGGCCCGTAAAACGTTCCGAAAGGTTGCATGCGATACATGTCCGCACTATTTTTCCCTGACCGATGAGGCGACCCTCACTTTTGATACAAACACGAAGGTCAATCCCCCACTTCGTTCAGGCAAGGATGTCGAAGCTATTAAAGAAGGGCTCCGCAAAGGGGTTATCGATATTATCGCCACCGATCATGCACCCCATGAGTACACGTCAAAAGATGTCGAATTCGATCTTGCTACATTTGGTATTTCGGGCTTCGAGACGGCTTTTGCCCTATCGCTCAACCTTGTACGGGAAGGTGTGCTCGACATGGCTGAACTCCTAAAGAAAATGACGGCCAATCCGGCAAAGCTTCTCGGCGTCGATTCAGGAACCATTGCCGAAGGAGCACCAGCCGATATCATTATCTTTGACCCTGACCGCGAATGGACCGTGGATCGAAACTTATTTTTATCGAAAGGCAAGAACACACCTTTTCACGGGGCCGCCTTGCGGGGCAGGAACCTTTTTACCATGGTCGACGGTAAAATAATGTTCAATGAATTAAAATAATGGGCTAACGGCTAACAAAAGAATGCCATTGTGGCATTTTCCGATGGTTTTTGTCGTTTGCCTTTAGCCTTTGGCCGTTTGCCGTTTTTTAAAATATTCCCTGGCCCTTTCAACATCCCTGGCGATCTGTGCCATGAGCTCGGCCATATTTTTAAATTTCTGCTCCGCCCTGATACGCTCGTGGAAATATATCACGATCTCGCGATCATAAAGATCCCCGACAAAATCGAGGATGTGTGTTTCTACCAGGAGTTTCTTTCCATCAAATGTGGGATTGTACCCGATGTTCGTCACGGAGGGCCATTTCCTGCCATCAAATTCAACCTCTGTGATATACACGCCATTCCCTGGTATAAGCTCGAAAACCGTTTCAAAATTTATCGTCGGAAAACCCATGTTCTTCCCGCGATTCACCCCGTGAACGACGATGCCTTCGATCATATGCGACCGGCCGAGCAGCTCGTTGGCCTTTTTTACGTCTCCGTCCATGATAAGTTTACGGATCCGGTTGCTTCCTATCTTTTCATCATCAAGCGTGATGGCGCCAACGACATCAAAATAAAAACCCTTCTTGTGCGCATATTCCATCAGCATTTTGTCGTCTCCGGCGCCGTCTTTTCCGAATCGAAAATCGTATCCCACGATAACCCCCGCCACTCCGATCTTGCCTATAAGAATGTCTTCTATAAACCTCTCAGGGGGTATGGACCTGAGGTTGTCGTCAAAAGGTATCTCGAACATGACCTCTATCCCGTTCTCTGCAACCAAGCGCTCCTTGATATGCGGCGGCGTGATAAGACGTATATATGAATCGGGCTTCAAGATGGCGTGCGGATGCGGGTAAAAGCTCATCAGCATCGGGGTTCCGGAGATCGCACTGGCCTTGTCCACAACTTTTTTTATTATTCGTCTATGCCCGAGATGAACCCCGTCATAATTACCGATGGTAAGAACAGGTTTGGGAAATCGCGCGTCAATGTCGAATGTTTGAAAAATTTTCATCGTCACCTCTTGACTTATCTGCCACATACATATACCTTTATAGGGTGCCGAAGTGGCGGAATTGGCAGACGCGCTAGATTCAGGGTCTAGTAGGCAATCATGCCTGTGTGGGTTCAAGTCCCGTCTTCGGCATTATTTTTTTGTCAAAACTCTTAAAACGCTTCATTGTATATTATCTGATGGGATTTTTGAATAGAAAAGACGGATAAAAAGGGTTAAGAATAGTTTGCCAGTCATTCCGGCGCCAAGCGCCGGGACGACTGGGATGGGAGTGCGGCATGATAGAATAGTTGGTGTGCACCATGTCGTGGCACATTTTTCTGTCCACGGTGATGTGGCGCTTACGGCTTACGATCTAATGTTCAAGGTCTGTACTCATACCTGAAAGGTGCCACCGGCTCGCGTGTGAAGATGTCCTGCAGGGCTGAGGAAACAAGCCATTTCAAGGGAGAGAAAGGCTTCTTGCCGTATACCAGCTCCGGTTTTCCCTTTATACCGAGCGTTGTCTTCATTGCGTCGACCGCATCATAGAAAGTCCCAATATTGTCTATCAGGCCGGCCTCCTTTGCCTGAAGCCCTGTATATATCCTGCCATCCGCCAGTCCCCTGGCCTTGTCTATGTTCATTTTCCGCCCCGCTGCCACGTCCTTGATAAACTGTTCGTGAATGCCATCAATTATGTCCTGCAGGTATTTCCGTTCATAATCGGTCATCTTCCTGAAAGGATTCCCGACATCTTTCATCGCTCCGGCTTTGATGGTATTCGCCTGAACGCCTATTTTCTTCATCAGGTCCTCGACCACCGTCTGTTGCATTATAACTCCGATAGAACCGGTTATCGTCGACGGGTTTGCATAGAGCTTCTCTCCTACTGCCGCTATATAATAACCTCCCGATGCACAGACCGAGCCCATCGAGACGTATACCTTCTTCTTCGCTTTAAGCTTCTTGAGCTCACTGGCTGCCTCCTGGGTAGGTCCCACGGCACCGCCGGGCGAATTGATCCGGACTATGACGCCGCGTATGCTGTCGTCCTCCCTGAATCGCACTATGTCGGCCATAACATCCTTCAGGTCGGTTATGGTCCCTTCGACCTCTACCACCCCTATCCTGGAGCCGCTACCCGTAAATATGCCTGATATGCCGGCTATAAAGATTATGACCGCAATCACTACGCAAACAATAAGAAGGACCTTCCTACCCGTATGTCCTGCCATTATATGATCCTCCCTGGTCAGTTATCCATGAATTGGGCTAATTCCCGCTTCTTCATAATAATTTTACCAAATGGACGTCTCTGTGTCAGTGTGGCCACGCGTATCTTCGCCAATTCCAACATGCCAAGGATTGTCACAACCCGTTCGTTTCTGTCTTCCTCGACGATAACGTCCCATTCGAAAATACCTTCCGATCTGAGAACATCCTTGAGTACCCCTATCTTTTCTTCCAAGGTTGGCCGTACTTCCCGGACAACGAAGTAGGTTTCCTCTTTAACACGCATCAGCTCGAAATACAGCGTACAGAGGCACATGAGGTCGAATTCGGCCTCTTTTTCCAATCCCCCCTTTCCAATCGAGTATACATCACGCTCGAGCATGGGAAGGTCATTGATCGCGACGGCCATGTTCCTTATGCGTTCATACTCAATGATGCGCTCCACCAATTCCTCACGGGGGTCTTCTTCCTCACCGGCGCCATTCGACGGAAGAAGCAGCTTCGACTTAATAAAAAGAAGAAGTGAAGCCATCTCTATAAAATCCTCCGCTATCTTCAGGTTCATTTCTCTCGCTATTTCGACATACTGGAGAAAGCGGTCTGTTATCATCGCAATGGGGATATCCCATATACTCAGTTTGTTGCGCTTGATAAGAGTTATGAGGACAGCCATGGGGCCTTCAAAACATTCGAGCTGCACTTCTAACGTCGGGACAAGGAGGTTCATGGCAATATTCCCTTTTGAAACAGATAGCTTTGCAGAAACCTGGCTTCCTCCTCCTTCGTTTTGAGATCGAGATCTATTTTTGCGTCTTTCAGATGGTCGAGAATATCTTTATACACCGGCCCCTCCTGCACACCCAGTTCTTTGAGGTCATTCCCGGTTGTAAAGGGTTTGAAGGAATCGTTATGTGTTATGTAGTTCGAAATCGCCTTTTTTATCTCTTCAGAACGCGTCTTGGCCATGATAAAAAGGATCGCTTCCCGGGACAGCGAATCAAGCATCCGGTATACTTCGCTCCTTTTGATCCCGTTGATCCCCTGGGCAAGGCGTGCCATGATCCGCCTGAGGTTCTCTGCATTGTCTACCGCGCGCTGCCTGAAACGTTCGCTTATCTCCATCTTTAATGCAAATCCGGCGACATCCTCGATCGCCATATTATCAATCAGGGCAAGGATGAAGAACTGCACCTTGTCAACCTGTTTTCCCTGATAGAGAAATTCATGCCACTGATAAACGGCATGCATCTGTGTGAAAAGTCTCTCCTTTTCCCTGTTAAAGACAAGGTCCGGAGATATGAAGCGTAAGAGATCGAGTTCGGCAAGGCGTGCAAATACTGCCTCTGGCGCGTCCTCCTTCAGGATAAGTGTGAGTTCGGACCAGATACGTTTTCCGCGGATCCTGGTAAGAAAGCTGAGCTTCACGGCATTCTTTATCAGGTTCATCGTCTGTTTCCCGATCTTGAACCCGAAGCGCTTCTCGAAACGTATGGCCCGGAAAACGCGTGTCGGGTCCTCGACAAAACTCAAGCTGTGCAGGACACGGATCGTCTTTTCCTTGATGTCACGCTGGGCGCTGAAGAAATCGACCAGTTCACCGAAAGCATTCTTGTTGAGAGCTATGGCAAGCGTGTTTATGGTAAAGTCACGGCGGTGAAGGTCGAGTTTCAGAGACCCGTGCTCAACCGTGGGCAGGGCCGCGGGGGCCCTGTAATATTCGAGTCGGGCAGTCGCTATGTCTATCTTAAAGCCATCCGGAAAGAGGAGTTTTGCCGTGGAAAACTCCCTGTGAGAACGCATTCTGACATTAAATCTTTTTACCATTTCCTCGGCAAAAGCGATTCCGTCGCCTTCTATTACCACATCTATATCGTTGTTCTCGTTGCGCAGAATGAGGTCGCGAACGAAACCGCCGACAAGATATGCATGAAAGCCCATATCGTCGGCAAGATTTCCCATATTGACCAGTTTTCCCATGGTCGTACCATCCAGCCGCTCTTCCATCAGCTTGCGCACGTTCTTGCGCTGGGCATATTTCTCGTGGAATTCGAGCTTCTCGAGAACAGTCTTTGCGATCTCGTCCTCGAGGACCCGCAATAGATCGGTACGGGTTATAGCCCCCTTCAATTCATCTTCATGTACCACGGGAAGGAAGCGCTGATTGCTCCCGATGATCTTTTCCTTGACAGCCTCTATTGAATCATCCGGATTCACAACATGAAACTCGGTGAACATGTAGTCGTCGACCGGCTGATTCTCCAGTTTGTGGAAAAGCGCCTTGGCAGCAACCTGCCGGGTGATTACTCCGACGACCCGCCCACGTGAAAGGACCGGCATTGCATTGATATTATATTTCGTCAATATGCTTAACGCTTCCCTGATAGGGCTCGCAGATTCTACCGATTTAACGGGAAAGAACATGATATCCCTGGCCTGCCAGAGGGGTTTTACGCTGTTGCGAAGGATCTCGATGAGCCTCTCTTTGGCTTCTGGAAGGGTCATGTCTTTTATGGTCGTCGATGCCGCAACCTTATGCCCGCCCCCGCCGAGGAGCGACATGACATACCCGGAATCCACCTCGGGTATACGGCTTCGACCGATAATGTGAACGCGGTCCTCCATGCGAAAAAGGGCAAAGACAGCATTGATATTTTCCATATCCCGGTACTTGTGCACGATCACTGCGAGGTCCCCCACGTACTGCTCCGTGCTCCCCTCGGTGATGACGATATCGATGCCGTTTATGTTGTAAACACGGGCATTCTTGATAATGTCGTTCAGCAGAAAGACCTGTTCCGGTGTCAATTCACGGACGAGCATATCGGAAATTATATTGATATTTGCGCCTTGCGATAAGAGATATGACGCGGCCTCGAAATCCTCCACCGTTGTCGAAGAAAAACGGAAACTGCCGGTCTCTTCGTATATGCCGAGCATCATGATCGTCGCTTCCTCGGGTGTTATCGCAATGCCGCGTTCCCGCAACAAGCCTATCAGGATCGTGACCGTAGCCCCGACGCTGCGTACGATCTGAAAATGGGCCTTGACATCGCACTCCGAATCCGGGTGATGATCGTACACATGTACTATCGTTTTCCCGTTCTCAGCCACTTTCGCGAGTTCACCTATTCGTGTCCTGTCGCGCGTATCGACGAGGATCAGGGTATCGATCGAATCATAATCCGATTTCTTGAGTTTTACGATATCGTACAGATAGAGTGTTGAATGGATAAGAAAATCACGAAGCGTCTTTTCCTGGGACCCCGGAAACACAAGCGCGGCATCGGGATAGAGCTTTTTCGCTGCGATCATTGAAGACAGAGAATCGAAATCTGCATTGACATGCGACGTGATGACCTTCATCTAACCCCTGGGATGATGCTTCTTGTGAATTTCCTTCAACCGTTTACTGTCCACGTGCGTGTAGACCTGTGTCGTCGATATATCCTCATGGCCCAGAAGCACCTGGACCGATCTTAAGTCCGCGCCCCCCTCGAGCATGTGGGTTGCAAATGTGTGCCGTATCGTGTGGGGAGAGACACGGCCTTTGTGCAATTGCTGACCGTATTTCCGGATGATCTTCCAGATAGCCTGACGCGTGATCATGCCCCCCTTGCGATTAGGGAACAGGTACTGTCCTGGTGGCTTTTCCGATTCGAGATACGCTTTGATCGCGTCGCGCGAATACGATCCCAGCGGAACAACCCGTTCTTTGGAGCGTTTTCCCATCGCGATAACGAAACCGCCATCAAGGTTGACGTCGCTTTTCTTGAGCGTGACCACCTCAGAAACCCGAAGCCCCGTTGCATACATGAGTTCGATGATCGTCCGGTCGCGAACCGCCATCTTCTCGCCGTCGGGCAGATTGATAAGCTCGCCCATCTCTTCTTCGCTCAGCACGCGGGGGATGGGCGACCGGAACTTTGGTGTGTCCACATCTTCGAGAGGGCTCGCAGCGATCTTCCCGTCAAGGAGAAGGTAATTGAACAATCCCCGTAAGGCCGATACCGCCCTTACGATGCTGCGGGTCGATTTGCCCTGATCGCGCAGACAGGCGATAAACCCCTCGACATGGCGCCGCTCAGGCTCAGGGCAGGCAATTTCTTCGCAATACTTTATGAATGCAAGGATATCCCGGTTGTATGCCTCAACGGTATGCGGGGAAGAACCACGCTCGGACACAAGATGGCGGACAAAACTATCGAGATGATGGTAGAGACGCTCCACCGTCTTTGATCCCCCTATGTTCCTGTTGACCCAAAGCCCCCCTGGCCGCGGCATGTATCGGTAAGGTCTTCCACCTGCCGGAATTCCACCCGTGCGAGCTTCTTGAAAACCATCTGGGCGATACGATCCCCCTTATGTATCGCGAAAGGTTCGCTGCCGAGATTGATCAATATTACCTTGACCTCACCCCGGTAATCAGAATCTATCGTCCCCGGCGTATTAAGGACCGTGACGCCGTGCTTATAGGCTATACCGCTGCGCGGCCTGACCTCGGCTTCAAACCCTTCAGGTATCCCGATAAAGAGGCCTGTTGGAACAAGTGCACGCTCCATAGGCGCGAGCATAAGGGGTTCGTCGACAAGCGCGCAAAGATCAACACCTGACGAATGGTCCGTGGCATAAACGGGAATTGTCGCCCCATCAAGGGTCTTTATGAAAACATCTATTCTTTCCATACCGCTTCAACCTTTTTCCTGTCAACATTTCCAAGTATGGTCAACGAGATCTGGTCCGGGTCTTCAAAGATTTCCCGCGCAATGGTGGCCACATCTGATTTTTTTATGCTGTCTATCTCGCGCAGCGTCTCTTTCAGAGGAATATAGCTTCCGAAATAGATCTCATTTTTGGCGAGCCGACCCATACGGGTCTCCGATCCTTCGAGCGCTATGAACAGGTTCCCCTTAATATGCTTCTTGGAAAAGGAAAGCTCCGCGTCGGTAATGCCTTCATTGCGCACGCGTATGATCTCACCCTTGATGAGACGCAGCACCTCGGTTATGGACTCCTGCGATGATGATGTCGAGATGCCGAATGTTCCGCAATCATGATAGCAGTTCACGTAAGAATATATATTGTAGACCAGGCCGCGGTTCTCCCTGATCTCCTGGAAAAGATGGGAGCTCATGCTGCCACCCATAATAGCGTTGAGAATGTAGAGCATATACCTGCGCCGGTCGACCTGGCTAACCCCATCGGTGCCTATGCACATATAGACGTGTTCAAGTTCTCTTTCATAGATATCGATCCCTATCGACGGCTGCGGGGCGATCGATTTCCGTTTATGGGCGCTCCCGTTCGACATGCCGGAAAAATATCGCGTTATATCTGCGACACAGGCCTCATGGTTCACCCTGCCGCTGATCGTGATAATTGTATTTTCAGGACCGTAATGGTCTTTGAAATAGTTCTTTATCTCGTCGATCTCGAGGGATCGCACGGTCTTTTCCGTGCCAAGTATCGGCATTCCAAGTGCATGCCCCTTGTAGTATGAGGCATTGAACATATCATAGATATATTCTTCCGGGCTGTCCTCAACCATCTTTATTTCCTGATTTATGACATAACGCTCTTTCTCGATATCATCCTCGCTGAGCAGGGAATTCAGACGCATATCTGAGATGATATCGAGAGCGATGTCCAGGTCTTTCCTGAGGATGCGCGCGTAAAGACAAGTATACTCCCTGCCCGTGAAGGCATTGATGGAACCGCCGATGGCATCGAACTCCCGGGCGATATCATATGCGGTCCGCCGATGTGTCCCTTTGAAGAGCATGTGCTCTATAAAATGACAGATGCCGTTATTGCCGGCATTTTCGTAGCGACTTCCCGCCTTCCACCAGATACCGATCGATACAGTGGAATAATAGGGTATTGATTCAGTGACAACTGTTATACCGTTATCGAGGACGGTCTTCTTATACATCTAATTAGCGCTGGCCTTTTTCATCCCTGAGGACAGCCTTGCGTGACAACTTGACCCTGCCGTTGTCTTCGACGCCAATGACCTTCACCCTGATGTCATCGCCTTCCTTTACGACATCGGATGCCTTCTTGACAAACTTGTCATCAAGCTGGCTTACATGGCAAAAACCGTCCATATTCGGCCCCAGTTCGATGATCGCACCCGCATCGAGGACCCTTCTCACCTTGCCGTCATAGACAGCTCCAACTTCGACCTCTTTCACGATGGCCTTGACTATCTCGATGGCGGCATTTGCCGATTCTTCGTCAATAGAAACTATATTCACCGTTCCAGAATCGTCGATATCGATCTTCACCCCAGTTCTCTCAATAATGCTCCTGATAATCTTGCCGCCCGGGCCGATAACTTCCCGGATCTTGTCGGGCTTTATCATCATCGTATAGATCCTTGGCGCAAATGGCGAAAGGCTTTCGCGAGGCTTTTCTATCGTGGACGTCATGATGTCGAGAATCGTTTCCACCCCGTGCTGGCCCTGGATCACTGCCTTCGACATCGTCTCTTTCGATATGCCCTTTACCTTGATATCCATCTGGATGGCGGTGATGCCCTGGCGGGTACCGGCAATCTTGAAATCCATGTCGCCAAGATGGTCTTCATCGCCGAGGATATCACTCAGGATGACCTCCCGATCGCCTTCTTTTACGAGTCCCATCGCTATCCCGGCAACCGGTTCCTTGATAGGGACACCGGCATCCATGAGCGAAAGACAGCCTCCGCACACCGTTGCCATTGACGAAGAACCGTTGGATTCAAGAATCTCGGACACGATCCTTATTGTATAGGGAAATGCTTCCCGTTCGGGCAGGACCGGGGCCAATGCCCGTTCGGCCAGGTTGCCATGGCCTATCTCCCGCCGTGTTGGCCCGCGCAGCATCGATACCTCACCCACTGAGAACGGCGTGAAATTATAATGGAGGAGGAAGGTCTTATACGTCTCCCCTTCATGGAGTGACTCGATCTTCTGTTCGTCATCCGAGGTTCCAAACGTTGTTATCACCAAGGCCTGCGTTTCACCCCGTGTAAAAACGGCCGAACCGTGGGTCCGGGGAAGTACGCCGACCAGGCATGAAATGGGCCTGATCTCATCGTTCGCCCGTCCGTCGATCCGCTTGCCCGCAAAAAGAAGTTGCTCGCGCATCAGGTTGCTGGTGACATCTTCGTATGCCTTTGCGACGGACGGCATCTCTTCTTCGGAGTACCGCTCCTGCAGATCTTTCAGTATCTGGTCCTGCCGTGCGTACCGCTCGAGTTTTGCCTTTATTTCAAAGCTCTGGATGAGGTCTTTCTCAACCGCTGCCCTGACCTCTTTCTTCTTTTCCTCGAGATCTTCCGAAAGCTGGACCTGCCGCTTCGCCTTTCCTATTCTTTCACGCAACTGCTCCTGAATTTCGATGAGCGGCATCATCGCCTGATGGCCAAATTCAATTGCCTCTATGAGGTCGACGCCTTTCACGAAATGTGCCTCGCCCTCCACCATTATAATGGCGTCACGAGTTCCGGTAACGACTATATCAATATCACTGTCAACCATTTGAGGAAATGTGGGGTTCGCCACAAAAACCCCGTCGATCCTTCCCACCCTGACCCCCGCGAAAGGTCCTTCAAAAGGAATATCCGAAACGTGTACTGCACACGACGCGCCGAGAAGACTCAGGGCGGCCGGATCATTGTCCTGGTCTGCTGAAAGCACCGTCGAGATAACCTGTGTCTCAAATCGCCAGCCTTTCGGAAAAAGAGGCCGCAACGGTCTATCGATCAACCGCGATGTCAATATCTCCCGTGTTGTCGGTCGCCCTTCCCTTTTAAAGAATCCTCCCGGAAATTTGCCCGCGGCAAATGACATCTCCTGATAATTGACCGTCAGGGGCAAGAAATCTTTGTCCCTTGCGAGTTTTTCGGCAACGACTGTGACAAGCACGACGGTGTCGCCATAACGCGCAATAACACTTCCGTCAGCCTGCTTGGCGAGATCCCCCGTGCTGATGCTCAAGGGCCGACCCGCGAATTCTATAGAAATCTTCTCTTCCATATTCTTTTTTAACCTTCTATTTTCTGAGACCGAGTTTTTCTACAACTTTTTTGTACCGGTCAACGTTTTTATTTTTCAGATAATTAAGCAGCCTTCTCCTGCTTCCTACAAGGACCAAAAGACCGCGCCGTGAATTATGGTCCTTGGCAAACTTCTTGAAATGTTCTGTAAGCGATTTGATCCTTTCCGTGAGAAGCGCGATCTGCACTTCCGGAGAACCGGTATCGCTTTCGTGGGTTTTGAAATCCTCGATGATCGATTTTTTCCGCTGGGCAGTGAGTGGCATATATATATTCCTCCTTATTAATGATTGATCAATCGTTTTATCTTAATTGTCTTTGAAGCGAGGTCCGCGACACCCATGCCGATAAGTATGCCCTGTTTGTTGAAAAGGCGTGCGCTCTCCCCGTGCCTCCATTCTTTGGAATTCCCTGCGATAGGTACGGGCATCCCGTGCTTCAGGAACTTCTCGAGTGCCGTCTCGACCACCATCCCCCGAACAGAGTCCAGGATGCTTTCCAAAGGTAATAGATAGTTTAACAGGTCTTGCTCGATTTTGAAATAATCAATATCAGTCCCCATATTTTCCGTAAAATCACCATGTTTGGTCCGCTTGAGCGTGTAAAGCGTTGCGCCGCACCCTAATTTCTCGCCGAGGTCGCTCGCAAGCGCCCGTATATAAGTCCCCTTCGAACACGTGACTTCCACGTCCAGATAAGGATGCTCGTAATTGAGGAGCGTTATGTCGAAGATCTCGACTTCTTTTACCGGCTGTTCAACTGGAATGCCGCTGCGCGCCCATTTATAGAGAGGCCTCCTGTTGACCTTTTTCGATGAATACGCAGGTATTTTTTGCGTGATCCGTCCCAGGTAGGATTCAAGGACATCCTCGATCACGTGCTGGTCGAACGGGTCTGTCGGGGTTTCCGTCAGCACCCTTCCCTCGATATCCTGGGTCTCGGTGGTCACACCGAGGAGGAACTTTGCCCGGTACTGTTTCTCCACGTTCTCAAGGTATGGAATGAGTTTCACTCCTTCATCGAGAGCAACGGGCAAGATCCCTGTCGCATTCCGGTCAAGGGTCCCGATATAGCCGATCTTCTTGAATTTATGGATCCTTTTCAAGCGCCGTATAACGTCATAGGATGACATGCCTGCCTTTTTATCGATTATCAAAAATCCGTTCATGGTGCTTAGTTTTGTTTCCTCCGATCATTCAAACGGGCTGCAAACCCGACAGAGTGGTCTCTCTGCCGATCATCTATTGCCTGACAGACAACGCCTCGAGCAGTTTATGACGGGCCTCTTCCATGGTCCCCTCGATACGGCACCCTGCTGCGTTCCGGTGCCCTCCACCGCCGAACATATTGCAGATCTCGGCAACATCAACGGTCCCTTTTCCCCGCATGCTTACCTTGTACAAGTTCTTGTTCAACTCCCGCATGAGGACTGCAACCTCGATACCGCGGATCTCCTTGATAAATTCAACGAAACCATCCACAAATTCGCTGTTGGTGCCTGTTCTTTCGAACATATCGCTGGTTACATGCGCCATCGCTACAGTACCATTGTAGGTTGCGAGCGTACAGAGAACCTCACCCAGAAGAAGGTATCGCTCCTTCGGGTGGTTTTCATAAACCATCATCGCTATCCGGGAAGGATTGGCGCCGGCCTTTACCATCTCCTCGCAAACCCGGTACGCGCTAAGGCTCGTATTTTCGTACCTTAGAGAGCCCGTATCGGTAAAGACCGCGGTGTAGATATTGACGGCGATATTTTTGTCGATGTCTACCTTGAGATATTTCAGCAAGCGGTAGATGATTTCCCCGGTCGACGATGCCTTATTGTCCACGAGGTTTATCGTGCCAAAAAGATCGTTCGTATCATGATGGTCTATATTGACCAGCGCCGTCGCGGTTGTGACATTTTCATGGCCTTCGCCGATACGGAAAAGGCTTCCGCAGTCGAGAACAAAGACGGCGTCGAAATTCCCCTGCGGCATGGTATGCATAACCCGGGGACCAGGCAGGAACTCGTACCTGTACGGCACCTCGTGATTCAGATAAACCGTCGCCTTTTTGCCAAGCGATTCAAGGGCAAAAGCAAACGCATAGGTTGAACCGATCGCATCTCCGTCGGGATCGATATGGGTCGTCACAAGAAAATCCCGGCCTTCCTCGATCAGTCTTTTAATCTTTGTTTTCATGGGCCTCTTTTTTCAATATCTCTTCTATTCTCTGCACCCTCTCGAGGGTATCATCAATGAGGAAGGTAACCTCGGGCATATATCTCAGTTTTACCCTCTGCCCCAATAGAAATTTAATGTAACCTTTGGAGCGCTTAAGGGCCTCCAGAGTATGCTTTTGTTCTTCCTCGTCACCATATATCGAGACATAGACCTTACCCGCCTTCAGGTCTTCGCTCATTTTCACTTCAACAACCGTTATAAAACCAAGCCCGGGGTCCTGCAGTTCACGCTGGATAATAAGCGAGATCTCTTCCCGGAGCAGGTCCTGAACGCGCAGGCGGCGGTACCTCATATCTCGTCACCGATAACGATGATCTCAGATGATGTATCGATGATCTCGCCGAGATAAAGTGACTCCATATATTCATGAACACTCTCTATAACCTTGCTCACGTGGTCCTGTCTGACCCCTGTCACCGCAAAGGCGATCCGCGCGCGCTGCCACAGGTTCGACTGATCGATCTCTATCATGGAAATATTAAACTTCGCCCGTGTCTTCTCGATGACTTTCCTCAGTATCTGTCGTTTATCTTTGAGAGAATGATTCTCAGGAAAGAAAATATCGACGCGAGAAATTCCGACAACCATACAACCCGACCATCATCATCTATGAATCGTAAGCCGTCAGTCGTAAGCCGTAAGGAGTTGAAAAACCTATTTTTCTCGAACACTTTACGACTGACGACTGACAACTTGCGGTCTTTATATTATTCAAGGGTCTGTTTCTCCTTCTCTTCAATGAAGAACTCGAAGACATCCCCTTCCCGTATATCGTTATAATCTTCCAGGGAAATGCCGCATTCGTATCCCGACTGCACTTCTTTGACGTCATCTTTAAAACGCTTCAGCGAAGCGATCTTCCCGACATGAAGTATCTGTCCTGAACGAATGACCCTGACCAGAGAGTTGCGGGTTACCTTACCTTCAGTAACGCCGGAACCGGCAATAACGCCTATCCGTGATACCGAATAGATCTTCCTGACCTCGGCCTTGCCTATCGTCGTTTCGACTATCTTCGGTGCCAGCATTCCTTCCATCGCCTTTTTCACATCTTCTATCATCTCGTAAATGATGGAATAATGCCTGATCTCGATCTTTTCCTGGTCCGCCAGTGCCTGTGCCTTTGCCACCGGGCGTACATTAAAACCGATAATGATCGAACCGGATGCCATGGCAAGGTTTACGTCCGTCTCCGTTATGGCCCCAACGCCGCTGTGCGTTATCTGGACCTCAACGGCATCCGTCGAGAGCTTCCTAAGGGATTCGACAATGGCATCGATCGTACCGCGAACATCACCCTTGACAATGACGTTGAGAAATACTTTTTCAGATTCACCGATCTTCGAATAAAGATCCTCAAGGGTTGTCCGTGCACTCTTGAGCGCTTCCCTTTCGCGAAGCCGCTCCTGCCTGAATTTTGAAAGTTCTTTGGCGTAGCGCTCTTCCGTGGTGACTATGAAGCGGTCGCCGCCGTGGGGAACATCCTGAAAACCCACAACGAGGACCGGGGTTGCCGGCGGGGCCGTCTGGATCCTCTGGCCCTTGTCGTCGATCATAGCCCGGACACGTCCGAAGGTCATACCGGAGATGAAGGGGTCCTGTATCTTCAATGTGCCTTCCTGGATAATGACGGTTCCGACCGGGCCATGTCCCTTGTCGAGTTCGCTTTCGATCACGGTACCACGTGCAAGCTTGTCCGGGTTCGCCTTGAGCTCGAGCATCTCAGATTGGAGAATAATGAGCTCCAAAAGTTCGTTTATGCCCTCTTTTTTCTTTGCCGAGATCTTTGCAAAAAGGGTGGTTCCGCCCCATTCTTCAGGAATGAGGTTCTGCTCGGCAAGCTCTTTTGTCACTTTATCAATATTCGCGTTCTGCTTGTCGATCTTGTTGATCGCAACAATAATGGGGACCTCTGCACTGCGGGCATGATTGATAGCCTCGATCGTCTGTGGCATCACACCATCATCCGCCGCCACTACCAGGATGACGATATCAGTGACCAGTGCGCCGCGGGCGCGCATGGCCGTAAATGCCTCATGGCCCGGCGTATCGACAAATACGATCTGCTTGCCATCCACGTTTACCTTGTATGCACCTATATGCTGTGTAATGCCGCCTGCCTCACGCTCGGCAACATTCGTATCGCGTATCGTATCCAGAAGGAGCGTCTTGCCGTGGTCGACGTGGCCCATAATAGTGACCACCGGCGGTCTTGGTTTCAAGTTTTCCTGGCTTTCTCTTTCTTCCTCTTCCCGTGCAAGGAATTCTTCTTCTATGGATACAATCTTCTCGACCTCGTAGCCGAACTCTGTAGCGGCGAGATACGCGGTGTCATAATCTATCGATTTATTGACCGTGGCCATGACGCCGAGCGACAGAAGCTTCATTATAATGTCCTGCGCCTTTATATTCATTCTCCGGGCAAGTTCACCCACGGTTATCTCATCGCTTACCTTGACAACGCGACGCACGGGTTTCTGCTCGGGTTTTCTTTCCTCTTCAACCCTTTTTTCAACAACACCGCCCCTGCGGTCTTTTCTGAACGAACCGGTTTTCGGCCGCTGACGCCTGAAAGAATAAAGGTCCTCTTCCTTTATGACGACCTTTCTCTTCAGGGTGCTGCCTTTCTTCTTTTCCTTCGATTCCTCTATCTCCTGCTCTTCGATCTTCTTGAGGAGCTTTTCTGTTTTCCTTTTCTGGCGCTCCGGTCCCTCGCCCTCTTCGCCTTCCACGGCCTTGAAGTCTTTTTCCAAGTCCTGCTTGTAAGCCTCTTCAAGGACCTTGGTTATCTCTTTTTCCTTTTCTTCGGCAATATGCTCGATGTCGCCTTTCGGGGCCGTGTCTTCGGGCGCAGCAATAACCTCGGGTTCCGGCTTCGGCGACCGAACCTCAACCACTTGTTCAGGCTTACGCTCTTCTATATGGACATGAAGGTCCTCCGGGATCTTCCTCGGGGCTTTCTGGATGGTCTCTTCTTCTATGGATGGTGCCTTCGGGGCTTTTTTGCGTGATGGAGCTTTTATCGAAACAGGTTCGGCCTTCGCTTCCTCTCCAGGTTTTATTTTCTCTTCTTTAGGCTCTTCCTTGGCCCTTGGGGGCGCCTGTATCCTGCGCCGGATGATGGTCGATGCAACCCGTGTTTCCACAAGTGTCTCCCCTGTTCGAGAGGTTTCAACCCTGGCCGATTCATGGGCCGCCTCGACGTCCTTCGGCCTGTCTTTGATCTTTACGCCGATCTTTTTAAGCTTGGCGAGTATTTCGTCATCACTCGCCTTGTCGGTCAGAGCCGTAATCTTAATTTTCGTCATTCCTGTTCCTTCCTTGCTCCGCTTTAAGGCTTATTCGCCAGGTGAGACACCCGTCTCCTCGGCTTCGGCCTCTGATTCACGCCGTTCTTCCCCGAACTGGCCTTCATTTCCTCCTTCCGTTGCTTCAGGTGTTGATGCAGTTGATGCAGTCATATCTTCCCGGCCCTCTTCGACTTCCTTATTCTCTGCAGCCTGGCGCGCTTTCTCTGCCATGATGGCCCGCGCCTCGTCAATTATACGCCGGCAGTCTTCGACCGAGATACTCGTTATCTTGTTCATCTCTTCCGGTGTGAGCCTTGCAATATCCTTCGGGTCGCGCAGGTATTCGTCATGAAGTATGCGTGCCAGTATCTCGCTCACCTTCAGATTTTCCATGAGTTCGTCTATTATCTTCCTGGATGTCTTTTCGACTTCGGATTCGCTGCTGATATCGATCTTCCAGCTTGTCAGCTTGGATGCCAGACGGACATTCTGCCCTTTCTTGCCGATGGCAAGCGAAAGCTGATCATCGTTGACGATGATCTCCATCGAATGCTCTTCTTCGTTGATATAAACCTTGGATACCCTGGCCGGGGCCAGTGTATTGCAGACAAATTTCGCAATATCCCGGTTGTAGGGTATGATGTCTATCTTCTCGCCCCTGAGTTCCTGAACGATGCTCTGGACCCGCGAGCCCTTGACACCGACGCACGCTCCGATCGGGTCGATATCGGGATCCTCGCTGTACACGGAGATCTTGGCCCGCTCCCCCGGCTCCCGCGCGGCCCCCATGACCTTGATGATCCCTTCCTGTATTTCGGGGACCTCAAGTTCGAACAATTTGATGAGGAAACCCGGATGCGTCCTCGACATGAGGATCATACACCCTTTCTGTCCTTTCTCTACGTCGAGGATAAGCCCCTTTACACGCTCTCTCTGGCGAAAGGTCTCGCTCGGTATGGCTTCCTTGAAAGGCATCAGGGCTTCTGTCTTGCCGAGGTTTACTATGTAATGGTTCTTCTCGACCCTTTGGATGACGCCCGTTATGATCTCGCCTTTTTTACCTTTGAACTCGTTATAAATGACATCGCTTTCCGCGTTCCTTACCTTTTGTATAATGATCTGTTTTGCAGTCTGGGCGGCAATGCGGCCCAGCGACGACGTGTCGAGCTTGATGCCTATCGCATCGCCGACCATGCAGCCGGGGTCATGTTTTTTCGCCTCTTCTTCGGCGACCTCCACGTCCGGCTCATGCACCTCCTCGACAACGGTCTTGAACTGAAACACCTCGATCTCTCCTAACTCTTCGTTATAATGGGCTTCAAGATCAAGATGGCTGCCGTACTTCTTTTTTGATGCAGATAGAATGGCTTCCTCGAGAGCCTCGATTATCGTCTCTTTCGGTATGCCTTTTTCTTTTCCCACCTGCTCGATCACATAGTTGAGATCAAAATACATCGTTACTCCTCAATATCAAACTCCAAATGTGCCTTTTTTATAGCACATATCGGGATTGTAAACATATCTATTTTTTCCTGTACCAGGACGTCCTCACCGGTTGTATCGACTATCTTTCCGACAAATTCATGCCTGCCTTCCACTTCCTGGCCGGTAATGATCCGGCACTTCCTTCCCTTGTACCGGACAAAGTCCGAGAGCTTTTTCAAGGCCCTTGTGAGCCCCGGTGAAGAAACCTCCAGAGTGTATGGATGCTCTATCGGGTCTTCAACGTCTAGGACCCTGCTCAATTCCCGGCTGACATATTCGCAATCGTCGATCGTGACCCCCCCTTCCTTATCGATGTAAATGCGCAGGAGCCATCGTTTCCCCGAAGGGCGGAACTCTACCTCAACCAGCTCCAGCAGGCGTTCTTCAAGTATAGGTGCAACTATGGTCTCTATCTTTTCTATGGCTTCCGTGGCGGATATCATCCTGGCTAAAAATTAAAAAAGCGGGCCGCACCCACTGAATCTTATTTATTTATCACAATTTACGTGAGAATGCAATGGCAATTACCAGCATTTTTATTGACTTTGCCCAGGCCCGGGGTTAAAAAACAGAGGAAGGGGACCAGACTTTCCCATCACGCGGGTATAATTATGTACACCTACTGTTCTTACACTGCTCCTAAGCGAATACTCGTGACCGGGGGTGCAGGTTTTATCGGCTCGCATCTGTGTGAACGCCTGCTCGACGATGGCCACGACGTAATATGCCTCGACAATTTCTTTACCGGGACCAGGAAAAATATTCAGCATCTCCTGGGGTCACCGCGGTTTGAAATGGTCCGGCACGATATCACCCAACCCATACTTCTCGAGGTTGACTGGATATTCAACCTCGCATGTCCTGCAAGTCCCATTCACTACCAGTACAATCCTGTAAAGACCATAAAGGTGAATGTGCTTGGCGCCCTCCATATGCTGGGCCTCGCAAAAAGGGTCAGGGCCCGCGTATTCCAGGCGTCCACAAGCGAGGTCTACGGTGACCCGGGACTTCACCCGCAAAAGGAAGTTTACTGGGGAAACGTCAACCCCATCGGAAAACGAAGCTGCTACGACGAAGGCAAGCGCGTGGCTGAAACCCTTTTCTTCGACTACATGCGTCAGAACAAGGTCGATATCAAGGTCGCCCGTATTTTCAACACCTATGGGCCGAGAATGCAACCCGACGACGGACGCGTCGTGAGCAATTTCATAGTCCAGGCGCTCGCCGGAAACCCGGTGACCATCTACGGCGACGGTTCCCAGACACGTTCCTTTACCTATATCGACGATATGATTGAAGCGATAATACGGTTCATGGACCTTGAGGCCGACAGCTCAGGGAAACCCGAGGATTACACGGCACCCGCGCTGTCCGGTTTTCCGGGCCCCGTGAATCTCGGCAACCCCGACGAAACAACGATCGCTGAAATCGCCCGGACAATTATCAACCTGACCGGCTCATCATCCGTTACCATCCATGATAGGCTTCCCGAAGACGACCCGAGGAAGCGCTGTCCCGACATCACGCTGGCCGAAAGCATGCTGAAGTGGCACCCCGTGACAAAGCTCGATCAGGGCTTGAAAAAAACGATAGAGTATTTTAAAAAGGGATCCCTGTGACGCGCGAAAAAGAGCTTATAATGGCCGGCTGGGAGAAAAGGTTCATCGCCTGCGAACCTCGCCTGTCGGAAATGGCGGACATGTACCGGGAGATCGGGTTCGAGGTGCTACTCGAACCTCTTCCCACGAACGAAGAGATCGAATCGAAAGGCTGCGGGACGTCATGCGACGAAAAGGAATGCACGGTGTGCTACGATGCGGACACGGCCAGGTACCGGGTCATCTTCACCAGACGGAAAGAAGATGCGTTCTAGACTCTATGTTCCATGTTCCAGGTTGAAAAAATCCTTCCAAAGATTTCGATCTTAAAGGTGCTGGCTATCCTGCGAGATCGGAACCAATACATGTTATTCTTTAACCTAGAACCTATTTTTTGAACAATTCCTTCCAGCGCTTCTCGGCTTCTTCTTTTGCGGAGGCCTGCGTTTTCCGTTCGGTGAACCGGAAGTATTCACAGAAGTTGGCCCGATCCTTTTCCTTCACGAAATCGGCCTTGTCTTCCCTGCATGAGTTCGATTTGCCGGTATCGTAAAAAATACAATTGAGGCATGTGTGGAGGTCTTCATGGCATACCTGGCAGTCGTCCCGAAAAGATATTTTGTCGGTTTCTACCGGTGTCCCGCACTTGTTGCATTTCACCTAAAGCACCTCGAGAAGGTCTTTCAGGCCTGATATCGTCCTTCTTTCCTCAACGTCGGCGTCGTGTCCATTTATATGATAGGACTCGATGCCGAGCTCGGAGGGCACATCGTGATCGAATACCGGGTGATCGCCGACATGGACCATTTCCCCTGACGTGACGCCTATATCGGCGCAAAGCCTGCGGAAAAAGCTCTCTTCTTTTTTGATCATTCCGTAATCGGTCGTTGCCGAGACGATATGCGTGAACAGACCGGCCACCCCTGTATGGGCCAGCTCCTTTTCGACAAATATCCGCGCCGCATTGGAGGCTATGACAAGCGTATACCTGCCATAAAGCTCCCGCAGCACCTCGGCTGCATCCGGCATTAGCCTGATATAGGATGCATACCTATCCAGCAGTTCATTCGCCTCTATTTCGAGGGAGAAGCGTTTCAACCAATGCTCGATCTCGTACCAGAGGATATCGCCGTCGCCGACAGATTCATACTGGGCGCGTATGAGCTTCAGGGCATCGTCGAATGTCATGCCATAAGCCTTTGCATATTCGTCAGGTATCCCATGGTTCCAGACCATATCGCCGTACCGGGCATCGACAAGCGTTCCATCGAGATCGAACGAGATCACTTTTTTCATGGCACTATTATACCAGATTCCGGCAGGTTTTTCCGGCAACGCCTGAACCTCAAAAAACATTGCTTTCGGAGGGCAAGTTTGTTTTATTTAAATGTTTGGGAAATAAACTCCACGGAGGAGAAAGATGAAGAGAATGATCTGTGTCATGATGGCGCTATGCCTCTTTGTACCTATCGGAGGAAAAGCCATCGCGAAAGAAACCGTCAAGATCGGCCTTATCACTCCGCTCACGGGGGACGTGAAGACTTTCGGTGAATCCATAAAAAATGCCTTCGCCATCGCCGTCGAAGAATACAGTAAAAAAGGCAAGTACACGATCCAGACGGTCATTGCCGACGACCGCAATGACCCTACAGAAGGCGCAAATGCGGCCTTAAAGCTCGTGACCCAGGATAAAGTGGCCGCCATCATAGGTCCAGCTACATCCAAGGTTGCGATACCAGTAAGTGTGATCGCGACACAGTACAAGGTCCCCATGATAACCGGCACGGCGACGAACCCGAAGGTGACCTTCTCCGACGGCAAGAGAAAACCATACGTCTTCAGGGCCTGCTTCGTAGACAATTTTCAGGGTGTCGTGGCAGCCAATTTTGCCCTTAAGGACCTCAAGGCGAAAACCGCCGCCGTTCTTTACGATGTAAGCAATGATTACTCCAAGGGATTGGGGGAATATTTCAAGCCAACATTTACCAAAGGCAACGGCAAGGTCGTGGCCTTCGAGTCCTACCAGAAGGATGATGTCGATTTTTCAGCCCTTATCACGAAGGTCGCCCTCAAGAAACCCGACGTTGTATTCCTTCCTGATTATTACAACAAGGTGGCCCTCATCGCGAGGCAGATACGCGAAAAGGGCATCAAGGCCGCACTGGTCGGTTCCGACGGCTGGGATTCACCGGAACTGGTCAAGATCGGCGGAAGTTCGATCATCGGCGGATATTTCGTAAGCCATTATTCACCCGACCGCAAGGACCCCATTGCCGAGGCTTTCATCAAGAAATACAAGGCCCGCCATGGGATTGTCCCCGATGCCCTGGCCGCCCTGACATATGATGCCGCGGGAATCCTTTTCAAGGCCCTCGACACGGCGAAAAACCCCCGGTCGGAGGAACTCCTCAAGGCCCTTGCGCCGACGAAGGGCTATAAGGGCGTCACCGGGACCATCAGTTTCGACACAAACGGGGATGCCGTTAAATCCGCCGTTATTCTCAAGGTGGAGAAAAGCGGTTTCAGATACACGACAACGGTGAATCCTTAAATACGTGTTCCAGGATCTTGACAACATTTGAGGAGAATGCGGTATACCTTTCGATGGAACAAGCCAGCTACATAGCAGCCCAGGTAATTAACGGCCTTCAGCTCGGCGCCGTGTATGCACTCATTGCCCTCGGCTACACCATGGTCTACGGTATCCTGAGGCTGATAAACTTCGCTCACGGGGATATATTCATGCTGGGCGCATTCGTCGCCTATTTCCTTATCTCGCGCTTCGGTATGCCCCTGTACCTCGTTTTTTTCGCAACCATGGCAGTTACGGCCCTTTCCGGATACCTCATGGAAAAGATCGCTTACAAACCGCTCAGGAATGCACCGAGGATATCACTTCTTATCACCGCAGTCGGTGTGTCTCTTTTTCTCGAGTACTTCTGCAGTCTCCGGTCCATATTCACGCCCGACTATATCGGTTTTCCCCGTCCGTTCGAGATGGAAACCTACAATTTTTCACCGGGGGGGTTCGAATTTTCCTTCACTAATGTACAGGCACTGATCTTTGCGATCACATTTTCAGCATTGGTGCTCCTGTACCTGCTCGTCTACAGGACAAAGCAGGGCAGGGCCATGCGGGCCGTATCCTACGACCAGGAAACGGCGGCCCTCATGGGGATCAACATCGACAACACGGTATCCCTCACTTTCATGGTGGGAGCGGCACTGGCGGGTATGGGGGGCGTCCTCTACGGCATCGCCTACCCCCAAATCAATGTATTCATGGGGATCATGCCGGGGATCAAGTCTTTCATCGCGGCTGTTCTGGGAGGGATCGGCATCATCCACGGGGCGGTCATAGGAGGGCTGATCGTAGGCGTGTCCGAGGTGATCGTGTCGGCTTTTCTTTCCTCAACTTACCGGGACGGGGTCATCTTCGTCATCCTCCTTATCGTGCTTCTCGTCAAGCCCAGCGGCATCTTCGGAAAAAGGAGCGACAAGGTATGAGATTTTTTCTCGAATCGAAGAAGCTCATGCTGCTTGCCCTGGGAATCTATGTCATTTTGCGGCTCTCATTCAGCTTCGACATCGTCTCCGAATACATCGAGCAGATAACGATCTATGTTTTCATCGTAATCCTGGCCGCAACCGGGCTCAACGTCATCTACGGATATACCGGGCAATTCTCACTGGGCCATGCGGCCTTTTACGGGATCGGCGCTTACACCTCCGCTTACCTC
>Ga0172382_10001511_pt1 | contig 41541 bp, 41 predicted proteins | sample Leawel138RmetaG_FD_122245 | JGI IMG/M metagenome (GOLD analysis project Ga0172382, IMG submission 122245) | Leachate microbial communities from a municipal landfill in Southern Ontario, Canada - Leachate well 138R metaG | ecosystem: Engineered > Solid waste > Landfill > Unclassified | place...
CAGTCCGGCGGACTGATCGCCCGCATCACGGATCGCTATTTCGGCCATGTCCGGCGACTCGATGAGCAGGACATCACCACATTCATTGCCCGTATTCAGGAGCGTCTGCCCCGCTATCTCAAATACTTTCAGGATGCCGAAGCGAAAACCGGCATCGACTGGCGCTATCTTGCGGCCGTGGCCTATCAGGAGTCGCACTGGGACCCGCTGGCCACATCGCGCACGGGCGTGCGCGGGATGATGATGTTGACTGCGGAAACGGCCGACCGCCTGGGCGTAAGCGATCGTCTCGATGCACGCGAGAGCATTCTGGGCGGCGCTCGCTACTTTTCAATGATGGTGGATCAACTGCCGGACGAGATTCCGTCACCGGACCGCCTGTGGATGGCGACCGCCGCCTACAACCTGGGCATGGGGCACTTCAACGGCGCTCGCGCAATCGCCCGCCGACTGGGCAAGGACGAGACGTCGTGGTGGGAAATGAAATCCGTACTGCCGCTGATGTCACGGCCGGAATACGCCGTGCGCCTCAAGTCGGGGCCGGCCCGCGGTGGTGAGGCGGTCATCATGACCGAGAACGTGCGCAACTTTCACGACATTCTGAGCCGCCTCCAAACCATCGACCCTGCCCGATCAGGCCCGCCACAGCTGCGGCTGAGCCGACAGGATTAGTCGTTAAATTTCAGGTGCCTGGCGTGAGCACCTCGATGCCACTCATGTATGGACGCAGTACGGCAGGCACTTCGATCGACCCATCCGCACGCTGGTAATTCTCGAGCACGGCAACCAGCGTACGCCCAACCGCAAGCCCTGATCCGTTCAGCGTGTGCACCAGTTCGTTCTTGCCCTGAGCGTTCTTGAACCGGGCCTGCATGCGACGTGCCTGGAAAGCCTCGCAGTTCGATACGCTGGAGATCTCGCGATAGGTGTTCTGCGCCGGTAGCCATACCTCCAGATCGTAAGTCTTGGCTGCGGAGAAGCCCATGTCGCCGGTACACAGGGTGATGACGCGGTAGGGCAACTCGAGCTTCTGCAGGATGGCCTCGGCGTGGCCGACCATTTCCTCGAGCGCGGCCGCGCTCTGTTCGGGATGCGTGATCTGTACCATTTCGACCTTGTCGAACTGGTGCTGACGGATCATGCCCCGGGTGTCACGACCTGCACTGCCCGCTTCCGAGCGGAAACACGGGCTGTGCGCGGTGAGTTTGATCGGCAGCGCATCGAGCGGCTGCACCTGTTCACGCACGCTGTTGGTGAGCGAGATCTCGGCGGTTGAGATCAGATACTGTTCGGCGCTCTCTTCGTCGCCACCACGCAGCACCCAGAACATGTCCTCCTTGAACTTGGGCAACTGCCCCGTGCCGACCAGTACATCGCGGTTGACGATGTACGGCGTGTAGCACTCAACATAGCCGTGTTCGCCGGTCTGCGTGTCGAGCATGAACTGGGCAAGGGAACGGTGCAGGCGGGCAATCTGGCCCCGCATGAAGGTGAAGCGTGACCCGGAGAGCTTGGCACCGGTGTCAAAGTCGAGCCCGAGCGCCGCGCCCAGATCGACATGGTCCTTCACCTCAAAATCATAGACGCCGGGCGTACCCCAGCGACGCACCTCGACGTTGGCGGTTTCGTCCTCGCCGACCGGCACGCTTTCCTGCGGCAGGTTGGGCAGCCCCAAAAGAAACTCGTTGAGTTTCTCCAGTACCAGCGGCAGCGACTGCTCGCAGCGTTTGAGTTCGTCGCCAAGCAGTCCAACCTCGGCCATGACCGCAGAGGCATCTTCGCCCTTGCCCTTGAGCATTCCGATCTGTTTGGACAGGCTGTTGCGTTGGGCCTGCAGTTCCTGGGTACGGGTCTGAAGCTGCTTGCGTTCCTCTTCGAGCGCGAGGAAGGCAGCGGTGTCGAGTTGAAGCCCGCGCGTGGCCAGGCGGGCCGCCACCACGTCGAGCTGAGTGCGAAGCATCTGGATATCGAGCATCGGTTATTCCTGAAGCGGTTTTGAATCAGATAGTTAGACGGGACTACTGAGAAGGTGCAGTTGATCAGGCGTCTAAGCCATGGGTCGGAAAGCGTATTTCATGTCTGCACCAAAATGGTACACTGCACAACTTAATTATAAAAAACAATCGCTTAGAATACTTTCATTGGGTAACTGTTCTTGCAAACAAGGCGCTGTAGCATAAAATGAAATCAGGGAATGATGCTGCGTCAGACAGCACAATACTGGAGGAGTAAAGGATGCTATCCATTCGAGACTGCCTGGATTATTGTGATCTCACCGAAGATGAAGTTGCCTTGATTGCCGAGCACGAAGGCATTCCGGACGCGGCTGCCGCGCAGGTGGCATGCGGTCTGGTCCAGACCCCTGAAGGGGTGGTTCTGCTGACACAATACATGCTTGATCTGATTGAAAAAGCCGATGAACGTGGTCAGATTGAAAAGGCCACAATGGCGCGCAGCCTGTGCTCTAAGTTCATGACCGACCACCCTCTGCCGCACTGAGTTCTTCCGCATCAATTCGATCATTCTTTATGTATCAGCGTGGCGTCTGCGCCGGGTCGGGCTGTGTGTTTGCAGCTTCGTCCAGGCGGCGCAGATGCGCGAGTTTTTCTGCGATCCTGGCTTCCATTCCGCGCGCGACAGGCTGGTACCACGCGGGAGCCGCCATGCCATCGGGCAGATAGTTCTCGCCCGCGGCATAGGCCTCGGGTTCATCGTGCGCGTAGCGGTAGGTCTTGCCGTAGCCGAGCGACTTCATGAGCCGCGTCGGCGCATTGCGCAGGTGCAGGGGCACCGGTTGTGAGCCCGATTCCGCCACATGCTTTCGTGCGGCGTTGTAGGCTTTGTACACCGCATTCGACTTTGCCGCACAGGCCAGAAACACCGCCGCCTGAGCAAGTGCGAGTTCGCCTTCGGGCGAACCCAGGCGCTCATAAGTTGCGCAGGCATTGAGACAGATCTCCTGCGCCCGCGGGTCGGCAAGGCCGATATCCTCGATTGCCATGCGCAGCAGACGGCGACCGATGTAGTGCGGATCAGCACCGCCGTCCAGCATCCGGCACAGCCAGTAGAGTGCTGCGTCCGGGCTTGAGCCGCGTACAGACTTGTGCAATGCGGAGATTTGATCGTAGAACGCCTCGCCACCCTTGTCGAAACGACGCAGATTGCGCGACAGGGCCTGATCGACAAACTCGGCGCCAACCGGGTTCACCCCTGCTGTGTCGGCAGCAACCTGGATTTGCTCGACCAGGTTCATCAAGCGCCGTCCGTCGCCATCCGCAAAGCCGATCAGCCGCTCGCGGGCGGCCTCCTCCACTTCCAGCTCAGGACAGGCAATCAGGCGCGCACGTTCGAACAGCGCGCCCATCGTCTCCGCATCCAGTGATTCGAGCACATACACCGCAGCTCGCGACAACAAGGCCGAATTGACCTCGAAAGACGGATTTTCGGTCGTCGCGCCAATAAAGGTCACCAGCCCCTGCTCAACGAACGGCAGAAAAGCATCCTGCTGCGACTTGTTGAAGCGGTGAACTTCGTCTACGAACAGAATCGTGTGCCGGCCGCGCGCCTTGGCCGCCTGGGCCTGCTGTATCGCCTCACGAATTTCCTTGACCCCGGAGAACACGGCAGACAGGGACACGAAGTCGGCATCGAAGCCCTTGGCCATCAATCGCGCGAGTGTGGTTTTGCCCACACCAGGCGGTCCCCACAGGATCATCGAATGCGGCTTGCCCGACTCGAAGGCCAAACGTAGCGGTTTGCCCGCCCCGAGCAGATGACGCTGCCCTGCCACTTCGTCGAGCGTGGCCGGGCGCATGCGCTCTGCCAGCGGCACGTTTGGCGGCGATTGTGATTCGAAAAGATCGCTCATCGCCAATGTGTCAGGGCGTACCAATCACGTCAGCACCGGCAGGTGGCACAAAACGGAAACGTCCTGCGTCCTGCACCGGATTGGCCTGCAAGCGCGTAAAGCGGATGAGCGTGGTCTGGCCAAAGTTGTCACGCAGCTCCATACGCTTGAGGTGACCGTCCTGCAGCCCGATACGCATCGACTCGAAACTGCTCTCGGCCTTGCGCGGGCGGGCATCAACCCAGGACAGACCATCGCTGTCACCACCGTCGCCCAACACAAAATCCTTCTCAAGATCGCCCTGCCCGAACAGAATCGCCGCTGGCGTCGCGCCCAGCGCATCACCAATCGGACGTACCGTGACCTGATTGAGATCCCGGTCCCACGACCACAGACGTTCGCCATCGCCGACCAGCAACTGCTGGTAAGGCAGTTCGTATTCCCAGCGGAACTTGCCCGGACGGGAGAATGCAAAACGACCGGCGGCCAGTTGCGGCTTGCGCCCCGAGCGCGCCATCACGGTCTGCTCAAAATCACCTTCTGCACTGCGTGTGGCGGAAACAAACTGACGCAACTGGGCGATCGCGTCCGCGGCAAACGCCGAACCGCCTGCGAGCGCTATTACGGTCGCCACAACGAGCTTGAGAGCATTCATCTTCATTCGCCTTCCTTCGGCGGTACGATCACTTCGCGATTGCCATTGCTGCCCATCGACGACACCAGGCCTGCCCGCTCCATCTGCTCGATAAGGCGCGCCGCACGGTTGTAGCCGATGCGCAAATGACGCTGCACCAGTGAAATCGACGGACGACGGGTCTTGATCACGATCTCGACGGCCTGATCGTAGAGCGCATCCGTTTCGGTGTCGCCCCCGTCTCCGCCACCCAGCGCGGCCTCGAGATCATCCTCGGGTGCCGCCAGGATGCCGTCAACGTAATCCGGTGGTCCCAGCCCCTTGAGGTGATCGACGACCTTGTGCACTTCTTCATCGGCCACGAACGCACCATGCACGCGCACCGGCAAGCCCGTACCGGGCGCCAGATAGAGCATGTCACCCATGCCCAGCAGTGCCTCGGCGCCCATCTGGTCGAGGATCGTGCGGGAGTCGATCTTGCTCGACACCTGGAAGGAAATACGGGTGGGCACGTTGGCCTTGATCAATCCGGTAATGACGTCGACTGAAGGCCGCTGAGTGGCGAGAATGAGGTGGATACCGGCCGCCCGTGCTTTCTGCGCCAGACGGGCGATCAGTTCTTCGACCTTCTTGCCCACCACCATCATCATGTCGGCCAGCTCATCGACCACAACCACAATGTACGGCAGGGTGTCGAGTGGCTCGGGGCTTTCAGGCGTAATCGAGAACGGGTTGGTCAGCGGAGTTTCATTCTTGCGCGCCTCGACCACCGCCTTGTTGAAGCCTGCGAGGTTACGCACACCAACCGCTGCCATCAGCTTGTAGCGCTTGTCCATCTCGGTCACGCACCAGTTGAGCGCGTTGGCTGCGTGCTTCATGTCGGTCACGACCGGCGCCAGCAAATGCGGGATGCCTTCGTAGATCGACAGTTCAAGCATCTTCGGGTCAACCATGATCAGACGCACGCGCTCGGGTTCGCTCTTGTACACAAGCGACAGGATCATCGCGTTGATACCAACCGACTTGCCCGAACCCGTCGTACCTGCCACCAGCAGGTGGGGCATCTTCGCCAGATCAGCGACCACCGGCTGACCACCGATGTCCTTGCCCAGGGCTACCGTGAGCGGAGAGTTCATGTCGTTATAGGCACGCGAGCCCAGAATCTCGGACAAGCGCACGGTCTGGCGCTTGGGATTCGGCAGCTCCAGCGCCATGCAGGACTTGCCAGGCACGGTTTCCACCATGCGGATCGACACCATCGACAGCGCCCGAGCCAGGTCCTTGGCCAGGTTCACTACCTGGCTGCCTTTCACACCGACAGCGGGCTCGATCTCGTAGCGCGTAATGACCGGGCCGGGATAAGCCGCCAGCACCTTCACTTCGACGCCAAAATCGGCCAGCTTCGTCTCGATCAGGCGTGAGGTAAACGCAAGCGCCTCGGCCGAAGGCGGTTCGCCATTGACGGTCGGCGGATCGAGCAGACCCAGCGGCGGAATCGCGCCTTCGCCGACATCGGTAAACAGCTTCTGCTGGCGCTCTTTCTCGAGCCGTGGCGAGCGCGGCACTTCGGCGACGGCAGGTTCGATACGCAGCGGAGGTGGAGGCGCCTGCTCGACCTTCCGTCGCCGGGTTTCGATGACCGCTTCACGCTTCTGGGCCACCTCCTGACCGACCCGGCGATCCTTCCAGCGCTGCCAGGCGGCCTGCGCGCCGAGCACGGCCTGCTCGATCAGACCGCCCACACGCTCTGCGGCAGACAGCCACGAAATACCGGTAAACAGGGACAGGCCGGAGGCCATCAGCGCCAGCAGCAACAAGGTGCCACCGGTAAAGCCGAAGTTGCGCTGCACGACCTGCCCGAACTCCATGCCGAAAAGGCCGCCAGGCGACAATGGCAGCGATGCGCCATGTGAATGAAAACGCAGAAACTCAAGCGCGCTGCTGGTAAGCAGCACAACGAGGAAGCCTGCAAACACGAAAAAGAAGGAACGTCGATCAAGCGTCAATTGCTTCTTGATCCGTCTCAGCCCCCACATCAGCGCATAGCCGAGGAAAACGAACCACCACCAGGCGGAGATACCGTGCAGGTAAAGCAGGAGATCGGCCAGCCAGGCGCCAAAGCGGCCACCCGGATTACTGACGCGGGATACCGCAGAGGCGTGGGACCAGCCCGGATCGGCCTTGTTGTAGCCCAACAGCACCAGACCGATATAGAGCGACATCACGCCCAGAATCAGCCAGCGAGCTTCTTGCAACAACAGCGAGATTTTTTCGGGCAGGGGCTGGGAACGGGATGACGAGCGAGACAGCATCAGAGGGATCTGGAATCGGGACAGAGGCAACGGACCTCGATTATATGCGATCAGCCGGCCCCGCCGCCCCCGATGTTGCCGCGCGAAACAAACTGGCTTGCCATCACGACGGGCAAACGCGTGCTGCCAGGGCCCGCGACGCTCAGACCCCGCTCAGACGCTCGCGCAAAATGATGCCCTGCGGCGTTTCCTCGATCAGCCCTTGCTGGCCGAGATCCTTCATGACCCGGCTCACCATCTCACGCGAGGCGCCGATCATCTTGGCGATGTCCTGCTTGGAAATCTTGCGCACGACAACCGTCGTACCGTCGACATCCTCGGCCATCTCGATCAGCAGACCTGCAACCCGGCCATATACATCCATCAGCGCAAGACTCTCGATCTTGCGGTCGGCATTGCGCAGACGCTCCGACAGATTGCACATGATGCGCCATGCGACTTCGAAGTTTTCCTGCATCAGCTGGCGGAAATCCTGCTTGGAAATCATCACCAGATCCGCAGCCACCACCGCCACGACCGAGGCCGAACGGGGTTGCTCGCCGAACATACCCATCTCGCCGAACAGTTCGCCCTGTCCGAGAATGGACAGGATGACCTCGCGTCCGTCTTCGTCACTGACCACCACCTTGAGACTGCCGGTCAGTACGAAATAGACGTAATCGGTACGATCCCCGGCACGGACCACCGACTGCCCGCGCGGAAAACGTCGCATCATCGCCACGCGTGCGACCGATGCGAGCACGTCGTCCGGGAAACCGACGAACAGCGGAAAAGTTTTGAGAGCGGTGATTGAAACCGAAGTAGCTTGACTCATGAAATCTCCGTCTGGCGGGCGTTTGAGCGGCAACGATCGTCTGAATTTATATGATGGGCGAGAGTATAAACGAATGAATGACTGCGCTGCTCACCATGGATCACGAGGGCTCACGCGCTTTCTGGTCGCCCTGCGCCCATCCGCCCCGCGCGCAGCCTTCCGCACATGGCCTCCAATTGGCGCGGGCTATCGAATCGATTGATCTGAGCGGTGTGGCCGGTCGGCTATAATTCGCGCCATTGCCAACACGCTGGAACGCTACATCATGACTACCAAGCACGCCCGCCTGCTCATTCTCGGCTCCGGCCCCGCAGGCTACACTGCGGCCGTCTATGCGGCCCGAGCCAACCTCAACCCGGTCATGATCACCGGCCTCGCCCAAGGCGGACAGCTGATGACGACCACCGAGGTCGACAACTGGCCGGCGGATGCGGACGGGGTGATGGGACCGGACCTGATGTCGCGCTTCCAGAAGCACGCCGAGCGCTTCAACACCGAAATGATCTTCGACCACATTCACACGGCGAAGCTGAGCGAACGCCCGTTCCGACTCATCGGTGACTCCGGTGAATACACCTGTGACGCACTGATCATCTCCACTGGCGCAACCGCAAAATATCTCGGCCTGTCGTCGGAAGAGAAATTCTCCGGCCGCGGCGTGTCCGCCTGCGCCACCTGCGACGGCTTCTTCTACCGGAATCAGGACGTGGCCGTGATCGGCGGCGGTAACACCGCTGTCGAAGAAGCACTCTACCTCGCCAACATCGCCAGGAAGGTCACCGTCGTACACCGCCGCGAAATATTCCGCGCCGAGAAAATCATGATCGACAAGATGATGGAGAAGGTTGCAGCCGGAAAAATCGAACTCGTGCTCAACGCCACCCTCGACGAAGTGCTCGGCGACAATACCGGCGTGACCGGAATGCGGGTAAAGGACGTGAACTCCGGCGAGACGCGCGACGTGGCACTGCATGGCGTTTTCATCGCCATCGGCCACAAGCCCAACACCGAGATTTTCGAAGGCCAGATCGAGATGGAAGGCGGTTACATCGTCACCGAGGGCGGCCATCATGGCAACGCAACCCAGACCAGCATCAAGGGCATCTTCGCAGCGGGCGACGTGCAGGATCACATCTACCGGCAGGCTGTAACCTCGGCTGGCACCGGCTGCATGGCCGCACTCGACGCCGAGCGTTATCTGGACGCGCTGGGCCACTGAGCCCCGCTCACAAGCGCAAGCGATGGCACGCCAACCGCGTCCGGCATCCAGCAACACGAAAAAGATGGATGCCAGCAAAACCGCAGACAACCCCTTCAAGGCCCTGGCAGCCCTGAAGGGGAGAACTGCGCCGGCCGGCGTGGATGCCCGAATGCCGAAAAAGGCTGCACCAACGCCGCAGCCGGCAGCAGCAGACGTCGATGCCGACGACCTTGCGCTTTTCCGGCGCTCGCAGACCGGCGTAGTCCCGCTGTCCAAGGGCGATCGCGCCGAAATCGATCAGCCCCGGCCACCCCCGGTTCCACGCGCGAAAACGCCCGAAGCCGTCCCCGAACCGGCCCCCGCCCGACGGGCAACCGATCCCTTGCTCTCAGCCTACGCTGACGTCATTCCGATTGCCGACAGCGGCAGAGTCGTCCTCGGCCAGGCACCGCGTCGGCGCGTTTACACCCCAGAGCAGCCAGCAACAACAGACAAGACAGACCTCCCTGCTGGCGAAATGCCGCCGGTGATACTGCCACCGGATGCGGACCTGTCAGACCCTGCCACCCTGTTCCGCCATGCCGCACGCGGCGCCCAGCAGATCGATGACCGCAACCGGGTCGAATTGCCCACGCTTGCTCCTGCACCCGAGCCGCTCAAGCGCGAAGCGGACGAGCGTGAGGCATTAAACGAATCGCTTACCGCCCCCCTGACCTTCGAGGATCGGCTGGACATGGGCGACGAGGCGGCATTTCTCCGCCCCGGTCTGCCCAAACGCGTGCTGACCGATCTGCGTCGCGGACGCTGGGTGCTTCAGGGCGAGCTCGACCTGCACGGCCTGACCCGCGACGAAGCACGCGATGCGCTCGCCCATTTTCTGGCGCACAGCCTGCAACAGGGCCGGCGCTGCATTCGGGTCATACATGGGAAAGGACTGGGCTCACCCGGACGGGTGTCCATACTCAAGCAGTTGTCGCGCGGCTGGCTCGCACAGCGCGAGGAAATCCTCGCCTTCTGCCAGGCAGGTCCGCACGATGGCGGCGGTGGCGCCTTGCTGGTACTGATGCGGGCGCCGAACGGCACCCGCCGCTAACCACCCCGGCAGTCACTGCCGGGGTAACGTGATCAGATGGCAGCTTCGTCGGTTTCACCGGTGCGGATGCGCACCACTTGTTCAACCGAAGAGACAAAGATCTTGCCATCGCCGATCTTGCCCGTTTGTGCAGCCTTGATGATGGCTTCGACGGTTTGCTCGACCAGATCGTTGCCGATCACGATCTCGACCTTGATCTTGGGCAGAAAGTCGACGACATACTCGGCACCACGGTAAAGCTCGGTATGGCCCTTCTGGCGACCGAAGCCCTTCACCTCGGTCACGGTAAGGCCGGTAATGCCCACTTCGGACAAGGCCTCACGGACTTCGTCGAGTTTGAACGGCTTGATGATCGCTTCAATTTTCTTCATATCATTCTCCTGGTTGGCGCCACGGCAACCGCCATGACGCATGCGCGCTCAATATTCGTCCTGATAGCGCGATGTTATCGGATAACGCCAATCCCTGCCGAAACCGCGTTGCGTTACGCGGATGCCGACCGGGGACTGACGGCGTTTGTATTCGTTACGCTTGAGCATGCCCACGGTGCGGCGCACGTCGGCCTCCGGGTAGCCCGCAGCAATGATCTCCCGCGGCGACTCGTCGCGTTCCATGTAGGCCTCGATGATGGCATCGAGCACTTCGTAGGCAGGCAAGCTGTCCTGGTCGGTCTGATCGGGCTTGAGTTCTGCTGATGGCGGACGATCGATGATGTTCTGCGGAATCACCTCTCCGACCGAATTACGCCAGTTCGACAAGCGATAGACCAGCGTCTTGTAAATATCCTTGAGTACCGCGAAGCCACCGGCCATATCGCCATAGAGGGTCGCGTAGCCAGTTGCCATCTCGCTCTTGTTACCGGTGGTCAGTACGATGGCACCGGTCTTGTTCGACAGCGCCATCAGGATCATGCCGCGAATCCGGCTTTGCAGGTTCTCCTCGGTCGTATCCGCAGGCAAGCCCTCGAACTGCGGTGCAAGCAACGCCTCGAAGCCGTTCATCACCGATTCGATCGGAATTTCGTCGTAACGCACCCCCAGGCGGCGCACCATCTCGCGCGAGTCGTCGAGACTCATCTGCGCGGTGTAGGGTGAAGCCATCATGACTGCGCGAACGCGGTCGGCGCCCAGCGCATCAACCGCAATCGCGAGCGTAAGCGCGGAATCGATACCGCCCGACAGGCCGATGATCACACCGGGGAAACGATTCTTGCCCAGATAGTCACGCACCCCCACGCGCAGGGCCTCATACACCTCGGCCTCCGTGCCCGGCTGCTCGCAGCGGATATCCGACACCCAGTGCCCGTCACGCAAGGCAAGGATGTCGAGGCGCTCCTCGAAAGCACTGGCCTGATAGGCAAGCGCCCCATCGGACTCCAGTGCGAAAGAGCCGCCATCGAAAACGAGCTCGTCCTGCCCACCCACCATGTTGCAATACAACACCGGCAACCCGGTTTCGGTCACCCGTTCGCGCAGAACCTCGTGGCGCAACGCCTGTTTGTTGACGTGGTAGGGCGAGGCATTGAGCGACAACAGCACGTCGGCGCCAGCCGCACGCGCAGCGTCCGCCGGCCCTGGAGCCCAGACATCAGCACAGATATTGATACCCAGCTTCACGCCCTTCAGGCTGAATACACATGGGTCGGAACCCGCCTCGAAATAGCGCAGCTCATCAAAGACTTCGTAGTTGGGCAGAAGATGCTTGTGATAGGTGGCGACGACCTCGCCGTCCCTGATGACAGTGGCCGCGTTGTAGCGGCGCTCGCCACGTTGCTGCGGGTGTCCGACCACGACACACAACCCGCCCGCCGCTTGCGCGATGCGCTGCAGTTCGTGATCACAGGCGCGATAGAAGTCGGGGCGCAGCAGCAGGTCCTCAGGGGGATATCCGGCAAGCGCGAGTTCTGGCGTCAACAGCAGATCGGCCCCCGCCGTGCGTGCGCGGTCGATGGCATCAATAATGCGGTCCGCGTTGGCAGCGAGATCGCCAACGGTGAAATTAAGCTGGGCAACAGCGATGGAAAGCGTGGTATTCATGGGATATAACTATACCGCTTCAAGCCCCGTGCCGCCGCTGTGCTTGAAGCCAAAATCTTCACAACGGCCGTGGGCAAAGCTGTGGATAAGCCCGCTGCAGCGTGCTCAAGCACTTGCATGCAAAGCGTTTTTTGCAATTGCACAAAAAACAGGCAGTGGGGAGACGCCCGACACCGCCCGACAAGTAAAGATCGAGAAATGTCCGACAAGAACGGTTTCCACCTCATTCCAGCGCTTGCAGCGATCGACCCGGCACAATGGAACGCGATCGCAGGCGCGCAGGCCTGCCTGTCCCACGCCTTCCTCAACACGCTGGAAAGCACCGGCTGCGTCGGCGGCAAAACCGGCTGGACGCCGCAGCACGCAACCCTCTGGCGCGAGGGCGAACTGGTCGCCGCCATGCCCCTGTACCTGAAGATCCACTCCTACGGCGAGTACGTCTTTGACTGGGCCTGGGCTGACGCTTACGCACGCAACGGTCTCGACTACTACCCCAAATGGCTGTCCGCTCTGCCCTTTTGCCCCATTCCAGGTGCGCGCCTGCTCGGACGCAGCGCGGACGACCGCAAGGCCTTGCTCACCGCCGTGCTTGCACTGGCAGCGGAAAGCGGGCTGTCATCTTTTCACTTGCTGTTCCCGACCGAGGAAGAAGGCATCTGGCTGCGCGAAGCCGGCATGATGCTACGCAATGGCGTGCAGTTTCACTGGCATAACGCTGGGTACGCGGACTTCGACGCCTTTCTCGCCCACCTCAACCACGACAAACGCAAAAAGATCCGGCAGGAACGGCGCCGCGCCGGTGATCACGGGCTGTCCTTGCGCTGGCTCGACGGACATACGGCCTGCGCTGCAGACTGGGCATTTTTCTATCGTTGTTACGCCACGACCTACGCCCTGCACCGCTCAACCCCTTATCTGACCCCCGACTTCTTCACCACGCTGGCCCGCGACATGCCAGACGGCGTGCGTCTCCTGCTGGCCGAGCGCGATGGTGAAGCGCTCGCGGGCGCCTTCTACCTTTGCGACGGCGAAGCCCTTTACGGGCGCTACTGGGGTGCAACAGAGCCCCTGCCATTCCTGCACTTCGAACTGTGCTACTACCAGGCAATCGACTACTGCATCCGCCACGGTCTGTCCCGCTTTGAAGGCGGCGCCCAGGGCGAACACAAACTCTCGCGCGGGCTCGAACCCGTCGTGACCCGCTCTGCCCACTGGATCGCAGACCCGCGCTTCCGCGATGCGGTTGATCGCTTCCTCGAACAGGAAAGCACCGGAATTCAGTTCTATCTGGACGAGCTTTCCGAACGCTCTCCGTTTCGCAACGCATGAGCGAAGCAAAGTGAGCGGGAAATAACCGCTCGCCAATCTGATTCACACCAAGATTGCAAAAAAACGACAAAACGCGACGCAGCATGCCGAAAATTCGATCAATCGTGTCAAAGCTCACAACATTGGCGCAATATTAAGCCGAAAGTAAGTCAAGGCCGGGACGCAGATGCCGTTATCTACAGCAAGAGCAAACCGTCTGGAACTTCTGACAGAGGCCCATCATGAACAGGACACAACTTGTCATCGTTGACGGCGACCGCAACAACGAAGACCCAAACCACTGGCACGGTTCGATCGAACATGCCATCGCAAGCGTTATACAGGACGGCTACTGCATTGGCCGCAGAGTCCGGATCGGACAGGTAGAAGGTCATGTAATCGGCTTCAACATTGGCACCTTCGGGCCTTACCACGGCGCCGTGTATCCGCTGCTGATCGCCACCGAACTCGGCATTGCAAAGTGTCGGAGAAGCGAGATCACTGCGGCCTGAACGCGATTACGACAAAATTTTCGTCTTTCGGAAATCAGCACTAGACGACCGGTCTAATGGGGCGTATCGTTCGCCCCATGGTCACCGAACACACCGACGTGCGTCAGCACATTCTCGATACCGCTAAGCCCATCATTCTGGGTAAGGGGTTCTCTGCGGTCGGGCTGAACGAGTTGCTGTCAGCTGCCGACGTACCCAAAGGTTCGTTCTACCACTACTTCAAGTCCAAGGAAGCGTTCGGCGAGGCACTGCTTGATAGCTATTTCTCCAGCTATCGCTCGCGCTTGTCGGAACTGTTGAACAGCGGAAGCGGTTCGGCCGGCGAGCGCCTGATGAACTATTGGCAACAGTGGCTCGACACCCAGGCCAGCGACGGCACCGATGGCAAATGCCTGGCGGTAAAACTGGGTGGCGAGGTGTCGGACATCTCGGAACCCATGCGGATCGCACTTGCCCGTGGCACGAGCGACATCGTAGAAATCATCTCCAGTTGCATCCGGGAGGCACAGCAGGACGCTTCGCTGCCCGCCGACATTGACGCTGACGAGTGCGCCCTGGCGCTTTACAACCTCTGGCTGGGTGCAACAGTGCTGACCAAGATTCGTCGTAACCGCAGTGCGCTCGAAGCGGCCATGGCATTTACGCGACAGATGTTGAAACAGGACCACTGAGCGTCAAGCCTGACGCTTCACCGCTTCTCCACAACAATATCCGCAGTGCATAAATCTCATCAGCCGGTTCTGATCATAAAATAGAGACGACCGGTCTAATACAGGAAAAAAGAAAATGCAGAATTTTGAGTTCTACAACCCGACGAAAATCGTTTTCGGCACTGAAACCATCTCCCGTCTCGCCGAGCTGGTGCCATCGGACGCCCGCGTGCTGATCCTCTACGGCGGCAGCAGCGCGCAAAAGAACGGCACCCTGGATGAAGTCAAAGCGGCACTGGGCGCGCGAACGGTCCACGAATTTGCCGGTATCGAACCGAATCCGACTTACGAAACGCTGATGCGGGCGGTCGAGCAGATCCGTAGTGAAAAACTCGACTTCCTGCTCGCAGTGGGGGGCGGCTCGGTTATCGACGGTACCAAGTTCGTCGCGGCCGCAGTGAACTTCAACGGGGATCCGTGGGAAATCCTGCTTACCCATGGCCAGAATGTAGACGGCGCGCTGCCCTTCGGCAGCGTCCTGACCCTGCCCGCGACGGGTTCCGAGATGAACTGCGGCGCGGTCATTACCCGCAGCGAGACCCAGACCAAGCTCGCTTTCCTGAGCCCCCATGTGTTCCCGCGCTTCTCGGTGCTCGACCCGAGCAAGACCTACACCCTGCCGCGCAGGCAGATCGCCAACGGCGTGGTCGACGCCTTTGTTCACACCGTCGAGCAGTACCTCACCTACCCCGTCGGTGGCATGGTGCAGGACCGTTTTGCCGAAGGCCTGCTGCAGACCCTGATCGAGATCGGACCGAAGGCCCTCGAGACGCCCGAGGACGCGGATGTACGTGCCAACCTGATGTGGGTTGCCACGATGGCGCTGAACGGGCTGATCGGTGCCGGCGTACCGCAGGACTGGGCGACCCACATGATCGGCCACGAGCTCACCGCGGCTCACGGTATCGACCACGCCCGCACTCTGGCCATCGTGCTGCCCTCGCTTCTCAACGTTCAGCGCGAGCAGAAACGTGAAAAGTTGCTGCAGTACGCTGCCCGCGTCTGGCAGATCAACAGCGGCACGGAAGACCAGCGCATCGACGAGGCCATCCGGCGCACCGCGCAGTTCTTCGAGTCGCTCGGCGTCAAGACCCGGCTCGCCGATTACGAACTGGGCACTGAAGCCATCGACAATATCGTCGCCCAACTCGAGATCCACGGCATGACGGCACTGGGCGAACGCAAGGACATCACCCTGGATGTCAGCCGCAGCATTCTGGAAGGGGCACGCTGAAATGACTGAGCTTGCGAAGCAGAACAACACCCGCAACCGCCGCGTCCTGCTCAACTCGCGTCCGGTCGGCGCGCCGACTGACGCCAACTTCCGCCTCGACGAGGCACCCATTCCGCAGCCGGCAACGGGCCAGGTCCTGCTGCGCACGCTGTATCTGTCGCTCGACCCGTACATGCGCGGTCGCATGAGCGATGGCCCATCCTATGCAGCATCGGTCGGTATTGGCGAAACCATGGTCGGTGGCACGGTGGCAAAGATCGAGGCCTCTGAGCATCCCGACTATCAGGCAGGCGATCTCGTCCTCTCCTTTTCGGGCTGGCAGGACTACGCCGTCTCGGACGGCACCGGTCTGATCAAGCTCGCACCCGACATGGCGCAACCCTCGATGGCGCTCGGCGTGCTCGGCATGCCCGGCTTCACCGCCTACATGGGCCTGCTCGACATCGGTCAGCCGAAGGCGGGTGAAACCGTCGTGGTCGCGGCTGCAAGTGGCGCAGTCGGCTCCCTTGTGGGGCAGATCGCCAAGCTCAAGGGCTGCCGCGTGGTAGGAATTGCGGGGGGCGAAAAGAAGTGTCGCTACGTGGTTGAGGAACTCGGCTTCGATGCGTGCATCGATCACCGCAGCCCCGATCTGCCGGCGGCGCTGGCTTCGGCTTGCCCCGATGGCATCGACGTGTATTTCGAGAGTGTCGGGGGCGCGGTTTTCGACGCGGTATTGCCCCTGCTCAACACCGGTGCGCGAGTTCCGCTGTGCGGGATGATCTCCCACTACAACGACACCGAACTGCCCGCCGGCCCCGACCGCCTCGGCCTGCTCACCCGCACGCTGCTGGTCAGGCGCATCAAGATGCAGGGTTTCATCATCTTTGACGACTACGGCGACCGTTACGGCGAATTCTTTGCCCAGATGAGCGCCTGGCTGAAGCAAGGCAAGATCAAGTTCCGCGAGGACATCGTGGACGGCCTTGAGAAAGCGCCGCAAGCCTTCATGGGCCTGCTCGAAGGACGCAACTTTGGCAAACTGCTGGTTCGCGTCGCCAGTTCATGATCCATCGCGCCCCGGCAGTCGCCGGGGCAATGACCCAATGCAGACGTCCCTGGCCGCTTGGCCCACACAGGCCCACGACGACACTGCCACAAGATCAGGAGCAGGAAATGAACATCCTCATGGTACTCACCTCGCACGATAGCCTCGGCTCGACCGGTGAAAAAACCGGTTTCTGGCTCGAAGAGTTTGCCGCCCCTTACTACACCTTCAAGGAGGCTGGCGCCAACCTTACCCTGGCCTCCCCGCTCGGCGGACAACCACCGCTTGACCCCAAGAGCGACGACCCAGCCTCCGAAACCGAAGCCACGCGACGGTTCAAGGCCGACCCGGCTGCTCTGCGCGAACTGGCCAATACACGGCCGCTCGACAGCGTGTCCGCAGCCGATTTCGATGCGGTGTTCTACCCCGGTGGACATGGCCCCTTGTGGGACCTGGCAGAAGACCCCACCTCAATCAAGCTCATCGAGGACATGCTGGCCGCAGGCAAACCGGTTGCTGCCGTCTGCCATGCACCCGGTGTGCTGCGCCACCCGAAAACCGCCGCTGGCGTTCCGGTGGTGCAAGGCAAGAAGGTCACCGGCTTCACCAACACCGAGGAGGAGGCCGTTGGCCTGACCAAGGTGGTGCCCTTCCTGGTCGAGGACATGCTCAAGGAGAATGGTGGCCTCTACGCCAAGGCCGCCGACTGGCAGCCCTACGTCGTGACTGACGGCCTGCTGATCAGCGGTCAGAACCCGGCTTCGTCCGAACCGGCGGCAAAGGCCTTGCTGAAACTGCTGGCCTGACCCCAGGACGAGCGCAACAAGCAGTCCGGACGCATCCTTGCCCATTCGGGCTGACCGCGTCCGGCCGGATTCCTACTGCTGTTGCTGCCCGGCCTGACTCTCGTAGGCGGACGCACTGATGCCGGCATGCGCGAGATTCTCACGCAACATTTTGATGTCCTGCTTGGTGCAGGTACTGCTGTGGTGGGGTTGATGCAGGAAGAATTCGACCCGGTTCAGTACGACCCGGAATCTCGCACCATGCGCGGGTTCGATGCTTGCACCGAGATGTTGCAGCAGGGTTTCGACTTCGCGCCAGTGGATATTGCCGTTGACCGGATCCTGAAAGATGGCCCGCAGCAGATTCAGATGCTTGTGACTCATGATGACACACTCCCTTATGGCGAGCGCCACCGCAGGAATTGACGGAGGCAATCGCCAATCATCGTCGTTTCAACCCGTCAATTATGAGCCGTTGAATGCCAGCCGGCGACAAGCACGTGAGGTCCCGCGACTGTGGCTGAGCGAAGAAATACCGCCACAAATGAAAAACCCGCTCGTGAGCGGGTTTTTCTGCGAGACCGGCCTGGCGCCGATCACAAGACTTACTTGGCTGCTGCGGCCACGCCGTTGAGGATCTCCTGACGGGCCTCATCAACCGTGCCCCAACCCAGGATCTTGACCCACTTGCCGGGTTCGAGATCCTTGTAGTGCTCGAAGAAGTGCACGGTCTGCTTCATCAGCAGTTCCGGCAGGTCGTCGGTGGATTGCACCTTGTCGTACAGCGGGGTCAGCTTGGAGACGGGGACAGCAACAACCTTGGCATCCATGCCGCCGTCGTCTTCCATCTTGAGCACACCCACCGGGCGGCAGCGGATCACTGCACCAGGAAAGAGCGGGAACGGAGTTACAACCAGCACGTCCACGGGATCACCATCGCCGGCCACGGTGTGCGGCACGTAACCGTAGTTGATCGGGTAGCGCATCGAAGTACCCATGAAGCGATCTACGAAGACTGCGCCACTTTCCTTATCAACTTCGAACTTGATCGGATCGGCTTGCGCCGGGATCTCGATGATGACGTTGATATCGTTCGGCAAGTCCTTGCCGGCCTTTACGAGGTCTAAGCCCATTTAACCCTCCCGTGGAAAAAGTCTTCGGATTATAAGATATAAGAGCGGCTCACGCCGGCGAGTCGAAGCCCGCATTCTCGATAGCCTGGCGCAAACCGTCGACATCTACCCTTGAAGGATCAAAGCGCACGGTCGCCGTAGCCTGTTCGAGCGATACCTCGGCGTCATCCACCCCCGCCAGCGCCTTGAGCACGCCAGTCACGTTGCGCACACAGCCGCCGCAACTCATGCCAGCCACCTTGATCGTCACTTCAGTCACCGTTCGTTCTCCTTGAGGAATATCCAGCCATCACCGCCCAGGCTTCCAGCGCTTGAGCAGCAGCGAATTGCTAACCACCGATACCGAACTCATGGCCATTGCCGCACCCGCTACAACGGGGTTGAGCATCCCCATTGCGGCAAGGGGGATGCCAAGCACATTGTAGACAAAGGCAAAGAAAAGGTTCTGCCGAATCTTCGACAGGGTCGCACGTGACAGGTCGATTGCATCGGCCACGCCATGCAGACTGTTGCGCACCAGCGTGATATCGGCCGCCTCAATCGCGACGTCGGCCCCGACACCGATTGCAAACGACACTTCTGCCGCAGCCAGCGCTGGTGCGTCGTTGATGCCGTCGCCCGCCATGCCGACACGCTCACCTGCCGCCCTCAGTTCATTCACGGCGGCTGCCTTGTCCGCGGGCAACACCCCTGCCCGCCATTCGGCGATACCCGTCTGCCTGGCAATTGCCTGTGCCGTCGCAGGATGATCGCCAGTCAGCATCACCACTTTCACCCCGTTTCGTTGCAGGCGTTCGACTGCAGCAGCAGAATCCTGGCGCACGCGGTCGGCAACGGCGATCACGCCCGCATAGTTTCCGTCGACAGCCAGCGCAACCAGCGTCTTGCCGGCAGCCGCCAGCGGATCGCAATCTGAGTCGGGTACGGAGATCCCTTGGCCCACGAGAAATCCCGGCGCCCCCAGCATGACCCGTCGGCCCGCCACCTGGCCTTCCACGCCTTTCCCCGCCACTGCACGAACATCGCTCGTCCGCTCAAGCGTCACCCCCTCGGCTCGCGCGGCCTCAACGACCGCCGCAGCGATCGGATGCGCGCTACCCTGCTCGAGCGCAGCCCCCACAGCCAGAAGGCTTGACCTCGTCCAGCCAGGCGCTGCCAGCACATCGGTCACTGCTGGCTTGCCTTCGGTAACGGTGCCCGTCTTGTCCACCACCAGCACCGTCAGGCGCTCTGCCAGTTCGAGAGCTTCGGCATTCTTCACCAGCATTCCGGCTCGCGCGCCCTGTCCGGTACCGACCATGATCGCCGTCGGCGTTGCCAGACCAAGCGCACACGGACAGGCGATTACCAGCACGGCCACGGCGTTGATCAAGGCCACCTGGAAATCGCCCGACCACAGCCACCACGCGACAAAGGTCAGGCTGGCAATGGCGACCACCACCGGCACGAACACGGCTGCAATCCGGTCGGCCAGGCGTTGCACCGGCGCCTTCGAGCCCTGCGCCTGCTCGACCAGGCGGATGATGCCCGCCAGCAGGGTGCTGCCGCCCACACCGGTCGCCCTGCAGCGCAGTACAGCGTCGCCATTCACCGTGGCAGCAAAGACCTGGTCACCTGGCTGCTTGTCCACCGGCAGGCTCTCACCGGTCAGCATGGCCTCGTTCAGCGCCGAGCTGCCCTCCTCGACCACACCATCGACCGGAACGGCATCGCCCGGGCGCAGCACGAAAACCGTACCCGGCGCCAGACTCTCGACCGGCACCTCGACCAGGACGCCATCGCGTTCGATACGCGCCACCTTCGGCTGCAGACGCAGCAGCGCGTCAAGCGCCGCCGTCGTCCTTGCCTTGGCGCGCGCTTCGAGCAACTTGCCGAGCAGGATCAGCGTAACGATCATCGCCGAGGCTTCGAAGTAGACGTGCAGGTCGTGCCGCCCCGCCAGCGTCACCACCAGGCTATAGAAATACGCCATCGAGGTGCCGAGCGCGACCAGAACATCCATGTTTGCTCCGCCACCGCGCAACGAGGCCCAGGCGCCACGATAGAAGCGTGCTCCAAGCCAGAACTGGACGGGTGTCGCGAGCAGCAACTGCAGCCAGCGTGGTACCAGATCGTGCACCACCTCGCCCCCCGGCCACAGACCGAACATGGCCGGCATCTGCAGCGCCAGTGGGAGGGTGAGCGCCGCTGCGATCCAGAAATGGCGCAATTCAATCTTCCACGCGGTCCTTTTCTTCTCGTGCGCCTCCTCACGCACGATGCTGGTCACCTCGCTGGCACTGAAACCCGCCCGCTCAACCGCCGCCTTCGCTGAATCCAGCGTGAGCGCACCCGCCTCGAAGTGAATCGTCGCCCGCTCGGTCGCAAGGTTCACGGTAGCCTCAACCCCAGGAAGCCGATTGAGCACCTTCTCCAGACGAGCGGAACACGCGGCGCAGGTCATGCCGCTAATGGAGAGTTCAAGCTTCGCGAGCTCAGACGCCGGGCGCGACGGAACGGTCTGGGTTGATGAGTGTGCGGTCATTGCTTCTCTCCCTTGCGGGAATATTCGATGAAGCGCAGTGTAAACCCCGTACCCATGTACGGAGTCAAGCAATGAATCAGCAAACAGGCAAGGGCCTCACGATCGGCGCACTCGCAAAGGCAGCTGGCGTCGGTGTGGAAACCATTCGTTATTATCAGCGCCGTGGTCTGCTCGCCGAACCCACCCAAATGCGTGGCGCGTATCGGGTATATGGGGAGCACGAACTTACCCGCCTGCGGGCCGTTCGCCGGGCCCAGCAACTGGGGTTCTCACTCGAAGAAATAGATGGCCTGCTCGCGCTCAACGAAGACACCGACCGCGAACGCGCCCGCGCACTGGCGCAGAGCAAGATTGAACTTCTGGATGATCGCATCCGCCAGATGCAGGAGATGCGTAACGCACTGACCGAATTGGTCGGTTGCTGCCAGCGCACCGACGCACCCGCCCCCTGTCCGATTCTTCGAGCGCTGTCGAGCGAATGAATGCGCGCGCCAACGCTGAGCGGCCTCTGAAAAGGTCTAGCTCAGACCGCGCACACTACCCCGCTCCACAGTTGCCCTCCGAGCGTCTGGGCGTGGAACAGTCCGAAAACGCCGAAGCCAAATACCAGCAGGCCCGAAGCAAAGCGAACCTTGCCGTTGCGGGTGATATCGCGAAAGCGCTTGAAGAGCATGCCGGCGAGCATCAGGTTGGGCAAAGTGCCGAGCCCGAACGCCAGCATCAAGCCGCCACCCCGCAATGCTGACCCAGTGACCAGCGAAGTCGCCAGCACCGAATACACCAGTCCGCACGGCAGGAAACCCCACAGCAGGCCAAGCGGCAAGGCCTGCTTGACCGAGCGCGCCGGCAGGAAGCGCCGGCTCAGCGGCTGGATACGGCGCCACAGGCGATGGCCGAGCTGTTCGACTGGAACGAGTAACTTGGTAAACCCGGTGAGATAGAGTCCAAGCGCCACCAGCATGAGGTTGGCGAGCACGTAGAGCGTGATCTGGACCGGCAGCACGCCATCGTAGAGCATGCCGACCGAGCCCAGCGCACCGAGCCCGGCGCCGATGCATGTGTAGGTGGTAATCCGGCCAAGGTTATAGGCAAGGTGAATCGGCCACTGCCGACTGCGACTCGACGGTGTCTGCACCTGTACCGTGAGCGCGCCGACAATGCCACCGCACATCGATACGCAGTGCGTACCGCCAAGGAGGCCAATCAGGAAGACGGCGAGATAACCGGTTTCGGGCATATTCAATCAGATATGAGGCAATTGGTGCGGTGCGCGCATTCTACGCTGCACCGCGTTTCGCCGTCCGGTCAGATCACCCGGGAGTAACGGGCCCGTTCGCGATCCGAGCGCAGATAGCGATCAAACAACATCGCAATGCCACGCACCAGCAAACGCCCCGCAGGCAGCACGCTGATCCAGTCCTTGTCGACCTTCACCAGCCCAGCGTCTTCCATTTCCTTGAGGTCCGCGATCTCTTCGGCGAAGTACTCATGGAACTTGATGAGGTGAGCAATCTCGATCGACTCGATTGACAGTTCGAAATGGCACATCAGCGCCTGGATGATCGAGCGCCGGAGGAGATCGTCAGCAGTGAGTTCGACGCCACGCAGCACCGGCAACGCGTCACGGTCGAGCGCATCGTAGTACTCGTCAAGCGTCTTGACGTTCTGCGAGTAGACCGGACCGATCTTGCCGATCGCCGACACACCGAAGGCAAGCAGGTCGCACTCGGCCTGCGTGGAATAGCCCTGAAAGTTGCGGTGCAGCCGCCCCTGGCGCTGTGCGACGGTCAGTTCGTCATCCGGCTTGGCGAAGTGGTCCATGCCGATATAGACGTAACCTGCATCGGTCAGGCGGCGGATGGCAAGCTGCAGGATCTGCAGTTTGGAGTCGGCCGACGGCAGCTCGATCGGGATGATTCTGCGCTGGGGCTTGAACAGCCCCGGCAGGTGCGCGTAGCTGTAGAGCGAGATTCGATCGGGCGACAGTTCGAGCACCTGCTCGAGCGTGCGGTTGAAGCTGATCACGTTCTGCTTGGGCAGACCGTAGATCAGATCCATGCTGATCGACTTGAAGCCGGTTGCCCTTGCCGCGTCGATGACGAGCTTTGTCTCTTCGACGCTTTGCACACGGTTGGTCGCAATCTGCACGTCCTCGGCAAAATCCTGCACGCCGACGCTCATGCGGTTGAAGCCGAGATTGGCCAGCATTTCGACCGTGTCGAAATCGACCTTGCGCGGATCCACTTCGATCGAGTATTCGCCGTTCGGCACCAGGCTGAAGTGCTTGCGCACCGCATCCATGAGCTGGTGCATTTCGGCATGCGAGAGGAAAGTCGGCGTACCGCCCCCGAGATGCAACTGCGTCACCTGACGGGCACCGCCCAGCGCCGCCGCCTGCATTTCAATTTCTTTTTCAAGATAATTCAAATACTTGGCAGAGCGCCCGTGATCCTTGGTAATGATCTTGTTGCAGGCACAGTAGTAGCAGATCGTATTACAAAAGGGGATGTGGAAGTATAATGAGAGCGGTCGGCTCACACCGCCGACAGCGCGCTTCCCAAGCCAGTCCGTCAGCGCCCGGGCATCGAACGCTTCCACAAACCGGTCTGCCGTGGGATACGACGTATAGCGAGGCCCGTTGATGTCGAAACGCTGAATCAGCTGGGGGTCAAAGATGAGGTCTGTCTGGCTGGTCATGGGTGTGGCTGCGTGGAAGTGTTGATTAACAATGGCAGAAAGCCGGCGTTTTGTGGTTGACTTGGATCAACGTCAACATACTGACTACCCCCAATCCGGAATCGGAGCAAGTTTACAGTGCAAATGAAGGCGACGGTGCCGATTACCGCGGCGGGGCTCAAGACCGCATGCTCCCAATGCAATCTGCTGGAGTTGTGCCTGCCGTTCGGCATGAATGACACCGAACTCAACCGCCTCGACGAACTTGTCGGCGGGCGTCGCAAGATCAAACGCCAGCAACCGCTCTACCGTGCCGGCGAGCCCTTCGAGGCGATCTACGCGATCCGGGCCGGCTCCTTCAAGACTGACGTCCTGCTGGAGGACGGTCGCGAGCAGGTCACCGGTTTCCAGATGACCGGCGAAATTATCGGGCTCGACGGCATCAGCACCGAGCTCCACTCGTGCAATGCGATCGCACTCGAAGACAGTGAAGTCTGTGTCATTCCCTATGCCAAGCTGGAAGAGCTGTCCCGAGAGATCGAAGGCTTGCAGCACCAGTTCCACAAAGTGATGAGTCGCGAGATCGTGCGCGACCATGGCGTGATGATGCTGCTCGGCTCCATGCGTGCCGAAGAGCGTCTGGCGGCTTTCCTCCTCAACATGTCGCAGCGCTTCACGGCCCGAGGTTTCTCACCGGCGGAGTTTCACCTGCGCATGACCCGCGAAGAGATCGGCTCCTACCTGGGGCTGAAGCTCGAAACGGTCTCACGCGCCTTCTCCCGTTTTCAGGATGAAGGGCTCGTCGCGGTGCAGCAGAAACATATCCGCATTCTCGACAACGACGGCCTCAAGAAACTCATCCAGCATCAACCCGGCATGCGTTGAACAAGGGCCGCATCACGCTCAGGCAAACACAGCCAGCCATCCAGCAACGTTCTTGCTGAGCGCAACCGACACGATCCAGCTGAAAACCACCACTGCAGAAACAAATGCGGCCACGCGCACACCCCGCGTCCGACCGCGCTTCAGGGCAACGGCACCTAACAGAATGTAGATGATCAGACCAATGACTTTGGCCGTCACCCAGGGTGCCTGCAAGGGGTACTGCTCAATCATCACCGCCAGCGTTATTGCGCTGCCAAGCAACACGGTATCCACGACATGCGGCAGGATGCGAGTCAGGCGATGGTTGAGCAGACGGTGATCCACGAGCATCCACCACCCCCTGAGCGTGAAGCCGGCAATGCTCAGTATCACGCAGGTGACATGAATGTTCTTGATCGCCTGGTACATCTTTCTTTCCTCCCTGGGGGAAAAACGCTGGTACGTGCCTTCTGGTCAGGTCACGAACATTGACAGAACAAACAGGATTCAGCCACGCAAGCTAGAATCGAAAGTGGAATGCAGGAGCCATGAATGAACCAGACATCCGCAGACATCCTTAGTCAACTCCGACAGATCTCCCTCTTTGGAGAGCTGTCGGAGAGTGAACTGGAACGTGTTGCACGCTATACCCGAGAACGTCGCCTGGGCAAGGGCGAATTACTGTTTCAGCGCGGCGACGTTGCCCACGGTTTCTACTTCGTTACCGGAGGGCAGCTCAAGCTTGGCTTTTCGTCCGCCCAAGGGAATGAAAAAGTGGTCGAAATCGTGGGCCCGCAACAAAGCTTCGGCGAAGCGGTAATGTTCATGGACCGCCCCTACCCTGTCTTTGCCGAAGCGCTAACCGATATGACCCTGCTGCATATCGGACAGAATGTCGTATCCGACCTGATCGACCAGGATCCGCAGTTTGCCCGCAAGCTGCTTGCCGGGATGTCTGTCCGCCTTCATAACATGGTGCGCGACGTAGAGGCCTATTCCCTGCGCTCGAGCACACAGCGTGTAATCGGCTACCTCCTCCAGCAAACCGAAGAGGATGGCACAAAGGCCTGCGAAATCTCGCTACCCACGAGCAAGCAGGTCATCGCATCGCGACTCAACCTGACGCCTGAGACGCTTTCGCGGATCTTCCACGACCTCGCCGATCATGGACTCATCACCGTACAGGGAAAGCGCATCACGCTCCACAACCCTCAGAATCTGGCGCGCTTCAACGACTAGGCGGTGCGCGTCACCGGACTGTTTCCATAAAGCGACGGCCCCTTGCACAAACAAGGGGCCGTCGTTCACGTTACTCCTCTACTGACAGCTGAACCCTTCACATCCGAGCAAGCTCAGGTCTCGAGCACATAGGTTCCAGGCGCCGGCGCCAGTGACGGAAATTGCTCTGTCGCTGCCGGCCTCGCATCGACCAGCTCTCCGGCGTGGGGCTTGAACCATTCCATCCAGTCCGTCCACCAGCTGCCGTCCTGCTCCTTGGTACGATTGCGCCACTGCTCGGCGGTGTCGGAGCGATGCGCCTCGCCCGCCCAGAACTTGCGTTTCGGCGGTGTAACGACCGGATTGATAATCCCAAAGATGTGACCGGAGCTGGAAAGCACATATCGCTTGGGCCCGGTAACATGATTCATCACGCGAAAAGTCTGCAGCCACGGCGCGATGTGATCGTCCTCGGCGGCCACCACATAGACAGGCTGTGAGATGCGGCCGAGATCCAGCCGTTCACCCGCCACCTCGAGTGCATCGGGATGGATGAGATTGTTGTTCAGGTAAAGCTCACGCAGGTACCACGAATGCATCGCATAAGGCATGCGCGTGGTGTCCATGTTCCAGAACAGCACATCAAATGGTGGCGGCGTTTCGCCGTACAGCCAGCCATTGACCACGTAATGCCAGATCAGGCCATTCGAACGCAGCAAGCGGAATGCCGAAGCCATTTCCTTGCCGTCGAGATAACCCTTGCTTGCCATGTTATTGGTGATGTAGCGGATACTCGCTTCGTCGATGAAGACCTCAATATCACCCGGTTTGTGAAAATCGACCAGCGTGGTGAAGAGTGTCCATTCCGAAACCGGTATCTGATCCTCCGGAAAATGGCGATTTGCCCACGCCATGTACATCGACAGCGCGGTGCCTCCTATGCAGTAGCCAACTGCATGAACCTTGTCCTGCCCACTGAAGCTGCGTGCGCATTCAATAATGGCATGCACACCCTCGACAAGGTAATCGTCGAAGGTGCAATCCCGCATCGACGCATCGGGGTTCTTCCAGCTCGTGATGAAGACATCCATCCCCTGATCAAGGAGGAAACGGATCATGCTCTTGCGCTGCACCAGGTCAAGAATGTAGAACTTGTTGATCCACGGCGTGACGATCACGACCGGCTTGGCATGCACCTTTGCCTGCGTCGGCGCGTAATGGATGACCTCCAGCAGGCGATTCCGGAAAATCACTTCACCCGGGGTGGTGGCGAGATTCTCGCCAACATGGAAATCGTCCGGGTCGGTCATCCGGACATTGCCGGCCTTGAGATCCTCAAGAAAATTTCTGAAGCCATTGGTCAGGCTTTCACCGTTGGTTTCCAAGGCCTTGCGCATCGCCACGGGATTTGTCCACAGGAAATTCGTGGGCGCCATTGCGTTGAGCAGGTTACGCCACCAGAAAGCGGCCCGCCTGCGCTCCTTGCTTGCCAGCCCGGGCGTGTCGTAGAGCATGTCCTGCATGTTGCGGGTGAAGGCGAGATACCACTCCTTGCTCAGATCCCAGGTCGGGTAGTCCGTCCAGACGGGATCGGCGAAACGTGCGTCGTCGGAGTGCGGACGTATCGGGTCGGAGCTTGCCAGCCCGAGCATGCGATTAACCGAATGCAGCTGCAATTTCCACAGATCCGAAGACAGGCGGGTAAAGCGCTCCGCAAGCTCCTGCGGATGTGCGAGCCATGCAAGCTGGGCATGGACGATCGGTGCGCTCATTCCAAGCGGATCCACCGTACCTTCCACGCCATCATGCAGTTCGCGCATCGCACGCTTGACGGCCTGTCCCGGATTGAATTCTTCGGCGTGCCTTCCCGTTCCGCCCGCTGACGGTCTTTTGCCCGTATTCTTGGTCGTTCTGGCCATTTCTTGCTCCTTGAATCCCAAGCGGTAACAGACTGGGCTGTCACCTCAAGTCAGATGATACGTTTCCCCTGCTGCCGGCTCAATCAATCCGGACCAGCCCAGTTGATCGGCAACAGCCGCGCCGAACGCAGCCCTTGCCTCCGTCTCGCCATGAACGAGGAAAGTCTGCCGCGGCTGCGTCTCAATATGATGCATCCATTCGAGCAGCGCCGGTTTGTCAGCATGCGCCGATAATCCACCTATCGTATAAATATCTGCTCGCACAGGCACCTTTTCACCAAACAGCGTCACGACACGTGCCTTGTCCACCAGACGCCGCCCCAGTGTGCCAGCGGCCTGAAAACCGGCGATGATTACCGAGCACTCCTTGCGGTCAATGTTGTAGCGCAGATGGTGCTTTACCCGCCCGGCATCGCACATGCCGCTGGCCGAAATGATCACGAGCCCGCCGTGCTGATGATTGAGTGCGATCGACTCTTCGACATCGGCGACAAAGCGCAAGCGAAATCTGCCCGGGTTCGCCCTCATCCATGACGAAAGCTCGCGAGTCTCGTCATCCCACAGCGCTTCATGTTGCATCGTGAGGTCGGTGACCGCAGTTGCCATCGGCGAATCCACCACGACCTCAAGTCGCGGTATCTTGTCCGAACGCACCAGCTTTGCGAGTATGAACAGCACCTCCTGCGTACGCCCGACCGCAAAAGCCGGAATGATGACGTTTCCGCCCTTGCGCTGAAGCGTGTCATTGAGGGCATGAACGAGTTCATCCTCCGTCTCGTTCAGCGGGCGGTGGGCACGATTACCGTAGGTCGTTTCGATGCACAGATAGTCCGCGGATTTCACCTGATAGGGGTCACGCAACACCGGACGGTCGGGTTGCCCCAGATCACCGGAAAATACCAGCCGCCGGGTGGCTCCGCGTTCCATTACATCAACTTCGATAATCGCCGACCCGAGGATGTGACCTGCGTCGCGAAAGCGGCAGGAAACGCCCTTGCCAAGGTGGATAAGGGCATCGTACTGAACGCGTTGAAGCCGGTGCAGGCTTGCCCGCGCCTGCTCCACAGTGTAGAGCGGCGCGACACTCGCTCCCCTGCGTCCATGACGCGAACGATTGCGGCGACTTGCCCACTCGAACTCCTTCTCCTGGATATGTGCGGAATCAAGAAGCATGACACCGAGCAGATCGACAGTCGCATCGGTCGCATGAATCCGCCCCTTATAGCCAAGGGCGATCAGTCGCGGAATCAGTCCGGTGTGATCGAGATGAGCGTGGGTAAGCAGGACGAAATCGATCGAATCGAGATCGAAATCGAGCGCCCGCAAATTCTTGAGCCCGGCCTCACGCCCCCCCTGGAACATGCCGCAGTCCACCATGAAGGCACCACCCTCATGTCGAACCACTGCACATGAGCCGGTTACCTCGCCTGCAGCGCCGTAAAACGTAATGTCCATGATGCACCTCCGATAACAGCATCACCCTTCCCGTCTGATGGGAGGTTGACTCTGATCAAGCCCGGGAGCGATGCGTCGACGGCTATAATTGAGCACACATCGCGACCCATGGAGTCTTTAAATGTTCAAACACATTCTCGTACCAACCGACGGCTCACCCCTTTCTGAAGGCACCGTATCACGTGCCGTGTCCTTCGCCAAAGATGCTAGTGCACGAATCACCTTTTTCTATGCACAGCCGGATTTTCCAATGCCGATTTATGGAGAAGGTGCGCTGATAGACCCTACCACACCCGAACAGTTCGCCCGCTCGGCGCAACAGGAAGCCGAGCGCATTCTGGCGAATGCGAAGGCGGTCGCAGACGCATCCGGCGTCCTTGCTGGAACCGACACCGTTGTTAATGAGGTGCCCTACGAAGCAATCATCGATGCTGCCGAACGTCACGGTTGCGACCTGATCTTCATGGCCTCGCATGGACGCAAAGGCATCGCGGGTCTGTTGCTCGGCAGCGAAACGCAGAAGGTGCTGACACACAGCACGACACCAGTGCTGGTCTATCGCTGATAGCGACCATGCAGCAAAAAAAAGAACGGCCCGCATTGCGGGCCGTTCTTCTTTTACCACACGATTCCTTACGAATACTCTACCCGCCGGAACCAGGCAGCACGGACATCACTGCCCGCTTACTGGTTTGATTCAAGGTGATTGATTTCCGAAGCCGTGCGCTGGAAGTAGACCGTGGTCAGGCTCGATGCGGCGCAAATCAGCCAGAAGGCAAAAAAACCAATGGAATACGTCGCCAACAGATCAAGGTGGACCGGAGCCCCGAAGAAATACAGCTCACGCGGGTTGATCACGGTAAAGAATATTGCCTCCACCACGCCAGCCACCAGAAAAGACGGCCACAGAACCTGAATCAACTTCTGCATGGAAACTCCTCCTTGCCGTGCCATGAAACGAGACCCGCTTTAGATTCGGAAGTGCATCAACAAGGTGGCGCAAGCCAACACAATAAAACCCGTGCGGACCTGCGCATGCTGCATGCCCTCTGCCGAACCGCAGGCTTATGAATGATGCCCTAATGTTCGCTCTTTTGCCTCATCCTCGGCAATATGCCGTTTGGCAAAGCGATAAATATACACCGCCATCGCCAGTATGAAACCGATGGTGAAAAGACTGAGCAGGCCGATATCGGTGCTGAACAATTCATTCCAGGCCATGATGAAACTCCTTCTTTGACGGGTTAAGAACCAGATGGATCAATCCTGATTTCCGTCTCTGTCGGAAGATAAGCGGCCCCGTTCATACGCCACGTGCGGGACTCATTTTCTATTTGAAACAACCAGCGGCCAGTGCTCAGGGGCGCTACAGCACCCTCAAACACGCCACCCTGCCCGTTCAGCACCAAAGTCTGATCGGACCCGCCGTGGGTGGGATGTGCAATCGTAAGATGGATAACACCAGGTACGTTGTCGATGTCGCCAGCCGAAACTTCAATGCGCACGGCTTCGCTGCGTATCTGAACCAGCGCTTTCAGCCCCAGTTCACGCGCCCGCTCGGTACGTTCAATCGTCTGGACGATCGCCTTACCCTCTTTGTAGTAGTCATCAACCACCAGCCCGTCCCATGTCCTGACCGCGATCACCATGGTGATCGTACCGGCGACGACAGCTGTCGCTGGCAGCGCGATCAGGAACCAGGGCCAGCCCTGCTTGTACCAGGGATCTGGTTTCTTGTCTGACACAATTGCACTCATTATCAGGAGGTCTCAGCGAGGGAACAGGAACGTTGTTTTCTCGCGCAGCTTGAGACTCGGTTCATCTTCAGGGTAGACCTCGAAGAACACCTCGTTCGCACCGGGCTTGCCGGAATCATACGGGACCTGGACCTGCAGGGTCACCGCCTGCGTACCAGCCGCGTCGACCTCCATGCGGTGCTCGCCCCCGATTCGAATACCATCCAGCCCAGTGGCCGAGAAGACAAAGGTACGGGGCTTCTCCGTCATGTTCATCACTTGAAGCTGGTAGACGTTCTCGATCAAACCGCCTTCAATCTCGCGAGCGAGCGACGCACGGTCCCGGATAACGTCGACGCGCAAGGGGTCGCGCGTTGCAAGCGCCCACACGAAGGCGAGACTGATCAGAATCAGGACCGAACCATAGATCAGCGTACGCGGCCGGAACACATGGGCGATGATATCCTTGTTGCTCCAGCCCTTCTTGATCGCATTCTCGGTCGAGTAGCGGATCAGTCCGCGCGGATACTCCATCTTGTCCATGACCTGATCACAGGCGTCGATACAAGCCGCACAACCGATACACTCGTACTGCATGCCCTGACGAATATCGATACCCGTCGGACAGACCTGCACGCAGATGCCGCAATCGACACAATCGCCCTTGTCGAGTGTTTTCGGATCAGCACCTTTCTTGCGCGGACCACGCGGTTCGCCACGCGCATCGTCGTAGGTGATGACCAGCGTATCGGGGTCGAACATCACGCTCTGGAAGCGGGCATACGGACACATGTACTTGCATACCTGCTCGCGCATCACACCGGCAAACAGGTAGGTAAAACCACCGTAGAACAAGATCCAGAACAGCTCCCACGGACCAAAACTCAGGGTTTTGACCGACTCCATCAACTCGCTCACCGGCGAAAAATAGGAAACAAAGGTAAAACCGGTCCAGATCGAGATCGCCGCCCACGCACTGTATTTCGCCAGCTTGATCCCGAACTTCCTCGGGCTCATCGGCGCCTTGTCGAGCTTGATCCGCTTGTTGCGGTCACCTTCGATCTTCTGCTCGATCCACATGAAGATTTCGGTATATACCGTCTGTGGACAGGCGTAGCCGCACCAGAGGCGACCGGCAATCGCAGTAAAAAAGAACAGACCGTAGGCAGAAATGATCAGCAGGATGGCAAGGAAAAACACATCCTGGGGCCAGAACACCCAGCCGAAGATATAGAACTTCCGCTCAGTCAGATGGAGCAGAACGGCCTGCCGATTGTTCCACGTCAACCAGGGCAATCCGTAGAAGAGGATCTGGGTGAACCAGACAAGCCCCCATCGCCAGTTGGCAAAGAGACCCGTAACCGCGCGCATGTAGACTTTCTGTCGTACTGCGTACAGGGAATCCTGCTCAGGAGGTGGCGGAGGAACCGTAGCTTGAGAGTTCGGGGCTGTGCTGTTCATGATCGCTTTATTAGTGGATTCTTATTCTTGTAGTTGAAAATGGCTCCGGGGGCGCCTGCCCCCGGAGTGTACTTCTTACTTCTGGTCCTTGCTAAGACTCAACACATATGCTGCGAGGAGATGAACCTTGGCATCGCCAAGGAACTCCTGGAACGCAGGCATCTGGTTCTGACGACCGTTGGTCACGGTTTCGATGATCGTCGCTTCGGACGAGCCATACAGCCACGACTTGTTGGTCAGATTGACCGCACCCAGCATCGGGTTGCCCTTCGCATCCGGGCCGTGACACGCAACACAGTTCGTCTCGAAGATTTCCTTGCCGCGCTGAGCACGAAGAGCGTCGTGAGCCAGGTTGGAGAGCGAACGGACATAGTTCGCCACATCCTTGACGCCCTCACCGCCAAGCGCAGGACCGAAAGCCGGCATCACGCCCATACGGCCACCGAGCACGGTTGTCTTGATGGTGTTGGGCTCACCGCCCCAGTTCCACTCATCGTCGGTCAGATTGGGGAAACCCTTGGCGCCCTGAGCAGCAGATCCATGACACTGCGCACAGTAGGTCAGGAACATGCGCTTGCCCATGGCGTTGGCTTCCGGATCAGCAGCGACCGCCATCAGATCCATTTCCTGATACTTCGCGAAGATCGGGCCGTACTTCTCGTCCGCCGCCTTCATCTCTGCGTAGTACTGGCTATGTTCACCGCGCGCGGCATTGTGATTCCCGAAACCCGGGTAGATCACGAGATACACGACGCCGAAGATGATGGTCATCCAGAACAGGTACAGCCACCAGCGCGGAAGCGGGTTGTTGTACTCCGCAAGGGTTTCGTCCCACACGTGACCGTGCAGCTTTACGTCACCCACTTCGCGCTTGGTCATGTTCGACACCAGCACGAAAACACAGAACAGGAGGCTCAGGGTCACGAGACCCATCACGTACATGTTCCAGAAACCGCTGATAAAGTCAGCCATTTGTTTTTCCTTCCTTTTCCAGCCGGCCGTTCGGGACCGGCAGATCGTCATCGGTCAGGGGCAGGAGCGCCGCTTCGTCGAAACCGGCCTTGGCGTGGCGGCTGTATGCCCAGGCACAGATGCCCAGAAAACAGGCAAAACCCAGAACCGTTACGATGATTCTCAGATCGTTGATTTCCACGGCGCGTCCTCTTTCCTTACCTTACGTTCTTAAGTGCTGTACCCATACCCTGAAGGTAGGCAACCACCGCATCAAGCTCGGTCTTGCCCTCGAGAGCAGCAGGCGCAGCGGCGATATCTTCGTCGCTGTACTTGTGCAGACCCACCTTGTTCAGAGCACGCATTCTGTCCTGGATGTCATCACCCCTGACCGGACGATCGAGCCAGCTGAAAGCGGGCATGTTCGACTCGGGAACGACATCACGCGGGTTCAGCAGGTGCACCCTGTGCCATTCATCGGAGTAACGACCGCCGACGCGGGCCAGGTCAGGACCAGTGCGCTTGGAACCCCACTGGAAAGGATGGTCGTAGATATACTCACCCGCGACCGAGTAGTGACCATAACGCTCGGTCTCTGCCCGGAAGGGACGAATCATCTGCGAGTGGCAGTTGTAGCAGCCTTCGCGAATGTAGATGTCGCGACCGACGAGACGAACCGGATCGTAGGGCTTGACGTCGAGCTTGTTGCCCTTGTAATCGACAGCGGTCGTCGTCGAGGTCTGGAAGAAGAGCGGAACGATTTCCACCAGACCACCCACGCTGACAGTCATCAGCGTCAGGACGATCATGAGGAATACGTTACGTTCGATCTTTTCGTGTTTCGATTGTGCCATGTTCTTGTTCTCCGCTTAGGCGTGTGCAACCGCAGGTGCAATCACGGGTGCGTTGTATGCCTTCTCACCGGCGATCGTCCGCACCATGTTGTAGAACATGATCAGCATGCCAGTCAGGAACAGGACACCACCCACCAGACGGATCGTCCAGAACGGGTAGCTCGCCTTGACGCTTTCAACGAAAGAATAGGTCAGGGTGCCATCCGAGTTGGTTGCACGCCACATCAGGCCCTGCATCACACCGGCAACCCACAGCGAGGCGATGTAAAGCACGATGCCGATGGTTGCAATCCAGAAGTGAGTGTTGATCAGCTTGGTGCTGTACATCTCGCTCTTGCCGTACAGACGCGGCAGAAGGAAATAAACCGAACCAATCGAGATCATTGCAACCCAGCCCAGCGCGCCGGAGTGCACGTGACCAACCGTCCAGTCGGTGTAGTGCGACAGCGCATTCACGGTCTTGACCGACATCATCGGACCTTCGAACGTAGACATACCGTAGAAGGACAGCGAGGTGACCAGGAACTTCAGGATCGGATCGGTACGCAGCTTATGCCAGGCGCCCGACAGGGTCATGATGCCGTTGATCATGCCGCCCCAGGACGGTGCCAGCAGAATGAGCGAGAACACCATACCGACGGACTGGGTCCAGTCAGGCAATGCGGTGTAGTGCAGATGGTGCGGGCCCGCCCACATGTAGGTGAAGATCAGTGCCCAGAAGTGGACCACTGACAGGCGATAGGAATAGACCGGACGCTCGGCCTGCTTGGGCACGAAGTAATACATCATGCCGAGGAAGCCGGCGGTCAGGAAGAAGCCGACCGCATTGTGACCGTACCACCACTGGACCATGGCATCCTGGACGCCGGCATAGGCCGAGTAGGACTTCATGCCCATGAAGGACACCGGGATGGCAGCGCTATTGACGATGTGCAGCAGCGCGACGGTCAGGATGAAAGCGCCGAAGAACCAGTTCGCCACGTAGATGTGGGTCACCTTGCGCTTGGCGATCGTACCGAAGAACACGATGGCGTACGACACCCAGACGATAGCGATCAGGATATCGATCGGCCACTCAAGCTCGGCGTACTCCTTTGCTTGCGTATAACCCAGCGGCAACGTGATTGCCGCGAGCACGATCACAAGCTGCCAGCCCCAGAAGGTGAAACCCGCGAGTGCAGGCGCAAACAACTTGGTATGACAGGTGCGCTGCACAACGTAGTAGGACGTTGCAAACAACGCGCATCCGCCAAAAGCGAAAATAACCGCGTTGGTATGCAGCGGACGCAACCTGCCAAAGTGCAGGAACTCGTGCACGTTCAGTTCAGGCCACACGAGCTGTGCTGCGGCAATGACACCGACCAGCATGCCCACAATGCCCCACACCACCGTCATGATGGTGAACTGGCGCACGACTTTGTAGTTATAAGTCGCTTGCGATTGCATGTGAAATCACCTCTTTGATTAAAAACCCCTTGGTACTGCTGTTCAGATCACGGCTGATAACTCGTCATCCGCGGCAAGGATACCGCTCGACCGGATCTACAATTTGACACAGATCAACATTGTATTGCACCGCGGGGACCGGGGAAAGCACGCAGACACAGGATCAGGGAATTTCGGCGGAATACAAGCACTTCCCGCACATGGGTCAGGTCCGGACGAAAAAAAAGGGTGCGTCTTGAACGCACCCCCAACCCCAACAGAGAGACAAAAATACCTTTTCAGAGTGCTGCAACTCGCCGCAGGCACATCCGAAAACCATGACCGCATTATGCCTATTACCTCAAAGCGTCCATTGACTTAGATCAAACGGGTATCGCTTATTGCCTCGGTTCGTCGTCCGCAGTTTCATTCTTTCCTTCATTGCGGTCACTGTCCGCGTTCGCGGCATGGCCGCGATCGGCAGGAAACTCGTCCTTGTCGTCCATCAGGAGCCGGTAGGCCGGGCCTTCCAGATCGTCATACTGCCCGTTGCGCAAGGACCACCAGAAGAGCATGCCGATGATGAATACGAGCACCACCGACAGCGGAATCAGGATGAAGAGACTTTCCACGCTTATCTGCCTTTACCCTTGTGCGACCGTCGCTGCAGCCGCAATGCGTTGAGTACCACGAGCAGCGAACTGCCGGCCATGCCGATGCCCGCCATCCACGGCGTCACCTGCCCCGTCATGGCGAGCGGAATGGAAATGAAGTTGTACGCGAACGACCACCACAGGTTCTCACGAATGATGCGCAGCGTGCGCCGCGCAAGATCGGCCCCTTCGCCAAGATCGGCGAGATTTTCACTCAGCAGCACGATGTCCGCCTGATTCCGGGCCAGATCAGTTCCCCCGCCCATTGCCACCGAGACGTGCGCCTGCGCCAGCACCGGCGCGTCGTTGACGCCATCCCCCACCATGGCCACGACCACACCCGGACGCGTCTGCAGGTCCGCAATGAAGGCCTGCTTGTCCTGCGGTGTCATGCCGCCGTATGCCTCACCAATCCCGAGTTCATGCGCCACGGCGTTGACCACCTGGGGCGAATCACCCGACAGCACCGTCATCGGAACGTGCGCCGCGTTGAGCTTGCGGGTCAGTGTTGCCGCCTCGGCGCGTGGAACGTCTGCGAGCCGGAAGAGCCCGAGCCAGCCCGTGCTCGCACCGAGGCCAACCACGGTGCCACCCTTCTGCTCAAGCGCTTCGAATTCAGCGGGCAGCGGCAGGCCGAGACATCCGGCAACGTAATCGGGCCGACCAATCCAGACTTCGCCCTGCGCCGACTTGCCGGACAGCCCCTGCCCCGTGATTGCCACGACGTTGCTGACGGCCGGCAACACGGCATCGACTGCGCCGTCTCGCACACCAGCCGCAATCGGGTGCTCCGACCCCTGCTCCAGCGCCGCGCCGAGTCCACAGAGTTCGAGCGCAGACATGGAAGACAGCGGAACGACCTCCTCCAGACTCATCCTGCCCTGGGTGAGCGTACCGGTCTTGTCGAAAAGGTAATGGTTAGCCCGGGCGAGGGTCTCGATCGCGTGACCACGGGTCACCAGCACGCCCATCCGCGCCAGCGCATCGGTCGCCACCGTCAGCGCCGTTGGCGTCGCCAACGACAGCGCACACGGACAGGCCACCACCAGCACGGAAACGAACACCCACAGCGCGCGCTGCGGATCGATGAAATACCACGCCACCCCGGTGGCCCCGGCGAGCACGAGCAGGGTAACGATGAAATACACCGCAACCCGGTCCGACAGGGCGGCGATCCTGGGTTTCTCGATCGCAGCACGCTCCATCAGGCGGCAGATGGCGGCCAGGCGGGTCTCGTCACCCACTTGTTCCACCTTCACCACCAGCGGACTTGAAATATTGATGCTCCCCCCGGTAACGAGGTCACCCGAGTGCTTCGAAACCGGGCGGCTCTCGCCGGTCAGCAGTGCTTCATTTGCTTCGCCCTGCCCGTCGATCACGACGCCATCAGCAGGAATCACTTCGCCCGGGCGCACCCTGACGTGATCGCCCGGCACCAACTGTGACACAGGCACCCGCTCGCCTGCCGGCGCAGGCCAGTCCGCCAAGCGCTCGGCAAACACCGGGAGCACCTTGCCCAGCTCCTCCACCCCACGCACGGCTTTCTGGCGCGCCAGCATCTCCAGATAGCGGCCGCCGAGCAGGAAGAACACGAACATCGCGACCGAATCGAAATACACCTCGGGCCCGTTGGTAAGCGTGGCCCAGACACTGGCGAGGAAGGCACTGCCAACCCCCAGCGCCACCGGCACGTCCATTCCCAGACGGCGCAGCCTGATGTCCCTGAACGCGCGCTGGAAGAATGGCGCGGCTGAATAAAGTACGACCGGAAGTGTCAGCAGCAGACTGGCCCAGCGCATCAGCAGATCGATGTCGGCGCTCATGTCGCCTTCGCGGGCGATGTAGGCCGGAAGCGCGTACATCATCACCTGCATCATGCCAAAGCCGGCCACGAACACCCGCCACAGCATGGAGCGCCGCTCCTTGTTGGCGAGCTGCTCGGAACGAGTGGCATCGTAGGGATAGGCGCGGTAGCCGATTGCCTGGATCGCAGCGAGGATGTCGGAGAGATGGATCTCGCGCTCGTCCCAGCGCACTCGCGCACGACGCGTCGCGTAATTGATCTCCACCGCCGACACGCCCTTCTGATGCGCGACGTGTTGCTCGTTGAGCCACACGCAGGCTGCGCAGGTGATGCCTTCGAGAATCAGCGAAGCCTCACGCTCGTGCTCACCGACAGGGCGCACGAAGCTTTTCTGGAACTCGGGGTGATCGAACAGGCCGAGCGCCTGCAATTCGGTCGGCATCGCCTCACGCCGGGTCTCGGGCATCGCGTCACGATGGCGGTAGTAGTCGACCAGGCCGTTATCAACGATGGATTCGGCCACCGCCTCGCAACCGGTGCAGCACATGCGCCGGTTTTTGCCGTTGATACGAACATAGTGGCTGGTCTGTGGCGGGATCGGCAGACCGCAGTGGTAACAGTCGAGGTCTTCTTCTTCCGCGACAGGAGATGCTTGATCTGAATTCATGAACAGCGGAGACGCCGGTGACGGCCCCGGCAAGCCCGGGGTGCGCTAAGGAGAAGCGCTCTTTTAGCACATTTACTCTGCTCCACCAATGCGCTGGCACAGAGGAAAGTGAAATGAGGCTGGTGCAGCCCCGGGCTTGCACCAGCCTCACACATGCGGCGCCCGACGCCGGGCACCGTCCGAACCGCAACCGCGATTATTTGGCAGCCATGCGGATCGCGCCGTCGAGGCGGATCACCTCGCCGTTGAGATAGGCATTCTCGATGATGTGGCGCACGAGGCTGGCGAACTCGCCGGGCTTGCCCAGACGCGAGGGGAAAGGAACCATCTTGCCCAGCGAATCCTGCACTTCCTGCGGCATCCCCATGATCATTGGCGTTTCCATGATGCCTGGTGCAACGGTCATCACGCGGATGCCGAAACGTGACAGTTCGCGCGCCACCGGCAGCGTCATGCCCACAACGCCGGCCTTCGACGCAGCGTAGCCGGCCTGCCCCACCTGACCGTCGAATGCCGCCACCGAGGCGGTGCTGACGATCACGCCGCGCTCACCGCCGGCATCGGGCTCGGCCTTGCTCATGACATCGGCAGCCAGGCGGATCATGTTGAAGGAACCGATCAGGTTGATGGCAACCGTACGCGAGAACGACTCCAGACGATGCGGCCCTTCACGGCCCACCACCTTCTCGGCCGGCGCAACGCCGGCGCAGTTGATCAGCCCGTTCAACCCACCGAAGCCGGACACTGCACGATCGATTGCGGCCTTGGCGCTGGCCTCGTCGGTCACGTCGGTAGTCACGAACACCGCTGCCACACCGAGTTCTGCCGCTACAGCCTCACCGGCTTCACGATTGACGTCGGCCAGCACCACCTTGGCACCGGCCCCCACCAGCATGCGCGCCGTCGCCGCCCCCAAACCCGAACCGCCGCCGGTAACCACGAATACGCCATTCTCGATCTTCATTGTGTGCTCCCTCTCAAATCGGCTTGAACCGTAATATCCAGCCCCGAAACATAGTTCCAGTTGACGTAAACGTCAACTAAACGGACGGAATCAGAGGCGTCACGGGGTCTGCCCTGGCACACTGTATTCGGGCCGCATTGCAAGCGCATCACGCAAGTAGTCCACCAGCAGGCGCACCTTGGGCGACAGATGCCGTTGCTGCGGAAACACCGCCCAGACGGCCGTATGCGGCGGCTGATGCGCAGGCAACAGCGCGCGCAACCGCCCATCCTGCAAATGAGACAGCACATAGTAGTCTGGCAGCTGACACAGGCCGAAGCCGCGCAAGGCCGCGTCGAGTACGGCCTGACCGCTGTTGCAGCGCCAGCTGCCGCTGACCTTCATCGTCAGCGCCTCGCCTCCGGACTGAAACACCCAGGTGTCGGACGTGCCCAGCAGGCAATCGTGATCGGCGATCTCTTCCAGCCGCTGCGGCGCGCCCCTGCGTTCGAGATAGGACGGCGCCGCGCACAGGTACATCCGGCGTGGTGCGAGACGGGTAGCCACCAGGCGCGAATCCGCGAGGCGTCCGAGACGAATCGCGAGGTCGAAGCCCTCCTGCACGATGTCGCGGGTGCGATTGCTCAGCTCGATCTCGACCTTGACCTGCGGATAGCGCTCGATGAAGTCATTGACCAGCGGCACGATGAAGCGCTCGCCATAGGTCAGCGCGCAGGTCATGCGCAGCAGGCCCTTGGGCGTCCCGCCAAGATCCTGAACCGCGTGCAGGGCCTCGTCGAATCCGTCCTGCAGGTGGCGACAGTGCAGCAGAAAAGTGTGCCCGGTCTCGGTCAGGCTCACCCGTCGCGTGCTGCGGTAAAAGAGCCGGGTCTGCAGCCGCTCCTCCAGCCGCGCCACCACACGGCTCACGTGCGAGGTCGACACCCCCAGCCGCTCCGCCGCCGCGGCAAAGTGCCCCGACTCGGCCACGGCCACGAACGCATCCACCCCCTCCCATCGACTCACAGGAACGCTCCGGTAATTATTGCCAACAAGCAACAATGAATTGTCAAAGAAGGGATTATCCCCGCCTTATGCTTTCCTACAATAGCGGGTTAAGTCACCAGTGGAGAACGCACCATGATCAAGTCCCGCGCCGCCGTAGCCTGGGCTGCCAAGCAGCCGCTCGAAATCACCGAAGTCGACGTCGCCCCGCCGAAGGCCGGTGAGGTGCTGGTGCGGATCGTGGCCAGCGGGGTATGTCACACCGACGCCTTCACCCTGTCGGGTGCCGATCCCGAAGGCATCTTCCCGACCATCCTCGGTCATGAAGGCGGTGGCATTGTCGAAGCAATCGGTGAAGGCGTCACCTCGGTGGCCGTCGGCGATCACGTGATTCCGCTGTACACGCCTGAATGCGGCAAGTGCAAGTTCTGCCTGTCGGGCAAGACCAACCTGTGCCAGGCGATCCGCGCCACCCAGGGCAAGGGTCTGATGCCGGACGGCACCAGCCGCTTCAGCAAGAACGGAAAGCCCATCTTCCACTACATGGGTACCTCGACCTTCTCCGAGTACACGGTGCTGCCCGAAATCTCGGTCGCCAAGATCCAGAAGGATGCACCACTGGAAAAGGTGTGCCTGCTCGGCTGCGGCGTCACCACCGGCATCGGCGCGGTACTCAACACCGCCAAGGTTGAAGCCGGCGCCACGGTTGCAGTGTTCGGTCTCGGCGGCATCGGCCTGTC
>Ga0172382_10001512_pt1 | contig 41539 bp, 38 predicted proteins | sample Leawel138RmetaG_FD_122245 | JGI IMG/M metagenome (GOLD analysis project Ga0172382, IMG submission 122245) | Leachate microbial communities from a municipal landfill in Southern Ontario, Canada - Leachate well 138R metaG | ecosystem: Engineered > Solid waste > Landfill > Unclassified | place...
CACCTGCGAATAATGCTCGATCGCCGCCTGCCCGTTCTCGCGCCCGACCCCCGAGAGCTTGACGCCCCCGAACGGGGCCTCGACCGGCGTCAGGTTATAGGCGTTGATCCAGCAGGTCCCGGCCTGAAGCGCCGCCACCACCCGGTGCGCGCGGGCAAGATCGGCGGTGAACACCCCCGCCGCCAGCCCGAATTCGGTGGCGTTGGCGCGGGCGACCACCTCGGCTTCGGTCTCGAAGTCGAGCACCGCCATCACCGGACCGAACACCTCCTCGCGCGCCAGCACCATGTCGTCGGTCACATCGGCGAACACGGTGGGCTGTACGAAGCCCGGCCCCTCGGGCGCGATCCCGCCGCCGCAGATCAGCCGCGCGCCCTCGGCCTTGGCGCCCTCGATATAGCCCGTGACCTTCGCCACCTGCGCGGGGCTGACCAGCGGCCCCATCTGGGTGGCCTCATCGAGCGGGTCGCCAAGCCGGATCGCCGCCGTCCGCGCCGCCAGCCGGTCGAGGAACGCCGGTTTGATGCCGCGCTGCACGAAGACCCGCGTGCCGTTCGAACAGACCTGCCCCGAGGAATAGAAGTTCCCCAGCATCGCCGCGCCCACCGCGCCTTCCAGATCGGCGTCGTCGAAGACGATCAGCGGCGACTTGCCGCCCAGTTCCATCGTCACATGCCGGATGCCCTCGGCCGCCGCCGCATAGACCTTGCGGCCGGTCGGCACCGATCCGGTCAGCGAGACCTTGGCGACGCGCGGATCGGTGACCAGCGCCGCCCCCGCCGCGCCCATGCCCTGCACCACGTTGAACAGCCCGGCGGGCAGCCCGGCCTCGACCAGAATCTCGGCCAGCTTCAGCGCGCCGAGCGGCGTCACTTCCGAGGGCTTGAACACCATGGCATTGCCGAGCGCGAGCGCGGGCGCGGCCTTCCAGCAGGCGATCTGGCTCGGGTAGTTCCAGGCGCCGATGCCGACGCAGACCCCCAGCGCCTCGCGGATCGTATAGACGAAATCACCGCCCAAGGGGACGGTCTGCCCGGTCACGGCGGGGGCGAGCCCGGCGAAATACTCCAGCGCCTCGGCGCCCGAGGCCCAGTCCGCGACCAGCGTCTCCTGCAACGGCTTGCCGGTGTCGAGCGTCTCCAGTTCCGACAGTTCCCGGTTGCGTTCGCGGATCAGCCCGGCGGCGCGCATCAGCACCCGGCCGCGCTCGACCGGCCGCAGCGCCGCCCATGCCCCCTGCGCCCGCTTGGCGGCGTCGAGTGCCGCGCCGATCACCGCAGGGGTCGCGGCATGGAGCCGGGCGATCACCTCGCCGGTCGCCGGATAGGTTACGTCGAAGGCGTCGCCGCCCTCGTCCTCCAGATAGCGGCCATCGACAAAATGGCTGGCGGCAGGTTGCGCCCTCATGCCCCGCTCTCCCCGAGTTCGGCGTCCAGATAGGCCCGCACCATCGCCACCGCGGCGGCACCGTCGGGCGCCCCGGCCTTCAGCGCCTCGCGCAGGTAAACCCCGTCGATCATCGCCCCCACCCCGTCCGCCAGCGCCCCGGCCCGTTCCCCGGCCCCCGTCCCAACGAGTGGCCGCAGCGCGTGGGTCAGGTTCGACCGCAGCCGCCCCTGATAAACGTCCAGAAGCCGCCGCGCCTCGGGCACGGTCCGGGCCAGCACCCAGAAGTTCAGCCAGGCCCCCACCACCTCGCGGCGGAAGTTGCCCGGCGAGAACGAGGCCCGCACGATGGCCAGCAGCCGCCCGCGCGGCCCCTCGGCCGTGGCCAGCGCGCCGCGCACCTCGGCGCCGTAGAGCGTCAGCACATGGCGCATCGCGGCGAGGAACATCTGCTCCTTGCCGCCGAAATAATGATGCGCCAGCGCCGTGGACATGCCCGCCCGCCGGGCGATCTGGCTTACGGTCACGTCGAGCGATCCGGCGCGGCCGATCTCGTGGATCGTCGCTTGGACCAGCGCGGCCTTTCGGATAGGTTCCATCCCGAGCTTCGGCATCGGCTCACCTCGAAAACCATTGCCTCATGGTGCTAACCTGATGTTTATTGACTCGTCAATCAACAAAAACGCCAGTCACAGGGAGACCGCATGACACCCCTCCGCAGTACGCTGATGGCCACCGCCCTGGCCAGCCTTGCCGCCCCCGCCTTCGCCACCTGCGATACCGTCACCTTTTCCGATGTCGGCTGGACCGACATCACCGCCACCACCGCCGTTGCCACCACGGTGCTCAAGGCGCTGGGGTATGAAACGGATGTGAAGATCCTGTCGGTGCCGGTCACCTATACCTCGCTGGCGAACGGCGATCTCGACGTGTTCCTCGGCAACTGGATGCCGACGATGGAGGCCGATATCGCCCCCTACCGCGAGGCCGGAACGGTGGATACGGTGGCGCGCAACCTCACCGGCGCGAAATACACGCTCGCGACCAACGCGGCGGGCGCGGCGCTGGGGATCGGCGATTTCGCCGATATCGCCGGGCAGTCCGGGCCGCTGAGCGCCACCATCTACGGGATCGAGCCGGGCAACGACGGCAACCGGCTGATCCTCGACATGATCGAGGCCGACGCCTTCGGACTGGGCGGCTTCACGCTGGCGGAATCCTCGGAACAGGGGATGCTGGCGCAGGTCGACCGCACCACCCGGCGGGGCGAGCCGATCGTCTTCCTGGGGTGGGAGCCGCATCCGATGAACGCGGCCTTCGACATGACCTATCTGGAGGGCGGCGACGACTGGTTCGGCCCCGATCTGGGCGGGGCCGAGGTCTTCACCAACACCCGCGCCGGTTACGTCGCGGAATGTCCGAACGTGGGGCGGCTGCTTCAGAACCTGACCTTCACGCTGGCGCTGGAAAACGAGATCATGGGCGCGATCCTGAACGACGGCGCCGATCCCGAGGACGCGGCGCGGGCGTGGCTTGCCGCCAACCCCGAGGTGGCGGGGCCCTGGCTCGACGGCGTGACCACCCGCGACGGCGGCGACGCGCTGGCGGCGGTGACGGCGGCGCTGGAGTAGCGCCCAAGGGTTTCGCGGCGCCGGGTCCGCCCGGTGCCCCCTTCCCGGCAGCCATGCCGCCCCGGCCACAGGATAATCCATGGACCCGATGGACTGGATCACCGGCACGAAAATCCCCGTGGGCGCCACCGCGCGCGACGTGTTCGACTGGCTTCAGGACAATGCCGCGGGCCTGTTCGACGCCATCGCCTTCGCGATGGAGCGGCTGATCGCCGCGATCCTCTGGGCGTTCCAGACGCCGCATCCGCTGGCGGTGGTGGCGGTGTTCGTGGCGCTGACATGGGTGCTGCAACGATCGTGGAAGACCTGCCTGCTGGTGCTGGCCGGGTTCCTGTTCATCCTCAATCAGGGCTACTGGCGGGCCACGACCGAAAGCCTGACGCTGGTGCTTTCGGCCTGTATGGTCTGCATGGCGGTCGGCGTGCCCACAGGGATCGCCGCCGCGCACCGGCCACGGCTTTACGCATGGATGCGGCCGGTGCTGGACCTGATGCAGACCCTGCCCACCTTCGTCTATCTGATCCCGGCCATCGTGTTCTTCGGCATCGGCATGGTGCCGGGGCTGATCGCCACGGTGATCTTCGTGCTGCCCGCGCCGATCCGGCTCACGCATCTCGGCATCTCCTCCACCCCGCTGCCGCTGCTGGAAGCCGCCACCGCCTTCGGCGCCACCCCCCGGCAGCGGCTGTGGAAGGTGGAACTGCCATGGGCCTTTCCGCAGATCATGGCCGGGCTGAACCAGACCATCATGCTGTCGCTGTCCATGGTGGTGATCGCGGCGCTGGTCGGCGCGAACGGGCTCGGGGTGCCGGTGGTGCGGGCCTTGAATTCGGTCAACACGGCGCTGGGGTTCGAGTCGGGCTTCATCATCGTCGTGGTGGCGATCCTGCTCGACCGGATGCTGCGGGTGACGCGATGACGACGATGAACGCTGTCGAGTTCGACCGGGTCTCCATCGTCTTCGGCGACCGGCCCGGCGCGGCGCTGCCCTTGATGGACGCAGGCAAGAGCCGGGCCGAGATCCAGGCCGAGACCGGGCAGGTGCTGGGCGTCCACGACTGCACGCTGAACGTGGGCAACGGCGAGATCCTCGTGCTGATGGGCCTGTCGGGTTCCGGCAAGTCCACGCTGCTGCGCGGGGTCAACGCGCTCAACCCGGTGGTGCGCGGCGAGGTGCGGGTGAGCGACGGCGACCGGATGGTGTCGGTGACGAAGGCCGACCCCGCCACCCTGCGGCGGCTGCGGCTCACGCGCATCGCCATGGTGTTCCAGCAGTTCGGCTTGCTGCCGTGGCGGACGGTGGCGGAGAACGTCGGGCTGGGCCTCGAACTCGCCGGAATGGCGGCGGCCGAGCGCCGGGCGCGGGTAGCGGCGCAGCTCGACCTCGTGGGGTTGTCGCAATGGGCCGACCGCAAGGTGGCGGAGCTTTCGGGCGGGATGCAGCAGCGGGTCGGGCTGGCGCGGGCCTTCGCGACCGAAGCGCCGATCCTCCTGATGGACGAACCCTTCTCGGCGCTCGACCCGCTGATCCGGGCGCGGTTGCAGGACGAGCTTCTGGACCTTCAGGCCAAGCTGAAACGCACCATCGTCTTCGTCAGCCACGACCTCGACGAGGCGTTCAAGCTGGGCAACCGGATCGCGCTGCTGGAGGGCGGGCGGCTGGTGCAGACCGGCACCGCGCGCGAGATCATCGCCGCCCCGGCCTCGGACTATGTGGCGGATTTCGTCGCCCACATGAACCCGCTGGGGGTGCTGACCGCCCGCGACGCGATGCAGCCCTGCGGGGGCGCGGAGCCCGCCGCCGCCTGCGCCCCGGAAACCCCGATCCGCACGGTGATGGAACGGCTGCGCGAGGCCCCCGGCCCGCTCGGCGTGCGCGACGACACCGGCGCGGTCATCGGCGAGATCACCACCGAAAGCGTGCTGTCGCGCCTGATCCGCCCCGGCGGCGCCGACGCGGCCTGAGAGCTACAGCTTGGCCGCGTTCACCGCCGGGGTCACCTGCCGCCGCTTGGCCGTGGCCTCGCGCCAGGTGATGTAGCTGACCGCGCCGATGATCAGCCCGCCCCCGGCCAGCACGAAGGGGTCCACCCCCTCGCCGAAGGCGATGGCGCCAAGCATCGTCGCCCAGACCAGTTGCAGGAAGGTGACCGGCTGGGTGACCGACAGGGGCGCGGCGATGAAGGCCCGGGTCATCAGGTAGTGCCCCGTGGTGGCGAACCCCGCGACCAGCGCCAGCCAGGCGGCTTGCCCGCCGCTGACCGGCACCCAGACCGCGAAGGCGAAGGGCGCAAGGCCCAGCGTCACCGTCAGCGACATCAGCGCCACCACCGTGACGGGGGGCATGATCCCGGACAGCCGCTTGGCCGCAAGGTAGGAGCCCGCGAAGGCCACCGCCGCGCCCAGTTGCGCCAGATGCCCGCCGGTCACCTCGCGCAGCCCCGGGCGCAGCACGATCAGCGCGCCCACGAGCGCCACGACGACGGCAAGGATACGCCGCGCCGCCAGCCGCTCGCCGAACAGGAGCGCCGCGCCGATGGTGACGCCGATGGGGGTCAGGTAGCCGATGGCGGTGACCTCGGCCACCGGGATCCGCGCCATGGCATGGAACCAGCAGATCACCGCCAGCGTATGCACCGCGCCCCGGGTGAGGATCAGCCCGCCCGTCCCGGCCGGAATGCCCGCCCGCAGCACCGGCCACAGCGTCGGCGCGAGAAAGGCCACCCCCCAGGCAAAGCGGATGAAGGCCGACTGCACCGCCGGAAGATCGGTGCCGAGATAGCGCACGATCCCGGTGACCGCGACGAAACACAGGCCCGAGGCCAGCATCCACAGGATACCGGCCAGCGGCCGCGCCAGCGCGGGGGAATGGACCGACTTGCTCATCCGCCCGTCATGGACACAAGCCCACCCCGTCGCAACCCCCGATCCGGTCGGCAACAGGGGCCGGGGCGGGCCATCACACCGGCCCGGCCCCTTCTTTCATCAATCGTGCGGGAGGATTGTTCGGCGCAGGTCCGAGCCACAAGACCGCCCGAAGCGCAGCCTTCGCCACGCGCACCCATGCCCGGAACAGCCGCTTCAGCGGCCCGGGCAGCGGCCGACCGCCCGCGTCATGCCGGAGGCGTGCCTACGGCACGACGGCGGCCGCTATTGCAACGTCACCGCAGGCACATACGTCAGGGTATTCTGCCCCATAAACTGCCAGGCCACAGGTGTTGCAGCGGCCCCCCGGCGGTCGGCCGCTGCCCTATGTTGCGATGTTGCGCGACCTGTCGGCCCTGTTCGGCAACGTTGCCAACCCGATCCCCCGAAAACACCCCGTCGTTTCCCCCCAAACCCGGTTTCCAATTCCCGCACCGCCCGGCTATGCTGCCTGCCGAACCATCAGGGGGCCCGCCATGACCGCCGCATCCGACACCACCATCCGCCCCCTGGCCGCCGCCGACCGGGCGGACTGGGACCGGCTCTGGACCGGCTATCTCGAATTTTACGAAACCACGCTCCTGCCCGAAGTCCACGACACCACCTTCGCCCGCCTTCTTTCCGGCACGGCGGGCGAGTTTCGCGGGCTGATCGCCGAGGTGGACGGCCGCCCGGCGGGGCTTGCGCATTACCTGTTCCATCGCTCGTGCTGGAAGATCGAACCGATCTGCTACCTTCAGGATCTGTTCGTCGATCCCGATATGCGCGGCACCGGGCTTGGCCGGGCGCTGATCGAGGCGGTCTATGCCGCCGCCGACACCGAAGGCGCACCCGCCGTTTACTGGCTTACGCAGGAATTCAACTATCGCGGCCGGATGCTCTACGATCGGGTGGCGGTGAAAACCCCGTTCATCCGCTACAACCGGCCGCTGTGATGCGCCTGTCCAGCCCCCTCGCGGCGCTGGCCGCCGTGCTTGCGTTGCTGACCGCCTGCGCGCCGGTGCCCGAAGGCGCGATCGCCAGCCGCCGCGCGGTCGAGGCCGAGCCGCTGCCCGCCATGCGCAGCTTCGCGCCCCGCCCTGCCCCGGCGCCGCGGCGCTCGAACGCCGAGATCGCGCGGGATTTCCTCGACCTCGCCTTCCGGCTGGAAAGCGGCCGCGAGGTGCCGCAGTTCAGCCGCTTCGAAGGGCCGGTGACGGTGGCGCTGGCCGGACGGGTGCCGCCGACCGCCGGGGCCGAGCTTGACCGGCTGATCGCCCGGCTGCGGGCCGAGGCCGGGATCGACATGCGCCGCACCGGCGGGGCGGCGGGGATCACCATCGAATTCCTGCCCCGCGCAAGGATGCAGGCGGTGGTGCCCAACGCCGCCTGTTTCGTGGTGCCGCGCGTGGGGTCATGGGCCGGGTTCCGCGCCCATCGCCGCGGCGGCCGCACCGACTGGGCAACGCTGACCGAGCGCGAACAGATCGCGGTGTTCATCCCCTCGGACGTCGCCCCGCAAGAGGTGCGCGACTGCATGCACGAAGAAATGGCGCAGGCGCTGGGGCCGCTGAACGACCTCTACCGGCTGCCGGATTCGGTGTTCAACGACGACAATTTCCATACCGTGCTGACCGGCTTCGACATGCTGATCCTGCGGATGACCTACGCGCCCGAACTGCGCAGCGGCATGAGCCGGGCCGAAGTCGCCGCCCGCCTGCCCGCGATCCTCGCACGGCTGAACCCGCAAGGCCGGGGCCGGCCCGACCGCGACCCCGGCCCGACGCCACGCGCATGGATCGACGCGATCGAAACCGCGCTCGGCCCCCGCGCCGGCATGGCCGAACGCCACACCGCCGCATACCGGGCGCTGGAGATCGCGCAGGCGCAGGGCTGGACCGGCAACCGCCGCGCCTTCAGCCATTTCGTCGCCGCCCGGCTGAGCGCGGCGCATGAGCTTGACATCGCGGTGGCGCATTTCACCGAGGCCGCGCGGATCTACGCGGGCCTGCCCGACGCGCGCATCCATGTGGCGCATATCGACATGCAGATGGCGGCCTTCGCGCTTGCGACCGGCCAGGCGGCCGACGCGCTGCGGCTGGCGGAACGCGCCACCCCTGCCGCGGCCGGGGCCGAGAACGCGGCGCTTCTGGCCACGCTGCTGATGATCCGGGCCGAGGCGCTCGACCTCATGGGGCGCCCGGCCGAGGCGCGGGCCGCGCGGCTCGACAGTCTCGGCTGGGCGCGTTATGGGTTCGGCGCCGAAGCGACCGTCCGCCGCAGGCTGGCCGAGATCGGCGCGCTGACCCCCGCCCCCGCAAGCTGACGCCGGGCGGGGCGGGCGCGGGGAAAAGGCACGGGACAGACAGGGAGTCGGGCCGGAATGATCGTGATCGCGGGTTTCGTTCTGGGGGCGCTGTGGGGCGCATATCTGGCCCGCCGCCGCAGGGGCAACCGGCTGGACATGGCGCAATACGCCGCCGGGTTCGGGATCGCCTTCGCGCTGCTCGGGCTTTTCGCCACGATCTTCCTTGAACGGATGCTCTGAAGCACCACCTTCGCCCGGACCCAAGGCGCTTCACGCGCCGCCGGGCCGCTGCGTCTGTTGCGCAACACATTTGCCTTGGGTAGCTATACCGACCGACAGGCAAGACAGACACCGCAAGGGGGCCGCCCGATGTTCCAGCCGTTTTTCGACACGCTGCGCCGCAACGGGGTGCCGGTATCCTTGCGCGAATATCTGTCCTTCCTCGAAGGGATGCGCGCCGGACTGGTGATCTATGACGTCGAGGGGTTCTATTACCTCGCCCGCACCGCGATGGTGAAGGACGAACGCCACATCGACCGCTTCGACCGGGCCTTCGCCGAAAGCTTCCGCGGCCTCGAATCGCTTTCGGTCGAGCAGGTGCTGGAGGCGCTCGACCTGCCGCCCGAATGGCTGGAGAAGCTGGCCGAAAACCACCTGAGCGACGAGGAAAAGGCCGCGATCGAGGCGCTGGGCGGTTTCGACAAGCTGATGGAGACCCTGCGCAAGCGGCTTGAGGAACAGCAGGGCCGGCATCAGGGCGGCTCGAAATGGATCGGCACCGCCGGCACCTCGCCCTTCGGCGCCTACGGCTACAACCCCGAGGGCGTGCGGATCGGACAGAAGGAGGGCCGCCACGGCCGCGCCGTCAAGGTCTGGGACAAGCGCGAGTTCCGCAATCTCGACGATCAGGTGGAACTGGGCACCCGCAACATCAAGGTGGCGCTGCGTCGGCTGCGGAAATGGGCCCGCGACGGGGCACGGGAGGAACTCGACCTCGACGGCACGGTCCGGGCGACCGCCGAACAGGGCTGGCTGGACGTGAAGACAAGGCCCGAGCGGCGCAACGCCGTCAAGGTGCTGCTGTTTCTCGACGTGGGCGGCAGCATGGACCCGCATGTGAAGGTGGTGGAGGAACTGTTCTCCGCCGCGCGGGCCGAGTTCCGGCAGCTTGAATATTTCTATTTCCACAACTGTCTTTACGAAGGCGTATGGCGCGACAACCGCCGCCGCTGGCAGGCGCAGACCCCCACCGCCGAGGTGCTGCGCACCTACGGGCCGGATTACCGCTGCATCTTCGTCGGCGATGCCAGCATGTCGCCTTATGAGGTCACCCATCCGGGCGGCGCCAATGAGCACTGGAACCCCGAGGCGGGCGCGGTCTGGCTGGCCCGCGCGCGCGCGCAATGGCCCGCGAACCTCTGGATCAACCCGACCCCGGAACGGTTCTGGGGCCATACCCAGTCGATCCGGCTGATCCGCGATATTTTCGAGAACCGCATGGTGCCGATGACGCTGGAAGGCATCACCCGGGGCGTGAAGGAACTGACCCGCTGAGGGCGGGGCGGAACGCCGGATACGCGCCCCCGGCCCGGACTCAAGGCGCTTCGGCCCCGCCCCCGGGCACGACGGCGGCCGCTGCCCTCTGTTGCGAAACACGCTCCGGGCTGAACACCGGGGGTTCAGACGTCCCAGTGATCCTCGTCCGCCACCGCGCCGATTGCCGTCCAGTCGGCGCGGATCCGCGCCACCCGGCTGTCGGCCCAGGTGCGGAACACCAGGTCGAACCCGGCCGCGGTGACCGCCTCGGCGGTCAGGTCGGCGCGGATGTTGGTCGCACGGTCGAGATCCCACATCGAGATCGCCACCATCACCGCGGGCGGCTCCAGAAACGGCCGGTCGAAGCGCACCGCATGGCGGCTTTCGCGCGGGCCGGTCCCGGCCCACATCGGCCCGCCATCGGCGAAATCCGAGAACATCAGCCGGGTGCCCTGGGCAATCCCGATCCGGTGGCTGCCGAGTATCCGCATCCGCCCCCTCCCTCCGTGCCGCGATATCCCGCGAATGCGCCGGAATCCGGGTTAAACCGTGGCGCCGGGCGGGGCAAGCGGCTGCGGGCGGGTCCGGGTTTTGCCCCCGTCACAACAGAGGCAAGCGGTCAGACGCTTGTCGGCGGCGCTTGCGCGTCTTGAATCCGGGCAAGGGGCGCGTCCCCCAGAAGCGCCCTTGCCCAGCGCGGGCCGCTGCCCTATAGCGCGGCCATGCCCGACACCGCGCCCCAGACCGCCAACCGCCCCGACCTGCCGGCCGAGATCGGCCGCCGCCGGACCTTCGCGATCATCTCGCACCCGGACGCGGGCAAGACCACGCTGACCGAGAAGTTCCTGCTTTACGGCGGCGCGATCCAGATGGCCGGACAGGTCCGCGCCAAGGGCGAGGCCCGGCGCACCCGGTCGGACTTCATGAAGATGGAGCAGGACCGGGGAATTTCCGTCTCGGCCTCCGCCATGTCCTTCGACTACCGCGGCTTCCGCTTCAACCTGGTGGACACGCCGGGGCACTCGGACTTTTCCGAAGACACCTACCGGACCCTGACCGCGGTCGATGCCGCGATCATGGTGATCGACGGCGCCAAGGGGGTGGAAAGCCAGACCCGCAAGCTGTTCGAGGTCTGCCGCCTGCGCGACCTGCCGATCCTGACCTTCTGCAACAAGATGGACCGCGAATCGCGCGACACGTTCGAGATCATCGACGAGATTCAGGAGAACCTCGCGATCGACGTGGCCCCGGCAAGCTGGCCGATCGGTCAGGGCCGAGACTTTCTCGGCGCCTATGACCTGATCCACGACCGGCTGGAGATCATGGACCGCGCCGACCGCAACCGGGTGGCCGAGAGCGTGCAGATCGCCGGGCTCGACGATCCGAAACTGGCCGACCACATCCCCGGGGCCCAGCTTGCCAAGCTGCGCGAGGAGGTCGAGATGGCCCGCGCGCTGCTGCCCGCCTTCGACCGCCGCGCCTTTCTCGAAGGGCATATGACGCCGATCTGGTTCGGCTCGGCGATCAATTCCTTCGGGGTGCGGGAGCTGATGGACGGGATCGGCGACTACGGCCCGCCGCCCCAGCCCCAGCGCGCCGCCGAGCGCGAGATCGCCCCCGAGGAACCCGCCGTCACCGGCTTCGTCTTCAAGGTGCAGGCCAACATGGACCCGAAGCACCGCGACCGGGTGGCCTTCGTCCGGCTCGCCTCCGGGCATTTCTCGCGCGGGATGAAACTGCTGCATGTTCGCTCGAAGAAACCCATGGCGGTCTCCAACCCCGTCCTGTTCCTCGCCGCCGACCGCGAACTGGCGGAAGAGGGCTGGGCGGGCGACATCATCGGCATCCCGAACCACGGCCAGCTCCGCATCGGCGACACGCTGACCGAGGGCGAATCCCTGCGCTTCACCGGCATTCCGAGCTTCGCGCCCGAGTTGTTGCAGACCGTGCGGGCGGGCGACCCGATGAAGGCCAAGCATCTGGAAAAGGCGCTGATGCAATTCGCCGAGGAAGGCGCGGCCAAGGTGTTCAAACCCGCCATCGGTTCGGGCTTCATCGTCGGCGTGGTCGGCCCCTTGCAGTTCGAGGTTCTGGCCAGCCGGATCGAACTGGAATACGGGCTTCCGGTCCGGTTCGAGGGCTCTCAGTTCACCTCGGCCCGCTGGGTGAACGGCCCGAAGGACACGATGGAACGGCTGGTGAACGCCAACAAGCAGCACATCGCCCATGACCACGACGGCGACGTGGTGTTCCTGACCCGCCTGCAATGGGACATCGACCGCGTGGTGCGGGACTACCCGGAACTGAAGCTGACGGCGACGAAGGAGATGATGGTTTAGCGCCCTTCGTGTTTCGACCCATCAAGACACGGCTCCAGGCTGTTGTTTTTACGCACTTTAAGGCATCATTCGCCTTTCGCCCCGGCAGGGCCGTCCGGTGCGCCGCCGTGCCCGGACTCACAAGGCGCGTCACGCCCCGCCAGGCAGTGGTCGGGTGCCCCGTCACGCCAGAGGCGCGCGCCTGGCACGACGGCGGCTGCTGCCCTCTGCCCCGCTACTGCTGCCGCTGCCAGCGGGTTGCGCGGCAGATGCCCAGCACGCAGCCCGAAACATCAAGCACATCGCCCTGAAGCTGCATCCGCGCGTTGTAGGTGCGGTTGCGGTCGGGGGCCCAGACCTTGCCGTCGCGATACTGGCCGCCGCCGCGCGGCACCATGTCCCAGACGATGGCGCGGCCGATATTGTCGGAGCTGACCTGTTGTCCCGCACCGTCGAAGGCCCGGATCAGCGTGCCGCAGATCCTGTCGCCGCAAGGCGCGATGCGGACATGGCCGGAATTGCCGTTGTCGTCGGGGCTGGTGCGCCAGATGCCCAGTGCCGGATCGGCCGCCGCCGGGGCGGCGAAGGCAAGGCCCAGAACGACAAGCGCGGACAGGATGGATCGGATCGTCATGGCGGGCCTCCCTTCCCGTTGTGACTGCGGTCTTGCGAAGGTCTTGCGAAACGCGCATGGCTCCGCGCCGCATGACGATCCTGCGACCCGATGGCCGGTTCACGCAAGAAGAACGTGGCGGAAACCATCCGGCGGGGCGGCGAAAGGCAGGGGCGAGCGGAACGGGTGCGGCATGACAGGCTGACGCACCGGAATACCTTTCCTTTTCGACGGCATCCCTCTAGTGTTTCCGGCGGGTTACGATCCAGCATGGGAGTAAAAAATGAAGAAACTGCTACTGGCCACCACCGCCAGCCTTGCACTGGCGGGGGCCGCGGCGGCCGACGACATCAAGATCGGCATCATCCTGGGCTTTACCGGCCCGCTCGAATCGATCACCCCGACCATGGCGGACGGGGCCGAGCTTGCGGTGAAGGAGGTGAACGACGCCGGGACGCTGCTCGACGGTGCCACGGTCGGCACGGTGCGCGGCGATTCGACCTGCATCGATTCCTCGGCCGCGACCGCGACCGCCGAACGCATCGTCACCGCCGAAGGGGTGAACGCGATCATGGGCGCCGACTGTTCGGGCGTCACCATGGCGATCCTGCAAAACGTGGCCCGCGCCAACGGCGTGGTGATGATTTCGCCCTCGGCCACCTCGCCGGGCTTCACCACCGCCGAAAGCGACGGGCTGTTCTTCCGCACCGCGCCTTCGGACGCGCGGCAGGGCACCGTGATGGCCGAGGTGATCCGCGACCGCGGCATCGACAGGGTCGCCGTCACCTACACCAACAACGACTACGGCAAGGGGCTGGCCGACAGCTTTGCCGAAGCCTTCACCGCCACGGGCGGCACGGTGACGATCAACGCCGCGCATGAGGACGGCAAGGCCGACTATTCGGCCGAGGTCGGCGCGCTCGCATCGGCGGGCGGCGCGGCGCTGGTGGTCGCGGGCTATACCGACCAGGGCGGCCGCGGCATCATCCAGGCGTCGCTCGACACCGGGGCCTTCGACGTGTTCGTGCTGCCCGACGGCATGGTGAGCCAGCAGCTTGCCGAAACCTTCGGGTCGGACCTCAACCAGTCCTTCGGCCAGTATCCGGGCACCGACAGCCCCGGCGCCGAAATCTATCAGCGGATGGCGACCGAAGCGGGTTTCGACGGCACCTCGGCCTTCGCGGCCGAAAGCTATGACGCGGCGGCGCTGATCCTGCTGGCGATGCAGTCGGCCGGTTCCTCGGCCCCGGCCGATTTCAAGGATCACGTGATGGCGGTCGCCAACGCCCCGGGCGAGCCGATCTATCCCGGCGAACTGGCCAAGGGGATCGAGATCCTGAAAGCCGGCGGCGAAATCGACTATGTCGGCGCGACCGCGGTGGAGCTGATCCCGCCCGGGGAAAGCGCCGGGAACTACCGCGAAGTGGACTTCAAGGACGGTGAAATCGTCACCGTCGGCTTCCGTTGATGGTGCAAACGGTATAGGCGGACACCTCGGCCCGGGAACTGTTCTCCCGGGCCGTTCGCTTACAACGACGAGCGGCGGGCGGGTGCGGATGCGCCTGAACCACGCCGCCCCAGGGGAGACATGCATGATCGTCGTCGAGGATCTGCACAAGTATTTCGGCGGCTTCCGGGCCGTCGATGGCGCCTCGCTGGAGATCCGCGAAGGCTCCATCACCGGGCTGATCGGCCCGAACGGCGCGGGCAAGACCACATTGTTCAACGTGATCGCCGGACGGCTGCCGCCCACCTCGGGCCGCGTGCTGATGGCGGGCGAGGATATCACCGGCCTGCCGCCGCACGAGCTGTTCCACAAGGGGCTGCTGCGCACCTTTCAGATCGCCCATGAATTCGGCTCGATGACGGTGCGGGAAAACCTGATGATGGTGCCCGGGCATCAGTCGGGCGAATCGCTGTGGAGCGCATGGTTCCGGCGCGGGCGTGTCGCCGAAGAAGAGCGCGCCTTGCGCGAAAAGGCCGACGAGGTGCTTGAATTCCTGACCATCGCGCATCTGGCCGAGGAGAAGGCGGCGAATATCTCGGGCGGGCAGAAGAAGCTCCTGGAACTGGGCCGCACCATGATGGTCGATGCGCGGGTCGTGTTTCTGGACGAGGTGGGCGCGGGGGTGAACCGGACGCTGCTGAACACCATCGGCGACGCCATCGTGCGGCTGAACCAGGAGCGCGGCTATACCTTCTGCGTGATCGAGCATGACATGGATTTCATCGCCCGGCTGTGTGATCCGGTGATCTGCATGGCCGAGGGCAAGGTGCTGGCGCAGGGCACCGTCGATGAGATCAGGAACGACGAGCGGGTGATCGAGGCCTATCTGGGCACCGGGCTCAAGAACAAGGTGGTGGGGCATGGCTGACGGGCGCGCAACTCCCGGCGTGGCGCCGGCCCCCCGGCGCCGGCTGGTTCTCGAACCAGTGGCGCACCAACCGGCGCCCCCCCGGAGTATTTCCGGCAAGATGAAAAGCAGGAAGAAGGGGAACGCGCATGGCTGAGCCCTTTCTGATCGGCGACGGCATGACCGGCGGTTATGGCGCGGTCGATATCCTGCACGACTGCACGATAGCGGTGGAGAAGGGCGAGATCGCGGTGATCGTCGGCCCCAACGGGGCGGGCAAATCCACCGCGATGAAGGCCGTGTTCGGGATGCTGCCCCTGCGCAGCGGCGCGGTGCGGCTGAATGGCGAGGACATCACCCGGCTTTCCCCGCAGGACCGGGTGGCCAGGGGGATGGCCTTCGTCCCCCAGACCAACAACATCTTCACCTCGATGACGGTCGAGGAAAACCTGGAGATGGGTGCCTTCCTGCGCCGCGACGACATTTCCGGCACCATGGAACAGGTCTATGAGCTGTTCCCGATCCTGCGCGACAAGCGGCGGCAGGCGGCGGGCGAGCTATCGGGCGGCCAGCGCCAGCAGGTCGCGGTCGGGCGCGCGCTGATGACCCGGCCCACGGTGCTGATGCTCGACGAGCCGACCGCCGGGGTCTCGCCCATCGTGATGGACGAATTGTTCGACCGGATCATCGAGGTGGCGCGCACCGGCATCTCGATCCTGATGGTCGAGCAGAACGCGCGCCAGGCACTGGAGATCGCCCACAAGGGCTATGTCCTGGTGCAGGGCGCCAACCGTTTCACCGACACCGGGCAGGCGCTTCTGGCAGACCCGGAAGTCCGGCGATCCTTCCTGGGGGGCTGAGGCCATGGATTTCATCAACGGATTCGTCACGCTTGCGAATTTCGTGATCGTGCCCGGCCTTGCCTACGGGGCGCAGCTTGCGCTCGGGGCGCTGGGGGTGACGCTGATCTACGGCATCCTGCGGTTCTCGAACTTCGCCCATGGCGACACCATGGCCTTCGGCACCACGATGACCATTCTGATCACCTGGGCCATGCAGGCCGCCGGGATCGGCTTCGGCGTGCTGCCCACGGCGCTTCTGGCGCTGCCGTTCGGGATCGCGCTGACCGCGCTTCTGGTGCTGGGCACCGACCGGGCGGTCTATCGCTTCTACCGGGTGCAGAAGGCGGCGCCGGTGATCCTCGTCATCGTCTCGATGGGGGTGATGTTCGTGATGAACGGGCTGACGCGCTTCATCATCGGGGTCGAGGAGGTCAACTTCGCCGATGGTGGCCGGTTCATCGTCACCGCGCGCGAGTTCCGCGACATGACCGGGTTGCAGGAGGGGCTGGCGATCCGCACCACCCAGGTCATCACGCTGATCACCGCGGCCATCGCGGTGGCGGCGCTGTTCTGGTTCCTGGGCCGCACCCGCACCGGCAAGTCGATGCGCGCCTTTTCCGACAACGAGGATCTCGCGCTGCTGTCGGGCATCAGCCCCGAACGGGTGGTGGCGGTGACATGGATCATCACCGCGGCGCTGGCGACCACGGCGGGCACGCTCTACGGGCTCGACAAGTCGTTCAAGGTGTTCACCTACTTCCAGCTTCTGCTGCCGATCTTCGCCTCGGCCATCGTCGGCGGGCTGGGCAGCCCGCTTGGCGCCATCGCCGGGGGGTTCGTGATCGCCTTTTCCGAGGTCACGGTCACCTATGCCTGGCGGCGGGTGCTGACCTACTGGCTGCCCGACGACCTTGCGCCCTCGGGCCTCGTGCAGTTGATGTCCACCGATTACAAGTTCGCGGTGAGCTTCGGCATCCTGATCATCGTGCTTCTGTTCCGGCCGACCGGCCTTTTCCGGGGGAAGGTGATATGATGCGGCTGAACCTTCGCAATCTGGCGCTGTTCGGCGTGGTGGGGCTGCTGCTCGTCATCACCGGCCTGACGCAAAGCTGGAACGTGGCGCTGACCATCCTGAACATGGGGCTGATCTCGGCGATCATGGCGCTGGGGGTGAACATGCAGTGGGGCTATGCCGGGCTGTTCAACATCGGGGTCATGGGCTTTGTCGCGCTTGGCGGGCTGGCCGCGGTGCTGATCGCCATGCCGCCGGTGCCGGCCGCCTGGACGGCGGGCGGGCTGGGCGTGGTGGCCGGGCTGCTTCTGGGCGCCGCGACCATCGCCGGCGCGGTGCAGGTGTGGAAGCGCATGGCACCGGGGCGGCTGCGGGTCGCGGCGATGCTTGCGGTGCTGGTCGCGGGCTTCTGGCTTTACCGGATGGTGATCGACCCGGCGACGGCGGCGGTCGAGGCGGTGAACCCCGCGCTGGAAGGCTATCTCGGCGGGCTCGGCCTGCCGATACTGCTGGCCTGGCCGGTGGGCGGGCTGCTGGCGGCGGGCGCGGCCTGGCTGATCGGCAAGGCGGCGCTGGGGCTGCGGTCGGACTACCTGGCCATCGCCACGCTGGGGATCGCCGAGATCATCATCGCCATCCTGAAGAACGAGGACTGGTTGGCCCGCGGCGTCAAGAACGTGGTCGGCATTCCGCGGCCGGTGCCCTATGAGGTCGATCTGCAACGCAGCCCCGGTTTCGTCGAATGGGCGCGCGGCTGGGGCACCGATCCGGTGGCCGCATCGTCGGTCGTGGTCAAGCTGGCCTATGCCGCGCTGTTCATCGTGGTGCTGCTGGCGCTGATCTGGCTGTTCGAAAAGGCGCTGAAATCGCCCTGGGGCCGGATGATGCGCGCGATCCGCGACAACGAGGTGGCGGCCGGGGCGATGGGCAAGGATGTCACCCGGCGGCATTTGCAGGTCTTCATCCTCGGCTCGGCGGTGCTGGGGGTCGCGGGGGCGATGATGACCACGCTCGACGGGCAGTTGACGCCGGGTTCCTACCAGCCGCTGCGCTTCACCTTCCTGGTCTGGGTGATGGTGATCGTCGGCGGCTCGGGCAACAACTGGGGCGCGGTGCTGGGCGGATTCCTGATCTGGTGGCTCTGGGTGATGGTGGAGCCGATCGGCCACTGGCTGATGCAGCTCATCACCTGGGGCATGGCCGAGGGCTGGCTGCGCACGCATCTGCTCGACGCGGCGGCGCATATGCGGATGCTGACCATGGGGCTGGTGCTGCTGTTCGTGCTGCGGTTCAGTCCGCGCGGGCTGATTCCGGAGAAGTGAGGAGAGAGGGGGCTTTCCGCCCCCTCTTGGCCTGCGGCCGATTGTTCGCCGCTGAAAACCTGCCACTGGCAGCTTTTTCGGGCGCGGCTCACCCCGAGGACATTTGCATCAAGGCGAAGTGCAGGCGTTTCGCCCGGCCGGTAGCCGCCTAACCGAACATCTCCGGCAGATCGACGCTGGCGCGCTGGCCAAGGTCGCGGCGGTGCGCGGCCAGGAACCGGTCCGCCGCCGCCTGCCCGGCGTCGCGCAGCCGGTAGAGCATCGCGGGGGTCGGTGCCGTCTTGCTGTCGGCGGAAAGCCCGTTCATCAGCACGTCGTCGGCGATCATGTGCAGCCGCACATCCTTCATCGTGCCGGGCGCCACCCGCCCCTCCGCCAGCAGTTTGCGCACGAAGTGGATGGCCCGCATCTCGCGCAGCAGCGAGGAGTTGAAGCTGATCTCGTTGATCCGGTTCTGGATCTCCTGCGGCGTGCGGGGAATTTCCTCGCGCCGCAAGGGGTTGATCGAGATGATGACGACATCCTCGGGCAGTTCGGGGGCGAACAGCGGGAACAGCGCCGGGTTGCCGGTATAGCCGCCGTCCCAGAACGCCTCGCGCAGGCCGGTCGCCGGGTCGTCGATCTCGACCGCCTGGAACAGCGTCGGCAGGCAGGCCGAGGCGAGGATCGCCTCGGGGCCGATCTCGTCGCCCGAGAACACCCGGATCTTGCCGGTGCGCACATTGGTCGCGCTGACGAACAGCTCCGGGCCGGTGGCGGCACAGACCTGATCATAGCGGAACCGCCGCACGATCCGGTCGAGCGGGTTGAGCCAGACCGGACCGAAGGCGTAGGGCGTCCAGATCTGCCCGGCGATCCCGGGGGCGGAAACCGGCATCACCGCCTGCATTCCGGCCGCCATGGCGCCCACCCAGGGCTGGAACCACCCGGCAAGGCGCTGGCGCCGACCGCCCCCACCTGGCGCCACAGCGCCCCGAGCGCCGCCCGCGCGCCCTGCGCGCCGCCCTCGATCAGCCCGGACTTCAGCGCCGCACCGTTGAGCGCCCCGGCCGAAGTGCCGGAGATGCCCGCGATCTTCAGCCCCGGCTCGTCCAGCAGCCGCTCCAGCGCCCCCCAGGTAAAGGCGCCATGCGCGCCGCCGCCCTGAAGCGCAAGGTTGATCCGCGTGCCGGTCATGCCGTCAAAGCGCGGTCCAGCCGCCGTCCACGCTGATCGTGGTGCCGGTGATCTGGTCGGCGGCGGCCGAGCACAGGAACACCGCGGTGCCGCCCAGTTGCTCGACCGTGCCGAACTGGCCCGAGGGCTGGCGTTGCAGCATCACCTTGGCGATCACGTCCTCGCGGCTCATGTTGTGGGTCTTCATCTGGTCGGGGATCTGCGCCTCGACGATCGGGGTCAGCACGTAGCCCGGGCAGATCGCGTTGCAGGTGATCCCCTGCCCCGCCACCTCAAGCGCGGTGGTCTTGGTCAGCCCGACCACCCCGTGCTTGGCCGCCACATAGGCCGACTTGTAGGGCGAGGCGGTCAGCCCGTGCGCCGAGGCGATGTTGATCACCCGGCCCCAGCCCCGCTCGCGCATCCCCGGCAGCGCCGCGGCGGTGGTGTGGAAGGCGGAACTGAGGTTGATGGCGATGATCGCGTCCCAGCGTTCGGCCGGAAACTCCTCGATCGGCGCGACATGCTGGATACCGGCGTTGTTCACCAGGATGTCGCAGCCCCCGGCATGTTCGACCAGCGCCCGGCAATCCGCGCCCTTCGACATGTCGCCGGCGATATAGCGGACGGCAACCCCGTGCTCGGCCGCCAGCCGCTCGGCCAGCGCGTGATCCTCACGCCGGTCGGTGAAGGAGTTGAGGACGACCTCCGCCCCCGCCGCCGCCAGCGCCTCGGCCACGCCGAGGCCGATCCCCGAGTTCGAGCCGGTGACGATCGCGCGCCTGCCCCTGAGTGTCATGTCATGTCCCCATCTGCTGTTTGCTGCGCGGCAGGATACATGCCGCAGGCGCGAATACCAGCCGGAGCGGACCGCGGGGCGGCACCAAAAAAAAACGCCCGCACGAGGCGGGCGTCAAGTCATTGAGGCAGGTTTCATACAGGCAAGAAACCTATCGAGCAGTAAGTCTCTTATACGCGCTCCATTGCCGCTGTCCAAGCTAAAAGTTTGAAAACATGCGGCTGTGGCGCTACCTTGCCCGCCAAGAAAACAAAGAAGCAGGCGGACCGTCGGCATCATGAGAACAGTCTTTTTCGCCCCCCTGTCCGGGCTGGCGCTGCTGTTGGCGGCGGCATTTCCGGGGCAGGTTCAGGCAGGCGATTCCCCCGCCGCCACGCCCCGGCACGGCATTGCCATGTATGGCGACCCGGCGCTGCCACCAGATTTTGTGTCTCTGCCGCAGGTCAACCCGAAGGCGCCGAAGGGCGGGCGGATCGTGTTCGGCGAGACCGGCGGCTTCGATTCGCTCAACCCGTTCATCCTGCGCGGGCGGGCGCCCTGGGGGGTGGCCTCGTTCACGGTCGAGACGCTGATGGGCCGGGCCTGGGACGAACCCTTCACGCTTTACGGGCTGCTGGCCGAATCGGTGGCGACCGATCCGGGGCGGACTCACGTGGAATTCACGCTTCGTGAAAATGCGCGATTCGCCGACGGCAGCCCGGTGACGGTGGCGGACGTGATCGGCTCGCACGAGATCCTCGCGGCCTCGGGGGCGCCGCGCTACCTGTCGGTATCCTCGAAAGTGGCCAGCGTGACCCCGACCGGCCCGCGCTCGGTCCGGTTCGACTTCACCGAACCCGACCGGGAACTGCCGCTGCTGATCGGGCTGCGGCCGGTGTTCAAGGCAAGCGAATGGGAGGGGCGCGACTTCGCCGCCTCGGGCCTTGCGGCGCCCACCGGCTCCGGCCCCTATGTGGTCGCGGGGTTCGAGCCCGGCCGCTTCATCACCTTCCACCGCAACCCGGACTGGTGGGGGGCCGACCTGCCGTTCAACCGGGGCCAGCACAATTTCGACGAGATCCGCTTCGAGTATTTCGCCGATGGCGGCGCCATGTTCGAGGCGTTCAAGGCGGGCGAGATCACCACCTTCCGCGAACATTCCGCCACCCGCTGGGTGCATGGCTACGACTTCCCGGCCCTGCGCGCGGGCGAGGTGGTGCGCTCGGAGATTCCGCACGGCCGCCCCTCGGGCATGAACGGCTTTGCCTTCAACACCCGCCGGGCGATCTTCACCGACTGGCGGGTGCGGGCGGCGCTGATCGAGGCGTTCAACTTCGAATTCGTCAACGCCACGCTGAACGGCGGGCTGGAGCCCCGGATCGCGTCGTATTTCGCCAACTCGGGCCTGGGGATGGGCGAGGGCCCGGCCTCGCCCGGGGTGCGGGCGCTGCTGGAACCCTTCGCGGGCAGCCTGCCGCCCGATGCGATGGGCAACCTCGCCCTCCCCGCAAGCGACGGGACCGAGGCCAACCGCGCCGGAATCCGCCGCGCCGCCCGGCTGCTGGCCGAGGCGGGCTGGGAGGTCGAGGGCGGCGTCTTGCGCAACGCGGCGGGCGAGGCGTTCGCCTTCGAGATGCTGTTGCCGCAGGGCGCGGCCGAGATGCGCGCAGCGGTCAACATCTATGCCGCGGCGCTCACGCGGCTGGGGATCTCCCTGCGCATTGCCATGGTCGATTCGGCGCAATACACCGCGCGGACCGGGGATTACGACTTCGACATGACGCCGATGACGCGGGCCATGTCGCTTTCGCCCGGAACCGAGCAGCGGCTTTACTGGGGCCGGTTCGGCGTCACCCTGCCCGGCACCCGCAACTGGCCGGGGGTGGACAGCCCGGCGGTGGAGGCGATGATCGACCGGATGCTGGTGGTGGAGACGACCGGGGAATTCACCGATGCGGTGCGGGCGCTCGACCGGGCGCTGATGGCCGGGCGCTACGTGGTGCCGCTGTGGTTTTCCGACATGGGCCGGATCGCCCACGACCGACGGCTGCGCTACCCGGAACACCTGCCGGTTTACGGCGACTGGCAGGGGTTCCAGCCGGAAATCTGGTGGTATGAGGATTGAAAAGACGATGGAGGCAGGGATGAAACGGATCATCGGCATCGCGCTTGTGGCGCTGGCGCTTGCGGGCTGCAACACGGTGGACGGAGTCGGCCGCGACATTTCGGGCGGGGCGCAACGGGTGGGCAGCCTGTTCTGAGCAACGGTGGAGTGGTGCGCTGAAGCGCACCCTGCGGGCGGGCACCGCACCTGTCGCGGGTGGGCGCGGGCGCTGCCCGGGCCGCTTCGCGGCATATCCGGGCAAGGAATGCCCGCATTCGGCATTCTGCCCCGTCCCGGCGGCGTAGGGTGCGCTTCAGCGCACCACCCGCCATCCCCAAAACGCAAACGGGCCGGGACTTTCGTCCCGGCCCGCGCGATAATCGAAAATCGGGATCAGACCCCGACCGCCGCCTTCAGCGCCAGCATGTCGTTGACGAGCTTCTCCGCTGCCGCCGCATCCTGCGCGCCCTCGGCCTGTGCGCGGGCCTCGGCCAGAAGTTCATCCATCACCGCCTGGGTGACTTCGGCCACCGGGATCGCGCGTTCGGCCAGCACCGACACCGTGCCCGCCGTGATCTCGGCAAAGCCGCCGGTCACGACGTAGGATTCGGTGCCCGCAGCCGAGACCGCCCGCAGCACGCCGGGGCGCAGCGTGGTGATGGTGGGCGCGTGGCCCTGCATCGCCGTCAGGTCGCCCTCGGCCCCGGGGATCTGCACCTCGGAGGTTTCGAGCGAGGCAAGCCTGCGCTCGGGCGAGACCAGATCGAATTGCACCGTCGCCATGATGCCCCCCTACGCCGCCGCCGCGAGGCGCTCGGCCTTGGCGATCACCTCGTCGATGCCGCCGACCATGTAGAAGGCCGCCTCGGGCAGGTGGTCGTATTCGCCCGCGACCACCGCCTTGAACGAACGGATGGTTTCCTCAAGCGGCACCTGCACCCCGGGCGAGCCGGTGAAGACCTGCGCCACGTCGAACGGCTGCGACAGGAAGCGCTGGATCTTCCGGGCGCGGGCCACGGTCAGCTTGTCCTCTTCGCTGAGTTCGTCCATCCCGAGAATGGCGATGATGTCCTGAAGCGACTTGTAGCGTTGCAGGATGCCCTGCACGTCGCGCGCCACCTGATAGTGTTCCTCGCCCACCACCTGCGGGTCGAGGATCCGCGAGGTCGAGTCGAGCGGGTCCACCGCCGGGTAGATCCCCAGTTCCGAGATCGCGCGCGACAGCACCGTGGTGGCGTCGAGGTGCGCGAACGAGGTCGCCGGGGCCGGGTCGGTAAGGTCGTCGGCCGGAACGTAGATCGCCTGCACCGAGGTGATCGACCCCGCCTTGGTCGAGGTGATGCGTTCCTGCAACGCGCCCATGTCGGTCGCCAGCGTCGGCTGGTAGCCCACGGCCGAAGGAATCCGGCCCAGCAGCGCCGACACCTCGGACCCCGCCTGGGTGAAGCGGAAGATGTTGTCCACGAAGAACAGAACATCGGTGCCGGACTGGTCGCGGAACTGCTCGGCCAAGGTCAGGCCGGTTAGCGCCACGCGCTGACGGGCCCCCGGCGGCTCGTTCATCTGGCCGTAAACCAGCGCCACTTTCGACTCTTCCAGATTGTCGATGTTGATGACGCCCGATTCGATGAACTCGTGATAAAGGTCGTTCCCCTCGCGGGTCCGTTCGCCCACGCCGGCGAACACCGAATAGCCCGAGTGCACCTTGGCGATGTTGTTGATGAGTTCCTGGATGAGCACGGTCTTGCCCACCCCGGCGCCGCCGAACAGGCCGATCTTGCCGCCCTTGGCGTAGGGGGCCAGCAGGTCGATGACCTTGATCCCGGTTTCCAGCACCAGCGATTCCGTCGCCTGTTCGGCGAAGGTCGGCGCGGGCTGGTGGATCGCGCGCTTCTCGGTATGGGCGATCTCGCCCTTTTCGTCGATCGGCTCACCCACCACGTTGAGGATGCGCCCGAGCGTGCCGTCGCCCACCGGGACCGAGATCGGCCCGCCGCTGTCGGTCACCGCCGTGCCGCGGACGAGCCCTTCGGTCGCGTCCATCGCGATGGTGCGCACGGTGTTCTCGCCCAGGTGCTGCGCCACTTCCAGCACCAGACGCTTGCCGTTGTTGGTGGTTTCCAGCGCGTTCAGAATCGCGGGCAGCGTGCCCTCGAACTGAACGTCCACCACGGCCCCGATGACCTGGGTCACCTTTCCTTGTGCTTCAGCCATTCGTCTTTCTCCGGTTCCGTCAGAGCGCCTCGGCGCCCGAGATAATCTCGATCAGTTCATTGGTGATCGCGGCCTGCCGCGAACGGTTGTACTGGATCGTGAGCTTGTTGATCATGTCGCCCGCGTTGCGGGTGGCGTTGTCCATCGCGCTCATCCGTGCGCCCTGTTCCGAGGCGCCGTTTTCCAGAAGCGCGGTGAACACCTGGGTCGCGACGCCGCGCGGCAGCAGATCGGCAAGGATCGCCTCTTCCTCGGGCTCGTAGTCGTAAAGCGTCGAGGCGGCGCCGTCCTCCCCGGCCTCGTAGGAGGCGGGGATGATCTGCTGTTCGGTCGGGATCTGCGCGATCACCGACTGGAACCGCGCGTAGAACAGCGTGGCCACGTCGAATTCGCCCGCATCGAAACGCGACAGCACGTCGCGGGCGATGGCGGCAGCGTTGTCGTAGCCCACGCGCTTGACCTCGGTCAGATCGACATGGGCGGTCAGGTGATCGCCGAGGTCGCGACGCAGTTGCTCGCGCCCCTTCTTGCCGACGGTGAGGATTTTCACCGTCTTGCCCTGACCGATCAGTTCCTGCGCGCGTTGCCGCGCCAGCTTGACGATCGACGAGTTGAAGCCGCCGCACAATCCGCGTTCGGCCGTCATCACCACCAGCAGGTGAACCCGGTCCTCCCCGGTCCCGGCCAGGAGCCGGGGCGCGGAGTCCGAGCCGCCCACCGAAGCGGCGAGTCCGGCCATCACCACGTTCATCCGCTCGGCATAGGGCCGGGCGGCCACGGCGGCTTCCTGGGCGCGGCGGAGCTTGGCCGCCGCGACCATCTGCATGGCCTTGGTGATCTTCCGCGTGTTCTTGACGCTTTCGATCCGGTTCTTGAGATCCTTGAGGCTGGGCATCTGGCTGTTCCCCCTGCCCCGCCGTCAGGCGAAGTCTTTCGCGTAAGTATCCAGCGCAGCGCGGATTTTTTCTTCCAGCTCACCCTTCACCTTGCGGTCGTTGTCGGTGATGTCGGCCAGAAGATCGGCGTGTTTCGTGCGCAGATGGTTCAAAAGCCCGGATTCGAACCGGCCCACGTCCCTGACCGCGATCTGGTCGAGATAACCCTGGGTGCCCGCGAAGATCACGCAGACGATCTCGGCGTTGGTGAGCGGCGAATACTGGCCCTGTTTCATCAGCTCGGTCAGCCGTGCGCCACGGTTCAAGAGCCGCTGGGTCGAGGCGTCGAGGTCGGAGCCGAACTGGGCGAAGGCCGCCATCTCGCGATACTGCGCCAGTTCCAGCTTGACCGGACCAGCAACCGATTTCATCGCATCGGTCTGTGCCGACGAACCCACCCGCGACACCGAAAGGCCGGTGTTCACCGCCGGGCGGATGCCCTGGTAGAACAGTTCGGTCTCAAGGAAGATCTGGCCGTCGGTGATCGAGATCACGTTGGTCGGGATATAGGCCGACACGTCGCCCGCCTGGGTCTCGATGATCGGCAGCGCGGTCAGCGAACCGGCGCCGAAATCCTCGTTCAGCTTGGCCGAACGTTCCAGCAGGCGGGAATGCAGGTAGAACACGTCGCCCGGATAGGCTTCGCGCCCCGGCGGGCGGCGCAGCAGGAGCGACATCTGCCGGTAGGCCACGGCCTGTTTCGAAAGGTCGTCGTAGATGATCAGCGCATGGCGGCCGTTGTCGCGGAAATATTCCGCCATCGCGGTCGCGGTATAGGGCGCGAGATACTGCATCGGCGCCGGGTCCGAAGCGGTGGCCGCCACCACGACGGTGTATTCGATCGCCCCGCTTTCCTCCAGCTTCTTCACGAGCTGGGCCACGGTCGAACGCTTCTGGCCGATGGCGACATAGACGCAGTAGAGCTTTTTCGATTCGTTGTCGCCCGCCGCGTCGTTGTAGCTTTTCTGGTTCAGGATGGTGTCGAGCGCGACGGCGGTCTTGCCGGTCTGGCGGTCGCCGATGATCAGTTCCCGCTGGCCGCGGCCGATCGGGATCATCGCATCGACCGACTTCAGCCCGGTGGCCATCGGCTCATGCACCGAGCGGCGCGGGATGATGCCGGGGGCCTTCACGTCGGCGATGCGCCGTTCCGAGGCCGCGATCTCGCCCTTGCCGTCGATCGGGTTGCCGAGGCCGTCCACGACCCGGCCCAAGAGGCCGTCGCCCGCGGGCACGTCCACGATGGACTTGGTGCGCTTGACGGTATCGCCTTCCTTGATATCGCGGTCGTCGCCGAAGATCACGATCCCCACGTTGTCGGTCTCGAGGTTCAGCGCCATGCCCCGGATCCCGCCCGGAAACTCGACCATCTCGCCGGCCTGCACGTTGTCGAGGCCGTGGACACGGGCGATCCCGTCGCCGACCGACAGCACACGGCCGACCTCGGCCACCTCTGCATCCTTGCCGAAGTTCTTGATCTGCTCCTTGAGGATCGCAGAGATCTCAGCCGCTTGGATACCCATTATCCGACCTCTTTCATTGCATTCTGAAGGGATGCGAGCTTGGAGCGGATCGAGGTGTCGATCATCTGCGAGCCCACCTTGACGACAAGACCGCCGATGAGGGTTTCATCGACGGTCGCATTCAGTTTCACCGTGCGGCCCACCCGCTCCTTGAGGGTGGCGGCAAGCTGCTTGGCCTGCGCGGCGGAAAGCTTGCTGGCGCTGACCACCTCGGCGGTGATCTCGCCTTTTTCGTCGGCGATGCGGGCGCGCAGGTCGGCGCTCAGCATCGGCAGCACGAACAGGCGGCGCTTGGCGGCCATGAGCGCAAGCGTGTTGGCCGTGAGATCCGACAGGCCCGCCTTGTCGGCGATGGCGCCGATGGCGGCGCCCTGTTCGGCCCGGCCCAGCACGGGCGAGGCGATCATCTCGCGCAGATCGGCACTGGTGGCGAGTGCGGCGTCGAGCGCATCGACATCGGCTTCAAGCGCCTTGAGCGCCTTTGCTTCCTTCGCCAGTTCAAAAAGCGCCGCCGCATAGCGGGCGGCAATGCCGGATGAGATCGAAGCTGGTTCGGACACGTCAGACCTTCCGCTGTCATTCATCGTTCGTTCGGCCCGCGCCCGGATGCCCCGTTCAGGGGACCCCAGGCCCGAACCCGACCGGGCGCCCGCCCGGGGACGGGGCCGCAAATCCGGCTTGCGTGTAGCAGAGGTCGTATCGTGCCGCAACCGCGAAGGTCGCGCGAAAGTGACCTGTCCGGCGCAAACATCCAGCCGACACGCACGAATGGCGCCGCGCCGGACGGGACGGGGGGCGGAAATGCCCGGAGCGCCGGATACGGGCACCCCACTTGCCCCGGAACAGCCGCGCCGACGGCCCGGGCGGCCGCTGCCCCTTGTTGTGCCGGAAGCCTTGCGCCTTTGCCCGCGCCGCGCCAACCTGCGCCCGGCAGCGGAGGGCGGCAGGATGAAAAACGGCGGAGTCTCGTTCTGGTATGCGGACATGGGCGGGCTGCCCGCCCGGCGCCCGGCGCTCGACGGCGACATCACGGCGGATGTCTGCATCGTCGGCGCCGGTTACACCGGGCTCTGGGCGGCGTGGTATCTGCTGGCCGCCGACCCGACGCTCAAGGTCGTGCTGCTGGAACAGGAGTTCGCCGGATTCGGCGCCTCGGGCCGCAACGGCGGCTGGCTCACGGGCGGCTTCGCGTGGCGGCACGACCGCTACCTTGCAGCGGGCGGGCGCGAGGGCGTCCGGGCGATGATCCGCGCCATGGCCGGCACGGTGGACGAGGTGATCGCGGTGGCCGAGGCCGAGGGGATCGACGCCGACATCCGCCGCACCGGGGAACTCACCGTGGCCACCAACCCGGCCCAGCTTGCCCGTCTGCGCGAGGAATACGAAGACCGCCGGGCGTGGCAGGTGGCCGAGGACCGGATCTGCCTGCTCTCGGCCGAGGAGGCCGGCAAGCGCCTCGACATCCCCGGCCTTCAGGGCGCGCTGCTGACCGAAGGCGTGGCCCGCATCCAGCCCGCGAAGCTGGTGCGCGGTCTGGCCGGGGCGGTCGAACGCAAGGGCGCGACCATCTGCGAGGGCACAAGGGTCAGTGCCATCGCCCCGGGCCGGGTGGTCACGGATCGCGGCACGGTCTCGGCCCCGGTGATCCTGCGCGCGACCGAGGGCTTCACCGCAAGGCTGCCGGGGCTGCGGCGGGAGTGGCTTCCGCTCAACTCCGCGCAGGTGGTCACGGCACCGTTGCCGCCGGAGATCTGGGCGAGGATCGGCTGGGACGGACATGAAATCCTTGGCGATTCCGCCAATTCCTACTGCTACGCCCAACGCACCCGGGAAGGCCGCATCGCCATGGGCGGGCGCGGTGTGCCCTACCGTTTCGGCTCGCATATCGACGACGCAGGGACCGCGGACGGCGAAACCATCCGCCGCCTGATCGCCCGGCTGCACCGGCTGTTTCCGGCCACAAGGGCCGTTGCCATCGACCACGCCTGGTGCGGGGTTCTGGCCGTGCCGCGCGACTGGTGCGCGACGGTGGGGTTCGATGCTGTCACGGGAATCGGCTGCGCCGGGGGCTATGTGGGGGTCGGGGTCTCGACCTCGAATCTCGCGGGGCGGACGCTCGCCGATCTTGCGCTCGGGCGCGAGACCGGGCTGACCGCGCTGCCCTGGGTCAACCGCCGGGTGCGCCGGTGGGAGCCGGAGCCGCTGCGCTGGCTCGGGGTGCGGGGGATGTATGCGCTGCTGAACGCCGCCGACGCGCACGAGGACCGCCGCCCCGGCCCGCCCTCGCGCCTCGCGGCGCTGGGGCGGTGGGTGGCGGGACGGTAGGGGGTCGGGCGGATTGCCGCCCTACGGGGCGGGGCGGTCCGGTCTGGCGTCCGTCTGCGGGGCGGGGTCGGCGGGTTCCTCTGCCTCCACGCCCCCGGCCCCCGCGTTCTCCGGTTCCGCGTCCTCTGCCTCCGCATCCTCCGGCTCCGCGCTGTCGCCGCCATCATCGCCATCGCCGTCGTCGCGCTCGCCCATCACCACATCGACCGCCAGCGCCGAGGCAACCGGGGTGATCGGCACGAAGCTTCCGGTCTCCTCGGCCGCGGGGGCCGGGCGCCGGGTCATCCGCCAGGCGGCATAGGCGGCCAGCACCGCCATCAGCACGGCGATGAACAGGAAGAAGCCGCCGGGGCCGAACTCTTCCATCAGCAGGCCGGTCAGCAGCGGCCCCGCGATGGCCCCCAGCCCGTTGATGAACAGCAGCCCGGCCGAGGCCGACGCCATGTCCTCGACCCCCATGTAGTCGTTGGTATAGGCGATCAGCAGCGAATAAAGCGGATTGGCGATCCCCCCGAGCAGCAGCGACAGCACCACCAGCAGCATGAACGGAGGCTCGACCATCGAGGTGAACAGCATCAGCACCGCCCCGACCGCGGAAAGCCCGAGAATGAGCTTGCGCCGGTCCATCCGGTCCGAGGCATGGCCGATCGGGAACTGGAACAGCAGCCCGCCCAGATACATCGCCCCGATGAAGATCGAGATCTCGGGCACCGAAAGCCCCTGCAACGCCCCCCAGACCGCCGCCATGCCGAACATCGCCGAATAGATGCCGCCGACGATGAACATGCCGATACAGCCAAGCGGCGATATCCGATAGAGCTTACGGAACGACAGGCGGCGGATGGTGCCGAACACCGGCGCCGGCGTGACCGACAGCAGGATCGGCGTGAAGGCGAGCGACACCAGCACCGAGGGGATCACGAACAGGATGAACCCCGACGGATCGCCCGCGTTCAGGAGCGCCTGCGCCGCGACGATGCCGACCATCTGCACGATCATGTAAAGCGACAGCGCCTTGCCCCGGGTCTCGTTGGTCGCGGTATTGTTGAGCCAGCTTTCCGCCGTCACATAGACCCCGGAAAAGCAGAAACCGATGACGATGCGCATCGCCGTCCAGGCGGTCCATTCGGGAAACACCGGGTAGAGCACCAGCGTCGCCGAGATGAGCGAGCCGAGCGCCGCGAACACCCGCACATGGCCCACCCGGCGGATCATCCAGGGGGCAAGGCGCGACCCGCCGAGGAAGCCCACGAAATAGGCCGACATCACGACCGACATCTCGCTGGTCGAGAACCCCTCGATCGCGCCGCGGATGCCGAGCAGCGTGCCCTGCATCCCGTTGCCGACCATGAGCAGCATCACCCCCAGAAGCAGGGGCCACGTGCTGCCGATAACCCTGACCATCGCGCGCTCCGTAATCTGTCCCGCCGGGTGCGGGGGGTGCCATGTTCGCCCGTCGGCGCCGGTCGATGCGGCGGGAGCGGGGGTTTTCCACCCCCGCACCCCCGGAGAGTATTTCCGGCAAGATGAAGTGCGGAAGCAGTTGACGTCTCGTATCAGTCTAGCCCGGCAGGTCCGGGAGGCACAGGGTCGCGGGCGACACTCCGGGACGGCCCTGCGGCATCGGGAACCAGAAGCGAGGCATCGCCGTAAGAGAAGAAGCGATACCCGCTGTTTACCGCATGTTCGTAAACGGCATGTATCCGTTCCTGCCCCATCAGCGCCGAGACCAGCATCAGCAGCGTCGATTTCGGCAGGTGGAAATTGGTCATCAGCGCATCGGTGGCACGGAAGCGGTGGCCCGGATAGATGAAGATGTCGGTCGCGCCGCGCCACGGGCGGACGATCCCGTCCGCATCGGCGGCGGTTTCCAAAAGCCGCAGCGCGGTGGTGCCGACGGGCACGATCCGGCCGCCCGCGGCGCGGGCTTCGTTGATCGCGGCGGCGGCTTCGGGCGTGACTTCGCCGCGTTCGGCGTGCATCCGGTGGGTGGTCACGTCCTCGACCTTCACGGGCAGGAAGGTGCCCGCGCCCACATGCAGCGTGACCTCGGCGAAGTGCAGGCCGCGCGCGCGGAGCGCCGCCAGAAGGTCGTCGTCGAAATGCAAGGACGCCGTGGGCGCCGCCACCGCGCCGGGGTGGCGGGCGAAGACGGTCTGGTAATCCTCGTGGTCGCGGGCGTCGGCCGGGCGTCTGGCGGCGATATAGGGCGGCAGCGGCATGGCGCCCGCGCGGGCCAGCGCGGCGTCGAAATCCGCGCCTTCACGGTCGAACACCAACCGCAGGCCGGTCTCGTCGCGTTCGGCCACGGCGGCGGTCAGCCCCTCGGCGAAGGTGACGGTCTCGCCCGGCGCAAGCTTGCGCAGCGGTTTCGCCAGCGCCCGCCAGCCCCCGGCGGCGGCGGGTTCCAGCAGCGTGACCTCGACCCTGGCCCGCGCCTCGCCCTCCGGCCTATGGCGCAGCCGTTCGCCGGTCAGCTGGGCCGGGATCACCCGGGTGTTGTTCAGCACCAGAATGTCGCCCGGCATGAGCAGCCCCGGCAGGTCGCGCACATGCAGGTCGCGGATCGCGCCGCCTTCCGCCACCAGAAGCCGCGCCGCGCTGCGCGGGCGGACCGGCCGGGTGGCGACCAGCGCCTCCGGCAGGTCGAAGTCGAAATCCGAGAGCCTCACCGCCCCGGTGCCTCTGGCATGGCATCCCATCCGGTCGGGCGGTCCCCGCCCCCCGGGCTGCCCCGGAAGATGTCGCGCAGGAAGCCGGGGGCCAGCACCGACAGCGGGTTGATGCTGACCTGCACCCGGTCGGCAGGCCCGTGGATGCGGAAGTTGAAGCCGAACAGCCCTTCGCCGGGGCGCGAGATCAGCGCGCCGATACTGTTGATGAGGTAGATCGGCGAGATCACCCCGCGCAAATCCATCGCCCGGCTGCGCATGTCATAGCTTCCTTCCAGACTCACCCCGACCGAAGCGCCGGTCGCCGCACCTTCCCTGATGGTGATCGCCTCGGGCGTCAAGCGCAGCCGGGCGCCGGCCTCGGCGAACAGCAGGCCCGAACTGTTCAACTGTTCGAGAAGCCCGACGATGCTGATGGCGTTGAGCAGTTCGGCCAGCACCGGAAGGTTGCGCACCCTCATGTCGCGCAGCGAGATCTGCCCGTCGTAATGGCCGCGCGCGCCCGCGGGCAGAAGCACGAGGTCCATGCTGCCGCCATGGGCGCGCTCGAAGATGCCCGCCGCGCGGAACACCGCGCCCGCATCCTGCGCCGTGATGCGGAAGGCGCTGCCCGAGGCGGTGGGTTCGATCTGTCCCGTTACCGGGGCCGCGCCGCCGACCCGGCCGGTGAAGCGGCCGTTGAGCCCCCCCGCCCCCGCCGCGAAGCTGCCGCGCACCCCGGTCAGGTGGATATTGCCGGTCACGTCGAGCCGGTCGAGCGTCACGGCAACACCCGCCGCCGCGGCGGGGCCAGCCCCGCCCCCGCCGCCGCCCAGCCCGCCCGCAGGCAGTTCGCGCAGGTCGGCCGTGCCGCCGGTCACGCTTATATCGGCGGGCGCGCCGGGGCGGGCGGCGATCTCGGCCGTGCCGCGGAACCACTGGCCCAGCCGGACCTCGGACAGCCGCAGGGTGCCGCCTGCCCCCTCCATCTGCATCGTGCCGCGCGCGGCCAGCCCCGGGGCCTCCAGCACCAGACCGTCGAGCACCGGCGGCGAGGACAGCCGTCCGGTGGCCTCCAGCCGCCCGGTGGTCGCGGCAGGCAGCGACCAGCCCAGTTGCGGGATGCGCAGGGAAAGCCCGTGCAGGTCCGAGCGCAGGCGGAATTCGGGCGGCTCGCCCCGGGCCAGCGCGATCTCGAAAGCGGCGCGGCCCGCGCCCCCGGCGCTGCCTTCGGGCAGGGCGGGCAGGAATTCGGCCATGAAGGCGGGCGACAGTTCGACCTCGCCCTCGACCCGGCTTCCGGCCGATTCGATGGCCGGGGGCATCGGCGGGCCATGCGTGTCTGCGGCCATGGCGACCGGGACCACGCGGCCCGGATGGATCAGGAACTCCTGCCGCCATGCCGCGTCGAACCGCACCGCGCCGATCCGCCCGGGGCCGGAAATCGAGACGCCGGAGGGGTCGGCCTCCAGCACCAGCCTTTCGGCCCCGATCCGCCGTCCGGGGGCGATCCGGTCGCTGGTCACCTCGGTGAGCACCCCGTTCACCCGGTAGCGGATACGGTCGAGCGGCGGGCGCGGCATCAGCGGCAGGTTGATCTCGGCCCGGGCCTCGGCCCTGCCCTCGGCCAGATCGACGGGAAGCCCCGCGCGCGACAGCAGCGAGAACGGCGGGCGGTCCAGCAGCGACAGCGCCGCCTCGACCGAGCCGCTGGCCTGAAGCACGATCTCGGCCTCGGGCGGGCGTTTGGTGATGTCGGGGACGCGGAACAGCGAATCGCGGACTTCGACCCGCCCGCCCGCCTCGGGCTCCACATGGCCACGGTCGAGCACCAGCGTATAGGTCTGCCCCTCCAGCCCGGAACGGCCATAGCCGCCCCGGATCGGCGGCAGGCTGTTCAGGAACCGGACCTCGGCGTTCTCGAACTCCCACCCCAGCGCGATGCGCGGCTCCTGCCCCGGACGGATGCGCAGCGCGGCCTGCACGTCGAACAAGAGCCCCTCCTGCACGTTCTGCACCAGCCAGAGCCGGGTGCGCGGCGCAAGGCCCGGGGGCCACATCGCCAGCAGCCGGTCGGGCCGGATCGTGTCAAGGGCGGCATCCATCGTCACCGTCCAGCCCGCGGCCCCGGCCTCGACGCCGCCCGAGGCGACCAGACGGCGGCCATCGTCGCGCAGCATCAACTGGCCGATGGTGACGCTGAACGGGTCGAGCCGCAGCCGCAGGTCGATCGCGCCTTCCGAAAAGCGGGCGGGTTCGGCGAACACCCCTTCGGGATCGAGCCTGGCCTCGGTAAAGCGGATCTGCGAGACGAAGGCACCGGGAAGCCCCCCCTCCATCTCGGTCAGATCGGTATGGCCGGTGGCGGTCAACCGCAGCGAGGGGCTGTCCACGGAAATGTCGGAAAAGGCGATCCGCGCCGCGCCGGGGTCATAGGCGAAGGCGATCCCGGCGCGGTCAAAGGCGATCGGCCGCGCGCCCTCGACCGGGCTCAGCGCGCCCGCGCCGAGGCCGAGCGCCCCCTCGATCGCCGCGACCTCGCCCGCCGCGTCGAACCGCGCCCTGAGTTCGCCCGAAATCGGCGCGTCCAGCACCCCGAGCCAGCCGAGCACCGGCGATTGCGCGGCGATATCGGCGGCGGGAACGTGATCCACCCGGGCCGAGAGGCGGCTTTCGGCGCCGCCCCGCGCGGTGACGAAGGTCAGTTCGGCCCGCGCGGGCATCCCGTCGCCGCCCAGCAGGCCGAAGCCGAGTTCCATCGCCACATCGTCTTCGCGCGCGACCAGCACGATCCGGCCGTCGCCCACGGTCCAGACCCGCCGCACCCGCCGGTCGTCGAGGCGCAGCATCACCCCCTCGGCCTCCACCCGGTCGAGCCCTTCCAGCACCGGCAGCGCCAGCACTTCCTCCAGCCGGTCGAGAACCTCGGCCATGCTGGCGGGCGCGCCGCCGCCCGGCCCCTCGCCGAAGGAAAGACCGAAGGCGCCGTCGGCCTCGCGCCGCAGCAGCAGTTGCGCACCCGACAGCCGCAGGACCGCGGGCCGCAGCCGGGCCTGCATGAGCGCGCCGGGCGCGAAGCCCAGCCGTATTTCGGGCAGCCGGGCAAGCGGTGCGCCCGCCGGATCGGTCAGCCGGACATCCGAAAGCCGCAGCCAGGGCATCCGCGCCCCGTCCATGGTCAGCTCCACCCCGCCGAGCGCGACCAGCACCCTTCCGCCAAGCGCCCCGGTCGCGCGGCGTTCGGCCTCGGCCACCGCCCACAGCGGCAGCGCAACCGGGCGGCCCGACATCAGGTAGCCCGCCGCGGCAAGCACGAGCAGCACCAGCGCAAGCCCCAGCCCGGCGCGGAACAGTGCCCGCCCCCCGGTCCGCGCCAGTCTCCCGCGGCGCGGCTGCGGCATCTGTGCCCCGCCCTTCCCACCCCGGCCCTTCATCTGCGGCCTTTCATCTGCGGCCCCGATCCCTCTTCCGCTGCGCGGGTCTTCGGCTTGCGCGCATCCGTCCCGGGTCTATCTTCACCCGGAAGCAGTCGAAACACAAAGGGCCGTGACAGGCGGCCCGCAGGATCACGCAAAGGACAAGACCATGACCGCTCCCGGCACCGAAGCCCCCGATTTCACCCTGCCCCGCGACGGCGGCGGCTCCGTCACGCTTTCGGCGCTGCGGCCCGGCAAGGCGGTGGTCTATTTCTACCCCAGGGACGACACTTCGGGCTGCACCGCCGAGGCGATCGACTTCACCGCGCTTCTGGGGGATTTCGAGGCAGCGGGAACCACGGTGATCGGCATCTCCAAGGACAGCGTGGCCGCGCATGACCGTTTCGCGGCCAGGCACGGGCTGGGGGTGGTTCTGGCCTCGGACGCCGAGGGCACGGCGGCCGAAGATTATGGCGTCTGGGTCGAGAAGAACATGTATGGCCGCAGGTTCATGGGGATCGAACGCGCCACCTTCCTGATCGACGGCGAAGGCCGGATCGCCCGCGTCTGGCGCAAGGTCAAGGTCAAGGGCCATGCCGAAGAGGTGCTGGAGGCGGCCCGGGAGCTGTGAGAATGGCGGGGGCTGTTGCCGAGATCGAGGGGCACCCCCGCAGGGCGGGCGCGTTGCAATTCCGGGCGGGTGAGTCGCCCTGCCGTTGACCTTCCCCACCCCGCCCCGGGACAATCCGCCGCAGCCTCCCGCCCGGCCGCATAGGCGGGTTCTTGCCGATTTTAACGTTTATCGGCAACCTTCTGCATCGAAAGGGTCAAACGGATTGCCCCAACCCCCGCCCCGGGGCTAAGCAACCCGTGGCAGAGCAGCCCCGCGCGCCTGAGAGAAGGTCGCGCAGACGGGCCGCAAACGACAAGACGACGAAAATACGACGAAACGGGACAGGGAAAGACCTATGCCGAAACGGATCGCCCACCGGCTGAACCGCGCGCTGGAGCAACGTTTTCCCGAAAAGCGTCTCTATCTGAAAACCGACACCGAAACCCGTTTCGTCCGCCTGCGCCCCGCGACCCAGCTTGCCGGAATCGCCGGGGGGGCGGCGCTGCTGGTCTGGGCCATCGTCGCCACCTCGATCCTGATGATCGACACGCTGGGCGTGGGCAGCACCCGCGAACAGGCCCGCCGCGACCAGGCCATCTACGAACGCCGGATCGAGGCACTGGCGCATGAACGCGACGAACGCGCCGAAGAGGCCCGCAACGCGCAGGACCGCTTCAACCTCGCACTGTCGCGGGTGTCGCAGATGCAGTCGCTGCTGCTCGAATCCGAGGAAACCCGCCGCGAGATGGAGACCGGGCTCGACGTGGTGCAGAAGACCCTGCGCCGCACCATCCGCGAACGCGACACGGCCCGGGCCGACAAGGCGGCGCTGGAACTGGCACTGGCCGAACAGGGGCCGGAAGGCGGACCGCAACGCGCGCGCGAGGTCGAGGCCACGCTGGAATTCCTGTCCGAGGCGCTGGAAGTCACCGCGACGGAACGCGACCTGATGGCGGGCGCGGCCCTGCAAGCCCGCGACGAGGTGGCCGAACTGGAAATCGAACGCCGCCTGACCGCCGAACGCAACGACGACATCTTCGCCCGGCTGGAAGAGGCCGTCACCGTGTCGATGGAACCGCTCGACCGCATGTTCCGCGCCGCCGGGCTTCAGCCCGACGAGGTTCTGCGCCAGGTCCGGCGCGGCTATTCCGGCACCGGCGGGCCGGTCACGCCGCTGCGGATCTCGACCAGCGGCAACCCCGATATCACCGCCGAAGAGATGCGCGCCAATGCGGTGCTGAACGGGCTGGACCGGATGAACCTCTACCGGCTTGCGGCCTCGAAGGTTCCCTTCGCCAATCCGGTGCGCGGCAGCTACCGCTTCACCTCGGGCTTCGGCTACCGCCGCGATCCCAAGGGCGCCGGGCGGCGGATGCATGCGGGCACCGATTTCGCCGGTGCCCACGGCACGCCGATCCATTCCACCGCCGACGGGGTGGTGACCCATGCCGGATGGCAGTCGGGCTATGGCAACCTTGTCACCATCCGCCATGAATTCGGCATCGAAACCCGCTATGCCCATCTGTCGCAAATCCGGGTGAGCAGCGGCCAACGGGTCTCGCGCGGGGACCGGATCGGTGATATGGGCAATACGGGCCGCTCGACCGGGACGCATCTTCACTACGAGGTCCGCGTCGGCGGCAATCCTGTCAACCCGATGACCTATATCGAGGCAGCGCGAAATGTTTTCTAAAAGCAAGATCAACGAACCCGGCCCGAAACAGACCGGCAGCGAGGCCGAACGCCGGGCGCCCGAGGCTTCGGCCGGCCAGCCCGCCGCCCCCGCCAGCGCCAAGGCCAAGCCCCCCGCATCGGTGCTGTCCTCGGACCTGACCGTGGTCGGCAACCTCAAGACCACCGGCGACATCCAGGTCGAAGGCACGGTCGAGGGCGACATCCGCGCCCATCTTCTGACCGTGGGCGAAGGCGCCACCATCCGCGGCGAGATCGTGGCCGACGATATCGTCATCAACGGAAGGGTGATCGGCCGGGTGCGCGGGCTCAAGGTGCGGCTGACCTCATCGGCCCGGGTCGAGGGCGACATCATCCACAAGACCATCGCCATCGAAAGCGGCGCGCATTTCGAAGGCTCGGTCCAGCGGCAGGAAGACCCGCTGTCCGAGGGCAAGCCCGCCCCGAAACCGGCGCTGGCCAGCAACGGCTGAACCGGGCGGCGGGGGGCCCCGCGCTGCCGCTGTCCCCGGAACGCCACGGCCGTAGGGTGCGCTTCAGCGCACCACGGCCCCCTCCCCCGCGATCACGAAACGGCGGTGCGTTACGGTGGTGCGGTGCGCTGAAGCGCACCCTGATCCACGCTCCCTCCGCGACCGCCCAAGAAAAAACCCCCGCGCCGCGATCGGCCGGGGGTTTCTCGTTTCAATGGGTTGGACCGGAAGGTCCGCCCCTGCCCGGCTCAGGCGTCCTCGTCTTCCGTCGCCGCGCCGCCGATATCGTCGAACAGTTCGGCGATCTCGAAATCGGCCGCGGCCTCGGCTTCGGCCGCCAGTTCGCGGATCGACTTGCCCGAAGCCTGAAGCTCGGCCTCTTCCGCCGAACGCGCGACGTTGAGGGAGATCTTCACGCTGACCTCCGGGTGCAGCACGACCGAAACCGTGTGCAGGCCGAGATCCTTGATCGGCCGGTCGAGCACGACCTGATGCCGGCTGACGGTAAAGCCGCCCTCGGTCGCGGCCTCGGCCGCATCGCGGGTGGTGACCGAACCGTAAAGCGCCCCGGCGTCGGAGGCCGAACGAATCACCACGAAGCTCTGGCCGTCGAGCTTTTCGGCCACGGCCTCGGCTTCCTTGCGGGTTTCGAGGTTCTCGGCCTCAAGCTGGGCCTTGCGGAGTTCGAAGCCCTTGATGTTCGCCTCGTTCGCGCGCAGCGCCTTGCCCTGCGGCAGCAGGAAGTTGCGGGCGTAACCGTCCTTGACGTTCACGACATCGCCCATCTGGCCAAGCTTGGCCACACGCTGAAGAAGGATGACTTGCATGTCGCTGTTCCCCTTACTTCACGGCATAGGGCAGCAGGGCAAGGAAACGCGCGCGCTTGATCGCGCGGGCCAGTTCCCGCTGCTTCTTGGCCGAGACGGCGGTGATGCGCGACGGCACGATCTTGCCGCGCTCGGAGATATACCGCTGAAGCAGCCGCACATCCTTGTAGTCGATCGCGGGCGCGTTGTCGCCCGAGAACGGGCAGACCTTGCGGCGGCGGAAAAACGGTTTGTTGGCCATGGTGTGAATCCTTTCCCGCTGCCTAGCGACGGTCGCCGCGATCGCGCCGGTCACCGCGGTCGCCGCGGTCACGCTCGTCGCGTTTCTGCATCTGGACCGACGGACCCTCGGCATGGGCATCGACCCGCACCGTCAGCACCCGCATCACGTCGTCGTGCAGCCGGGCGAGACGCTCCATCTCCTGCACCGCGGCCGCCGGGGCGTCGGTGCGCAGATAGGCGTAATGGCCCTTGCGGTTCTTGTTGATCTTGTAGGCCATCGTCTTGACGCCCCAGTACTCGTGATCGACGACCTTGCCGCCGTTGTCCGCAAGCACGGTGGAGAAGTGTTCGACAAGCCCTTCGGCCTGCGCGCCGGACAGATCCTGACGCGCGATGAGAACATGCTCGTAAAGCGGCATGTGGTCTCCGTTCATGTTCGGGCGCCTTTCAACGGACGGGCGAAGCCTTCCGCCCCCGTCCACGAGGGAGAGCGCCGGTTTCAGGATCGACGCGGAAGGATGGGGCCTTATACACGGGCGGGCGCGGGATGCAAGCGTCGCGGGCGGCCCCTGCCCCGCCCGCCACCGCAGCGCCTGCCCGGTTGCGCCGCGCCGCCCGGGCGGCTATTCCGCCGGAAGCAGCAACCGCAGGGAGCCACCGGCATGACGCGCGCATTCCTCTTTCCCGGCCAGGGGGCCCAGACCGTCGGCATGGGCCGGGCGCTGGCCGAGGCTTACCCCGCCGCACGGGCGGTGTTCGACGAGGTGGACGAGGCGCTCGGCGAAAGGCTTTCGGCGCTGATCTGGGAGGGCACGGCCGAGGAACTGACCCTGACCGCCAACGCCCAGCCCGCGCTGATGGCGACCTCGATCGCCGCGCTGCGGGCGCTGGAGGCCGAGGGGGTCGCGATCACCGACGCCGCCTTCGTCGCGGGCCACAGCCTCGGGGAATATTCCGCGCTCTGCGCCGCCGGGGCCTTGGGGCTTGCCGATACCGCGCGGCTGTTGCGCATCCGCGGCCGGGCGATGCAGGAGGCGGTGCCGGTGGGCACGGGGGCGATGGCGGCGCTCCTGGGTCTCGACTTCGCCACCGCCACCGAGGTCGCCCGGGAGGCCGTCGCCAGCGGCCCCGGCGGCGAGGTCTGCCAGGCCGCGAACGACAACGACCCGGCGCAGGTGGTGGTCTCGGGCCACAAGGCGGCGGTCGAACGCGCGGTCGGGATCGCCAAGGCGCGCGGCGCAAAGCGGGCGCTGATGCTGCCGGTCTCGGCACCGTTCCATTGCGCGCTGATGCAGCCTGCCGCCGATGCCATGGCGGCGGCGCTGGAAAGTGTGACCATCGCCGCGCCCGCCGTCCCCGTGGTCGCCAATGTCCGGGCCGAGGCGGTCACCGACCCCGACGAGATCCGGGCGCTGCTGGTGGCGCAGGTCACCGGCTCGGTCCGCTGGCGCGAATCCGTGGGCTGGATGGCGGCCGAGGGCGTCACCGAATTCTGGGAGGTCGGCGCGGGCAAGGCGCTGTCCGGCATGGTGCGGCGCATCGCGAAGGAGGCCACGACCCGCGCCTTCGGCACGCCAGAGGATATCGCGGCGCTGCACGGCTGAGGCCGCGCACCCCACCCGCCGCCGCGGCGGATGGACGCCCCACTCCGGCTGCGCTATCCTGCCCGGCAATAACGGCACGAGGCAGGCCCCGCCGCCATGACGGCGCTCAGGAAATACGCAAGACTGGAATGTTCCGGCCTCTGGCGCGCGGCGCCCGGGGCGCAGCGGCGTGAGGTGGTGGTGAACTTCGGCGAGGCTTCGCTGATCCTGTCGGACGGCCGCACCGAGACCGCGCTCAGCCACTGGTCGCTTCCGGCGCTGCGGCGGATGAACCCCGGCCAGCGCCCCGCGCTCTACACGCCCGCGACCGAGGCCGCCGAGACGCTGGAGATCGACGACGAGGCGATGATCGAGGCGATCGAGACCGTACGCCGGGCGGTGGCGGCGCGGCGGCCGCACCCGGGGCGGCTGCGCGGCGGCATCTTCGCGGCGATCCTTGCGGGCACCGCCGCGCTCGGGGTGTTCTGGCTGCCGGACGCGCTGACCCGCCATACCGCCGCCGTGGTCCCGCCCGCCAAGCGGGCCGAGATCGGGCGGCTGGCGCTTGCCGACCTCGCGCGGCTGACCGGCGCGCCCTGCACCTCGGCCTTCGGAAACCCGGCGCTGGCGCGGCTGTCGGAACGGCTGTTCGGCCCCGGCGGCGCCGAGATCGTGATCCTGCGCCGGGGGCTTTCGCCTTCGGCGCATCTGCCGGGGCGGCTGGTGCTGCTCGACCGCGCACTGGTCGAGCAATACGACAGCCCCGCCGTCGCCGCCGGTCACGCGCTGGCCGAACGGCTGC
>Ga0172382_10001513_pt1 | contig 41508 bp, 36 predicted proteins | sample Leawel138RmetaG_FD_122245 | JGI IMG/M metagenome (GOLD analysis project Ga0172382, IMG submission 122245) | Leachate microbial communities from a municipal landfill in Southern Ontario, Canada - Leachate well 138R metaG | ecosystem: Engineered > Solid waste > Landfill > Unclassified | place...
AACTCCGAGCGTCCGGTGGTCAACTGGGTGATGGTGGCAAACGGGGTGCTGCGCTCGTCGCCGGTCAGGATCACATCGCCGGGTTGCAGTTTCTCGATCAAGGAATCGGCTTCTTCAGAACTAATGACTTTGTGGCCGTTGTGGGCCATGTCGGCGCCGTAGCGGTTCAGGGTTTTCACGGAAAATCGGTTGGAGGTTTCCACAAAGTCTTGACGGAGGGGTGCCTTGAAAAGCTTGCCCACTCGGCCCAGGGCGTGACCAACGGTGGCACCGACCTTGGTCAGTAGCGAACGGCCCCAGAGCGTTTTTGCCTGGAGCTTGGCGCCCAGGTACCCTCCACCTATCCCACCCAGGACCCCGGTGGCCGCTCCCACCAGCCCTCCGAGCGGTCCACCGATGGCTGCTCCCAGCGTGGCCCCGGCGAATATCCCGGCACCGAGTACGGCGAAGTGGCTCAGGAGAGCCCCGGTGGCCGCCCCGAAATTGGCGTAGACCCGTTCGTAGGTGTCGAGATCGTGGTCTTTGCTGGGAGTGCGATCGGAGCGCTTCATGTTCCAATCGTGAGGCTTCGGTAGTTGTTGCCCTGCGATCGGCCGGGGAGAGGAGAAACTTTGCTGGATCTTCATGCCACGATTATACGGATCAAGTCTGAAAAGAAGTGGAAATGAGTTCTCGGGATGCCCCGGTTCATTGCGGGCAGGTTAACACTCTACCAGTTTATCAGTTGGGTTCTTTCATCAGCAGATCGCAAAGGGCGGCGGTAATGGGTTGGCCGGTTCGGGCTTCGTACCAGGAAAAAGCAGGAGACGGGTTCACTTCAAAGCAGAAAACTTCTCCCTCGGGGGAGATGCGTAGATCCACTCCGGCGATCTCCATGCCCAGGATTTGGGTCAGGTCCAGGCATCGCTCTTCGGTTTCTTCATCCAGTTCAAAGGCCACGATTTCGGCCTGCTTGTCATAACGGTAGTCGTTTTCCTCAGCCTGGATCCGGTGGGCGAAGACCCGCTCTCCCATTACGTGCACCCGATGATCGATCCCAGGAACCATCTGCTGGAGTTGCACCGGGCAGGTCCGGAGGGTATCCAGGCGACCCAGATCTTCCGGCGTCATCTGCTTCACGATGGAGCGGACGTAGGAGATGGACTTATAGATGACCTGGCCACCGTGCAGATCGTAAAACTCTCGGGCGGCCTCGGGGTCGTTGGTCACCAGGGTCTCCGGGATCGAGAATCCGGCCTGTTGGATGAGATTTGCCTGGAACGGCTTGGAGGCGTTGGTGGAGGAAGCCATGGGCCTGTTCACAATGCGGGCCGGGAGGGTGTTCAGGATGGGGTTCAGCAACGACATGAACTCGTTGGACGCATACGCTTCCTCCTCCACTGAGTAGGCTTCCTGGTCTTCTTGTGGTCGAAACTGATCGAAACTCAATCGGTGATAGACCGAACGAACTTCCGACCACCGGACCCGGGTGCCGTCGCGCCACTGGATGCCGCTGTCGGAGCCCGAAAGGGCCAGGCTGAGTGTGGCTTCCTGGGGAAAATGGTCTGGAGCGAGATAGCAATGGGGGGCTCCTCGCTCTTCGAGTTCGTCGAGGGTGTCCTCGATCATCGGCTCCTCGATATCTCCCATTATCACGATCATACGTTGGTCTCTCCGAACTCAAGCATTCTCAAAACGGCCTCGGTGGCTTCCGGGTCCTCCAGACCTGCTTCGGTGAGAAAAGGGCTCAGGCCGAGAACCATCCAGGGGCTTTCCTCAGCAGACTGGCAGAGCCGAATTTCCGCCAACTGCAACCCTTGCTCTTCAGAGAGCCGGCGAAAGCCCTGTTCAATCTCGGAGGGTAGCTCCAGTTCTCGGGGGTTGAGATAAAGCGAGTCTCCGACCTTGACGACCGAAGCCAGGCGGCCCTGGGGGACCTCTTCGAAGTGGACGGGAGAAAGCCGGAGTTCCTCCAGGCGTTCCAGGTCCTCGGCCGCCATCTTGCTAAACGGCATGTCTTTGCCCTGGACCGGGCGATACATCACCTGGCCCACTTCCTCGAAGAATTGGCGAGCCCGGTCAGGCTCATTGGTCACCATCAAGCGGGGTACTCGGAGTCCGTAAGAGTCGAGCAGACTCAGTTCGCCGATGCGGGAGTCGAAGTGCTCCTTCTCCGGTAGATGATTGACCACCAGGGTCTGCTCGGAGAGGCACTGAAACAGCCCCCGCAATGCCGCCCACGACTCGGTATTGCGGTACTCGAAGTCTTCTTCAGAAAGCCCTTCCGCGGGGGAAACGATCTGGTAGTCGTCCAGCACCACCGAGACCAGGTCGGCAAACTCGATCGGCTCCTCTTCCAAAAGGCCGATGCGCCCTTCCAAGCCGTCGGGTAGTTGGTGGTACGACAGAGAGACATCCTGGGGGAAGCTCTCCAAAGAGATAAAGACGACCCGCCGCTTCCCTCGTTCCATCAGTTGCTGGTATAGGCTACCGAGCACCGGATGGCTGCCGTGTCCTAAAATCAGGATCGAAGAGCTGTCGTCTTTATCTTTCATGGGGGAATAGCTTGTTCCCGGGGTGGTCGTGTACCTTCCTTATTGCTTCACGAAGAACCGGTCGGAAGGCACCGGGGAGTGGCCGATGGGTCCGCAACCGCCGAAGTCCAGCAGTTTGTCACGAAACTTGTCGTGCCACTTCTCTTTGCACTTGTCGTTGAGTTTCTCGCCGAAAGTTTTTTCACCAAACTTCTCTTTGAGCTTGTCGCCGAATTTACCATCGCCGTGTTTGTCGCACTTTTTATCGCAGGTTTTCTCACCCAGGCGCTTGTCGCCAAACTTATCGTTCCGCTTGTCGCCGAGCTTGTCGCAGCGCTTGCCATCATTGAGCTTGTCGGATTTTTTGTCGCAGAACTTGTCGCTGAATTTTTCTTTTCGTTTGTCGCAGTGTTTTTCGAGGTAGCGTTTCTCACCGGGTTTTTCAACGCAGCCCTTTTCTCCGAACAGCTTCTCCTTGGGCTTTTCTATGCACTTCTCCCGGCACTTGGTGATGGAGTCACCGGGGAGACGGATGGGGGTAGGAAGGGGAGTGCAGCCGGAAGGGAGGTGGGGGCGAGCGGGCCCTACTTGAGGTCTTAGTCCAGAGTTGATGAAAAGATCAGCCATTTTATATCTCCAAGTGCATTTCTGCGTTTATTGTCTTCGAGGGTGTTATCCCCCGGGAAATAGGGCTGACTATAGGGTTTCTGTAAACGTATTGTTAACTCAATGTAAACAAAGTTCGGCAAATGAGAAATCGATCTGTTGCTGACAGTTTTCAGTGTCGGGAATCGGTGTTTTCTGCGAATTGTAGGAGGGCTTTTTGAAAGCCTTCTTCCAGGCTTAGAAAGGGCCGAGTAAGTCCCAGTTTATGAAGCGTGGAAAGCTCGGCGCAGGTGTAGTTTTGATAGTGCGCCCGGAGTTGTTCTGGCATATCGATGTAGGAGATGGCGACTTCCTTGCCCAGTGCTGAAAAGAGCGCCCGGGCCGTCTCCTCCCAGGTGGCCGCTTCCCCCCGCCCTACATTGACAAAAGCTCCACGTTCAGGGAGATCTGGGTTTTGTAGGGCTAACTCCAGGAGTGAAAGGGTGACCCTGACCACGTCAAAGACCGAGACAAAGTCTCTTTGCTGTTGGCCGTCGGCGATATCCTCTCGATGGCTCTTGAAGAGCTTGAGTTCACCGCTCTCTCGGATCTGCCGAGAGCCCCAGTGTAAGACACTGGCCTGAGCTTTTTTGTGCTCTTCGTAGGGTCCGAAGACGTTGAAGTAGCGCATGCCGAACCAGACCGGTGGTCGCTCCTTTTGGCTCAGCACCCAGGTGTCGAACTGGTGCTTGGATCGGCCGTATAGATTCATAGGGTAATAGTTGGAATTCTGTTCGACGGCATCGGAAAAGCCACAGCTACCGTCACCGTAAACCGAGGCACTGGAGGCGTACAGAAACGGGACCTTTTTTGAGCTGCAGTAGTGGAAGAGTTGTTGGGACGACTCCACGTTCAGGGTACGAAACACCTCCGGATCGGTCTCAGTGGTGCTGGAGCACGCTCCGTTGTGAATGACGGCCAGGGGAGGGGAGTCCCAGAGGTCTTCGGCTCGAGCGAGTTCGGACAGGATCTCCTCAGCCAAAACGAAGCGATAGTTCTGCTGAGCGGTGGCCCAGGCGTGGGTCTCTCGCTCCAGACTTCCGGTCAGGTCCGCCCCCAGGACCGCCTCTACCTTGAGATTCAAGGTTTGGGGCTTCTGTTCGAGGAACTCTCGTAGGAGATTATGGCCGATAAACCCGTTGACACCAGTAAGTGCTATCCATCGCATGGCTTGCCCGTTCTCGCTACGCGGATATGGCCCTTCGTTCTTCTGGTGATTCTCGTTGCCGGCTGCAGTCGTGGGGTCAGGTTTACCGAGCAGGCCCGCGGTGGACCGGTGGTGGTGCTGGGCGATAGTCTGGCCGAGGGTTATGAACTCGATCCCCAGGAGAGCTTCGTGGCCGTGCTGGGAGAACGGCTCAAAGTTGAGATGGTGAATCTCGGGAAGAAGGGAGCCACCACCGCAGAGTCGCTGCCCCGGGTGAAAGAAGAAGTCTTGCCCCTCGAACCTTCGCTTGTGATCCTCCAATTGGGTGGAAACGACGCCCTGCAGAAAAAAGATCCGGCCGAAACCCGTGCTAACCTGCAGGCTATGATCGAGGAGATCCACGCCCAGCGGATCCCGATTTTGCTTTTGGGTGTGCGGGGTGGGCTTCTCCACGATAAGTTCGATGAGATGTTTGAGGAACTGGCAAAAGAGAACCAACTGGCGTACGTGCCTGATATTCTCGACGGGATTCTCACCAGCCCCGGTCTTCGCATCGACAACATTCATCCCAATAAAGAAGGCCACAAGGTGATTGCGGACAAGGTGGAGCCGGAACTGAGAAGGTTAGCGAAAAAGTTAGAACTGATAAAATGAGACAACTGGTACTTTCCCACGTGGGCACCGACTTCGACGGCCTGGCCTCCATGGTGCTGGCCCAAAAACTGTATCCCGGATCGCACCTGGTTTTTCCCGGCCGACAGAGCCCGGGGGTCAAGGAGTTCTACGACTTACACAAGCGTCACTTCCCGGCCATGATGCCCAAGGACGCCCTCAGCCGCAAACCGGACCGCTTGATCGTGGTGGATACTCGAACGCCCAGCCGCCTGGGTGAGTTTCGGCAGTGGGTCCACGACTCCGAAGTGGAGCTTTACATTTACGACCACCATCCCCCGACCGCCGAGTCGGTTCGGGGGGATCAAGAGTGGGTGGAACCGGTGGGCGCGGCGGCCACTTTGCTGATCGAGCGCTGTCGGGAACGGAACATTCCTATCGAAAAGGAGGTGGCCAGCCTCGGTCTTATTGCTATCCACGAAGAGACCGGGTCCTTCCGGTACAACGCCACCACCCCTCGCGATCTGGAGGCGGCCGCTTACCTGATGAACTGTGGAGCCAATCTGGAAGTGGTGGGAGAGTTTCTGAAAGACCCTTTGACCGACGCCCAGCGGGATCTCCTGGAGGAGTTCTTTAAGACCGGTAAAGTCTACAAAGGAGCGGCAGGGAGTCTGTACGTGGCCCACGCCAAGCGAGGTCGCTCGGTGTTCGGGGTGGGCTGTCTGGCTTCGCGGATTCTAGAGCTGGAAGGTTCCGACGCGGTCTGCGCTATCTTAGAGATCGAGGGTGAGGGCACCAACATTGCCGCCCGAGCCGGTACCGATGCTTTTGATATGGCAGCCTGGATGGGCCGCTACGGAGGCGGGGGGCACAAGCGCGCGGCTTCGGCTTCCCGCTTGACTCTCAGTGGAGAGGAACTGGCCCGGGAACTGGGGGAGATGGTGGGCCAGGGGCAGAGCACGATCCTCACCGCTGCCGATTTGATGTCCAGCGATCTTTTTACCGTGAGCCTGGATTGCAGCGTCCAGAGCGCTTACTCGGAGCTACTGGCCCGGGGCTATCAAGCGGCGGTGGTGGTTGACCAGCAGGGAGAGTTGCAGGGACTGGTCGGTCGAACCGATCTGACCCGGGCCCTCGATCACGACCTGGGTCACGCTCCTGCTCGCTCCGTCATGACTCACAAAGTGGTGAGTGTGAACCACGACGATTCACTGGATACCGTGAGGAGGGTGGTGGTGGAACGCCACGTGGGTTCGCTCCCGGTTTTACAAGAAGGAAAGTTGGTGGGGATCGTAACCCGGACCGATCTCCTACGGGAACTCTATCAGAATGAAGAGGAGCAGAACTGGTACCGGACCGGGGGAGGACCGAAACTCGGCCTCAACGAGGTTGAAGAGCCCTATCTCTCCCGTCTCCAGACGGCTGCCCGGTTGGCCACGGAAAAGAAGGTTCATCTTTACGTGGTCGGTGGATTTGTTAGGGACTTTCTGCTGGGCCGCCCCTCGGGAGATCTGGACCTGGTGGTGGAGGGTGATGCCATCTTGTTGGCCAGGGCCCTGCGGGAAGAACTGGGTGGCAAGCTGGTCGCCCATGAGAAATACATGACCGCGACCTTGAAGTTCAGTGAGCATGACAAGCTTGATCTGGCCAGTGCCCGGCGGGAGGTGTACGTGCGTCCCGCCGCCCTACCTGAGGTGGCCCAGAGTAAGCTCAAGGCCGACCTGTATCGGAGAGATTTCACCATCAACGCCTTGGCGCTGCGTTTATCCGACAGCTTGGAAGCCACCGTGATCGATTTTTTCGGGGGACGCCAGGACCTGGATACCAAAAAGATCCGAGTCCTCCACAACCACAGCTTCCTCGATGATCCCACTCGCATACTGCGGGCCGTCCGATTTGAGCAACGCCTCGGGTTTTCTATTGAGCCCCACACCAGCCAGTTGATGAGAGCTGCCCTGGAAGCCGATGTTTTTCGAATGGCTCGCCCGGAGCGACTGGCCGAAGAGATTCGCCTTTCTATGGCTGAGGCGGATCCGGTCAAGGTGTTGACCAGATTGCAGAAACTCAGAATTTTTCGGGCTTTGCATCCGGAGCTGAAGTTTGAGCCGAAGCAGCAGGTCCGAACCGAGCGCGCCATTGAGTTCATGCGCTCCTATCCGGATCTGGTGCCTAAGCATCAGCGCTGGTTGGTACCCTTGAACCTGATCCATATGGAGCTTTCCCCCAGGGGCGTGGAAGAACTCGAAGAGCGGTTCGGTTGGTCGAGCTTTCAGTGGCCCTGCCCGGTGGATGAACTGCTGAGGCTCCTGACCAGGCAGGACCCCAGGCCGTCGGCAGTGGCCGCTGCCCTGGATGAACTGCCTCCGGTGCAGATCGCGGTCTTGAGCGGACTGGCCAACCATCCCGTCTTCGACGAACGGATCGACCACTACCTAAAAAAGACCAGAGGCATGTCGCCTCTGATCTCGGGTCAGGACATCCTGGCTGCCGGCATCCCCCAGGGCCCGCAAGTGGCGATATGGAAGAAGCGTGCCTATCAGGCCCAGCGGGACGTGGAGTTTCAGGATAGGGCGGGGGCTATGGCCTGGTTGGACAAAGCCCTGGCTACGCGGACAGCACCTTGAGAAACTCTTTATGAGCCTTGGCGAAGACGGCTTTTTTCTGTAGCCACATTTCGTTCCAGATCTTAAAGAGTTCGATTTGGACTTGTTCGCGAACCGCTCGCAGACGAGCTTCATGCATTTGCTGCAGAGCGTTCATTTGAGTCAAGTGCTCTTCTATGAGCTGAAGCCGGAGGGTGGCTTCCTGGTTGCGCGAGAAGGTGTCTCGCAGGTCGGGATGGTCGTCGAGTTTAGGGGACTCGAGTTTGGTCGGGCCAGAATTCTTTTTGTTCCTGGCTTTGGGGGTGATATCTGTTGTTTTCATAAGTACTCCCGGTGGAGTGTAGTGACTCGCCTGTGAAGTCTTCCCCAGTGTAAAGGGGTATGGGTAGAGGTTCAACGAACAGCAGGTTAAGAGGTTGGAAATATTTACTGAAAATTCACTATGGTGGATTTTTGCTGGGTGTGATATTCTCTATGTGGCGTCTAAGTAAAGTATAGACGCGGAAAGGAGTCTCAAATGACATCATCTGCAGGGATCAGTCGTTTCTGGCTCTCAATTTTTTGTCTACTAGGTCTCTGGTCCCCGGCTTCCGCCGAAACCTTTTCTCAACAAGCCGGGGAGTTTCTAACTCATCCGGTGGTATCCGGTACCCTCCTGACCTTCGGCATAGTTTTCTTGTTTATGTCGGTAGTCACGATGGGGACAGGAATAGCAGAAATCTGTTGTTTCACGTCGTTCGCCTTCCTGTTTGGAGGGCGTTTCTTGATCGGGGAGGACCTCTGGGTTCCCTTAGCCCTTTTTGCGGCCGGCATAGTTTTCGCAATGGTAGAACTCTTCGTCATGCCGGGGATGGGCGTTTTTGGCATCCTTTCCATCATAAGCTTCGGCGGGTTGAGCGTGTTGGTGATGGACAATCCCCAAACCGGTCTCGGTATCTTTATCTTGTCGATTCTGCTCTCCATGCTGAGTGGCTATCTGCTGATGAAGTACTTGCCCCGCTTTGTGGTGACCAGAAAACTCTTAGTTCTAGAGCCACCGGAGGCAGGTCCCAAGCCTGTACTTGCCCCCACTCCTCTGGTAGCGGTGGGAGATAAGGGCCAGACCGTAAGCACCTTGAGGCCGATAGGTACGGCTATGTTTGGAACTCAGCGGATGGAGGTTATCTCCGAAGGGGATTTCCTCAAGAAAGGGGAGACCGTTGAGGTGATACGAGTGGAGGCTCAAAAAGTCGTGGTGAGAGCATGTCAGAGCTAAGACCTGAAGGAGGTTCATTTTGGATATAAGTGCCATTTTAACAATCCTATTTTTTGTCTTGATAGGAATACAAATCATCTTTTTTTTCGTGCCGTTTCCCCTGTGGCTTTCGGCCAAACTTTCCCGAGTCGATGTTGGGATCGCTGATCTCTTTGTGATGAGGACGTTTCGTAAGATCCCTCCTCACGAACTGGTCCTTCCAGCCATCACCGCTGAGTACGCCGGGATTCCGATCAGCATCGCCAAGATGCAGAGTCACTACATGGCGGGCGGCTCGGTGCAAAACGTGGTCTCCGCCTTGATCGCGGCCTCCAAAGCCAAGATTGAACTCAACTGGGATACCGCAACCAGCATTGACCTGGCCGGTCGAAACGTGCTGGAAGCGGTCCAGATGAGCGTGAACCCCAAGGTGATCCAAACCCCCACCATCGAGGCCGTCTCCCACGACGGGATTCAGGTCAAGGCTGTTTGTCTGGTCACGGTGAGAGCCAACATCGCCAAGCTGGTGGGTTCGGCCGGGGAAGAAACCGTGTTGGCCCGGGTAGGCGAGGGCATCGTCACCTCCATCGGTAAATCGAGGAATTTCAAGCAGGTTTTGGAGAAGCCGGACCTGATCACCGAAGCGGTGCTGGACACCGGGTTAGACTCCGGGACGGCGTTTGAGATCCTCTCCATCGACATCAGCGACATCGACGTGGGCGAGAACATCGGCGCCCGACTTCAGATCGACCAAGCCGAGGCCGATAAACGCGTGGCCCAGGCCAAGGCCGAGCAGCGCCGGGCCGAAGCGATGGCACGCCAGACGGAGATGCGGGCCAAGGTCGAAGAGATGCGGGCCAAGGTGGTCGAGGCTCAGGCCGAAGTGCCCGAAGCCATGTTTGAAGCGCTGAGCCAGGGCCGATTTTCGGTGATGGACTACTACAAAATGGAGAATATGATCGCCGACACCAAGATGCGAGAAGGTCTGTCTGGCGGCAAACGAGCTAAAGGAGGTTCATCCGGTGGGTAGTTTTGTTACCATATTAGTCATTCTCTTTATCGGAGCCATGGTACTGTTCCACTACGTTCCAGTGGGACTGTGGATGGAAGCGGTCTCGGCGGGGGTTCCTATGAATCCCATCCAACTGGTGATCATGCGCCTGCGACGCGTGGATCCGGCCGACGTCGTGCGCCCGCTTATCATGGGACGACAGGCCGGGCTGACCGACGTGACCGCCCAGAATTTGGAGGGGCACGTATTGGCCGGCGGCAGGGTGCACCGGTTGGTTCGAGCCCTGATCGAGGCCGATAAAGCCGCTATCCCCCTGGATTTCGAGAAAGCTTCGGCTATCGATCTGGCGGGACGAGACGTCCTGGAGGCGGTGGCCATGTCGGTCAACCCCAAGGTGATCCAGACTGCCGCCATCGCGGCTATGGCCAAGGACGGGATTCAAGTCAAGGCGGTCTGCCGGGTTACCGTGAAAGCCAATATCGAGCGGCTGGTTGGTGGAGCCGGTGAGGAAACCATCATCGCCCGGGTGGGTGAGGGCGTGGTGACCACCATCGGCTCCTCGGACAGTCACAAGAACGTGCTGGAGAATCCAAATCTGATTTCCCGTCAGATCGCAGCCAAGGGTCTGGATGAAGGGACGGCGTTTGAGATCCTCTCCATCGACATCATGGACGTGGATGTGGGTCGAAACATCGGGGCTCACCTCCAGATCGATCAGGCTGAGGCGGATAAGCAGATCGCCCAGGCGCGTGCCGAACAACGCCGGGCGGAAGCGGCGGCCAAGGAAGAAGAGATGCGAGCCAATGTGGAAGAGCAGCGGGCGCGACTGGTGGAAGCCGAAGCCCGAGTGCCTCTGGGTCTGGCTGCGGCCTTGCGTTCCGGTCGACTGACCACTACCTGAGCGGAGTTAGAGCATGGACTTTCTCAATAATCTGAAGGCTAAGCTGGAGGAGTTGGAGCGAGAAGCGCAGCGCGCTATGCAAGAGCAACAACTGCAGCAAACTCAAGCTCGCAATAGACTTTTTCAGCCCAAGCCGGATGATTTTGAGCCGGAGCGCCCTCGAAAGCATCGGCAAGATCCTCCCCCTCGAAGCTCCCGCAGGCCGGTCGATTCTGAGGTCTGTCCGGTGGAAGAGGTGATGGGGCAGTCCTCCGAAAGTGGTCCGGTTTCTCATTCCGGCGTTTCGATCCTGGACGATCTCCAGGGTCGCCTGGAGGAGGCTTTTCTGCTCCAGGAGATCCTGGGGGCTCCCCGCTGTGTGAAAGGTTGGAATGAATGAAGACCAGTTTAATTGCGCTCCTACTAGGAGCAATGCTCAGCGGCACGGCCCTGGCCGACGAGGGTGGTCGTCGTTGGGAAAGGGCAACCACTGAGGTTGAGTTTTATCAGGGACTTCAAGAGTCATTTGTGCACGAAAACCAGGAGCATCCCTACACCAGCCATCAAGTGAAGATAGAGGGGGAGTGGGCTTTTGCCAACATGGTTGCCTACGCAGGGGCCGGTAGCTGGCTGCAGATTTTCCGGTTGGAGGAGAGCAGGTGGAAGCCTTTTGCCACGGCGGGAGGCCGGGGTGGTTCGGCCACTCGGGCGGAGCTTCTGGAAAAGGGAGTTCCCGAGACCGTGGTCGGTAAATTCGGGTACGGAGAAGTTCCTGCGGCTGCCGTGGAGTCACTTCGTGACATAGGGCAGATAAGAGGGAGTAGCGAGTTTTCTATCGCGACCTACGGTGAGAGGCTCTTCGGGGGACTGCACGGGGATCGGACCTCGAAGTCTGCTCCTGCCGTCGAGATCTATGAGTGTATTGACGGAGAATGGTGGTTTGTCTTCACCCACCAGCAAGGCGATAGGCCGCTGGCGGAGGCTTACCAGGATTTCCCGCCCCATCAACTCTCCGAATACATGGGTGCCTGTATCGTCAGTGGGACCGCGGCTTCAGGCAAACTCTGACCCCTGACGACGTTCAGGTTTTTTTGAGCCCTCGGGTCTAGGGTGTAAACAGCACACTTGAGGAGTCAGAACATGAGTCTATCTATTCACACCAACACGGCCAACGGTCTGGCGGTTTACAATCTGCAGAGACGCTCCGAGAACGCCTTTGATGTTCAGGTCGATTGGGACAAGTCCCAGGTCAGAAATGGCGGATTCGGTCTGGAGTTCAATGCGCAAGATCAGTTGGAGGTGCGTGCTTTCGGAGCGCCCGGAGGTCTGGCCTGGGATGTACAGGTGGCACCAGAGGGTCAGGAGAGTTCCGTCTTTGTCATGGCTCCCCCTAACGGATTTCGGGGCCCGGGCGCCACTCCACCCATTCAACAGATCGACTTCGGAGCACCAATCGCCGAGGAGCAGTCTCGAAAGATCGCCCTGCAGGTGGCCTCTTCCTTGATCCAGGTCCCCTTCTTGGAGCGAATGCTTGAGGCTCCGGTGCCTAGTGCTTAGTGCTTAGTGGGTGAGGAACCGGACAAAGAGCTTCAAAGTCTCTGGGGGGAGGGGTTTGGTTCCTGGAACGAAGAGGACCGTGAAAATCAGGCAACTTCACTCGGTTCACTTCTGAGTAAACTGTCGAACGAGGGCACCCGAGTCGACGCTGAGGACGACTTTACCCTAAACGAAGAGAAGGCCCTGGCCAAACTCCACGCCTATCGCTTGCCGACCGCTGCCGAAGCAGTGGTGCCCCTGTTTGCTTCGGCCGTGGCAAGTGGCGCCACGGAAGTCAGTTTTGAGGGGGGACCCGAGGGGTTTACGTTCGCCCACGACGGTGCCGGTTTCAGTGAGAACCAGGTCCACAACCTCCTCCCCAGTCTACTCTCTACCCGGACTCCCCCAGCCCTAAAAGAACTCGCGCTGGCCCTCAATAGCTTGTTGGGAAGTAAGCGGAAAACTCTGGTGTTCGAGTCCTGGGGAGAGCAGGGCTGCTATCGAATGGACCTTATCCGGGGCCGCACACCGGCCGTCTTTGAGCCGCCACTCGAGGCCGGGCCCCGGGGTCAGCGTATTATCTCTACAGCGGGCCGGGGGTGGGGTCGCTCGGTGCTCAGAAGGCTGACCGGTGATCCGGCTCTTCTCGCGCTGCAAAGACGCTGCCCTTACCCCCCCATTCGCCTTTTCTGGAACGGTCAAGAGTTGGACGGAGTTCGTCAGGAGAGGATCGACTCTTATTTGCTGTGGCAGCATCCCAAACACCGTATCGGAGAGGAGCTCCTGGACCCGAAGTCAGGATTCGTCGAGCGTTCACCAGGGAACTTTTCCATGCTTTTGGCGATCGGACCAAAAGAGGGGCTCATCTGCAACGTCCACGGGGTTAGCTATCCCGTTCCGGCCACTATAGACCCCCGTGGCTTATTCGTCATCCTGGCTCGCGATAACGCCGAGCGGGACATAACCTTTCAGGTCTTGCAGGAGCAGGGGCAGCAGCTCTGGTCGGAGCACTCGAGAATGATTGGGGTCGGATTAAAGAGGCTGGTGGATTTGACCCGGAAGCATCAGATCATGGCCGGGGATCCTCAGGAACAGGAGAGATGGTCGCAGGCCTTGCGCAGGGTTCCTCACGTCCTTTCTTCCGCCCTGGCGCAACCGGCGATCTACCGTACCTCTGAGGGGGTACCGGCTACTCTGGATTCACTGCAGGGCCAGCGCCAAGTTTTGGGTGAAATCTTGTACACCGAAAAGGAGTGGAAGTATCCCCTGAGGGACGGGCGGACCGTCTTCGTTCTCTCCGCCGAGGAGCGTGAGCAGATCTGGGGTTTGCGATGCGCCGATGAAGAACTCGCTTCGAGCCAGGTCTATTTCGAGAAGAAGAGCCAATGGGAGAAACTCCCTTCCGAAATTCCCCGGGGGCCGGAGACGAGAAACGGTGTCGTCAAGGAGCTTACCACTCTAAAGGGGCAGATCGGATTAACCGATTACTATATCCAGAAGGGAAAGCTTTACCCTTTTAAGCGGGGAAAGCCACTGCCTGTGACTCCCTGGGACGAACTCCCCAGCGGTTGCTGGTTGATGGTAGAGAACGATCGATTCAAGGTCAACGATCTCTGGTCGGCCGTCTCCTGGCCGGGAATGGAGCGGTCCATGAAGGCCTTGTTGGAGAATGACCTTTTCCAGTTTTATTCAGAATTGGTGGAAAAGAGCCCGGCCTACAACACTCACATCCTGAGTTTTCTCGTTCACTTGCGAAAGCGTCGTGGACCTTGGAGTCGCCTGTTTGCCAAGATGGCTTTTAGGCGGCCAAAATTTGCTGGTTTATACGGTCATGGTAAGTCACCCACCCTGGAACAACAGTATTACTTGAGCCCGGACATACCTACTCGAAATATTCAGGGGTTCGACGTCGCGGTGCAGACCGGCAATCTATACAGTTTCGTGTCTATTCTTACCCGAGAGATGTACGTAAGCCCATTAGAAAAGGCACTCCTCAACGACCTGTCCTCGGCCGAATTTTGGAATTCCACAGAGCACTAAAGCCCACTCAAGGAGATTCCCCAACCAGCCCAAATTGAGCGGGATGAGTAATGCAAAAGAAAAATACCAGGACCTGCTGGAGAGTAAGCAACTTATCGTCATGGCGACCGTCAACGAAGACGGCAGTCCCCAAACCAGCCCCGTCTGGTTTCATTTCAAGGATGACGTGCTTCGAATCAATACCGCCAAAGGGCGACTCAAGGACCGGAATCTGCGGGCCCGTCCTCAGTTTTCCGGAACCATCGTGGATCCGGAGAACCCGTACCGCTACGTGGAGATTCGGGGCGAGGTCAGTGAGATCACTGAAGAGGGAGCGGTGGAAGACATCGACTTTCTAGCCCATCGCTACCTGGGGGTCGACCGGTATCCCTATCACAATGAAAAAGAAACCCGCGTCATCTACAAGATTCGACCTACCCGATACACCGGCATGGGATAGAAGGCTCTGCCACAGGAAGCTGAGCCAACGAGGAGTTCAGGGCATCGCTATCAGAGTCTAGATGCCCTCCGTACTCTGGCCTGCTTTCTGGTGGTCTGGCAGCACGTCTCCGACGATTACGTACCGGCCAGCACCGGAGGAGAGTGGATGGCTTGGGCCGCTCATTTTTCCGGGATCGGAGGTACAGGCGTGGTGGCTTTCTTCTGCATAAGCGGCTTTGTCATCTCCAGTTCCCTTCGGGGGCCCCGCAAGTCCGCTCTGAGGAATTTCACGCTCAGTCGGTTTCTCAGGCTCTACCCCATGTACTGGGTCTCGATCCCCCTGGGGGTCTACACCAGTTGGACGATTTTTGACCACTCAATCTCCCTTGAAGACGTGCTCAAGAACGTGTCCATGCTTCCCTCCTACCTGGGGGCGCCCCGAGTGATGGGGCTCTACTGGAGCCTGGAGGTCGAGCTTGCCTTCTATCTGGCCTGCGCAGCTCTCTACTCCTACTTCGGTCATCTCGGTCTTCGGGTGACCATGGGGGCTTCGGTTTTCTTCTCCGCCCTCCATCTCTCCGGATTTCCGGAAGTCGCCCGGTCTTATTACTTTCTTTCCTTAATGTTTTTCGTAGCCAGCCTGCGCAACTACATGGGAGAAACCCCGGCCGTTCGAGAGACGGTCAAGAAGCAGTTGCCGGGTTTGGGGCTCCTGGTGCTGGCCCCTCCCGTGGTGGCTGCGGTCAGGGCAGTCCTGCAGCCTGAGAATGCGTTCTATCATCGCTTCGGGATCGGGAGTCTGCTGGGCATCGCGCTTTTTTTCGGATTTCTGAATTGGCCCATGACCAATAACTGGCCGGCTCGCATCGGCCTTTATACTTATTCGATCTATCTCTTGCACCCGGTTATCTTCAAGCCGGTCCTCAAGCTCTGGGGCCAGGGCTACATCCCCAGTATGAGGCTGGAGGTTTTCGTACTCTTGAACTTCTTCCTCACCGTCCTGGTTTCCGTAATAACCTTCCGTCTGATCGAAAAACCCTGCATAGAACTGGGGAAAAGGCTCCGGCAGCCATGAGAGTTCTGGTACTCGGCGGAGGCTTGATCGGGCTGGGCATTGCCTGGCGAGCGGCTCAAAAGGGGATGTCCGTGCAACTGGTGGACGCCCCGGATCCCCGGGCGGCTTCCCGGGTGGGAGCCGGACTTTTGATCCGAGCCGGGGGGAGGATCTCCGCGCATCATCTGGCCTTGCGAACCGCTTCGGCAGAGCTGTTTCCTCGGCTGGTGCGAGAACTCGAAGAACTCACCGGATTGGACTGCGGCTACAATCCATGTGGGCTGTTGACGGTGGCTTTCGAGCCGGGTGCTCAGAATTCGGTGCAGGGCCTTGCCAACTGCCTGCGGGGGCTGGGGGTACCGGTGGAAACTCTCTCAGGCAGCGACTGCTTGAAACGAGAACAGGCTCTCTCCGAGAGGGTGGCGGCGGGGTTTTATAGCGATGATCATCAGGTGGACCCGGAAAAGCTGGGGGCGGCTCTGCGGGTGGCCTGCGACCGCAGCGGCGTGGAGCGCCTTCGGGGTCGCGTTGCTTCCCTGAGCGAGCGAGGTGGCAGGCTCCACGATGGGACCCGACTGCAGGCCGACCGGGTGGTGGTAGCGACCGGTGCCTGGCTGGGCGAGCTACTCCCGTTACCGGTGTTTCCAGTCAAGGGTGAGGTGATCCATCTACAGGGCGAGCCGAATCTTTTGCGGCACAACCTGACCCTCCGCAGGGAAGAACTCTATCTGGCCAATCGCGGTGACGGCCGCTACGTGGTGGGGTCCACCGAGGAGGCGGTGGGGTTCGAGGATTCGGTGACCGCCACCGGGACACTTTTTGAAAAGATCACCACCCTAGTGCCCGCCCTGAGCAAAGCCAATATCCTGGACTCCCGGGTGGGCTTTCGCCCCAAAGTCGGAGACGGATTGCCGCTGTTGGGAGAGTTCAACGGGTTGGTGGTGGCCGGAGCCCACTACCGAAACGGCATCCTGCTGACTCCTGTGACGGCCCGATTGGTCGCCGATTTTCTGGAGACCGACACGGTGTCGGAGTTGATGAAGCCGTTCGACCCCTGCCGAAATCTCACGAAGGGTTCTACCCGGCCCTGAGCAAAGCGAGGCCGATGGATTTTTCACTTTCAGAAGAGCAGCTTCAATTTCAGCAAGTCGCCCGGGATTTTGCCCGCAACGAGATCATACCCCAGGCCGAGCACTTTGACCGGACCTCGGAGTTTCCCCACGAGATCGTGAAGAAAGCCCGAGAGCTTGGCTTCACCTCCCTCAATATACCGGTGGAGGCAGGGGGGGCGGGGCTCGGGCCCCTGGAAGTCGCCATCGTGGCCGAGGAGTTGGCCTACGGTTGCGCCGGCATCGCCACCGCCATCACTTTAAACACTCTGGTCGGAGACGCCATCGAGATCGGAGGTTCCGAGGCTCAGAAAGAGCGAGGGTTCAAAGCGCTGGCCGAGGGCTTCGGTGCGTACTGCCTGACCGAGCCCGGGGCCGGGTCCGACGCGGCCGCCATCGCCACTCGCGCTCTCAAGGCCGATGACGGGGGATACCTCCTGACCGGCAGCAAGACCTGGATCAGCCACGCCCCCCAGGCCAATCTTTTGGTGGTTTTTGCCAAGACCGACCCGGAAGCAGGGCATCGCGGTATCAGTTGTTTTCTGGTGGATGCCTATGCCAAAGGAGTAGCGGTGGGTAACCCCCTGCCAAAGATGGGTCAAAAGGCTTCTTCCTGTGCCGAAGTGAGCTTCGACGAAGTCAAACTGTCGGCCGACGCCTTGATGGGTCCGGAGGGAGACGGCTTCAAGATCGCCATGAAGGTTTTCGATCGCTCTCGCCCCATGGTGGCCTCGGTCGCGGTCGGGGTCGCTCGCCGTTGTCTGGAGGAGTCGACCCGCTACGCCTGTCAACGAAAGAGCATGGGGGTTCCCATCGCCACCCACCAGGCGGTAGGCTTTAAGCTGGCCGAAATGGGTATGAAGACCGAGGCCGCTCGCCAGTTGGTGCGCCTGGCTGCCTGGAAGCTCCAATCCGGTAAGTCGAACACCCTGGAAGCCGCCTACGCCAAGGCCTTTGCCGCCGATACCGCCATGGAATGCGCGGTGGAAGCGGTGCAGGTTTTCGGTGGCTACGGATACAGCAAGGAGTACCCCGTAGAAAAACTGATGCGAGACGCCAAAGTCTTGCAGATCTATGAAGGTACCAGCGAGATTCAACGCGCCATCATGGTAAGAGAACTAACCCGAACTTTAGGAAGAGGCTAAGACCAAAATTATGACCAACGAATCCCTCATCAATCACTTGAACGAGCAAGGCTTGACGGCCGACGCCGGCCAGGTCGCCGTGGCCGACTACAGCGTGAGCTTTCAGGTGAACCCCCGCAGCACCCTCTTTGTGGTCAATCACCCCGCCAGCGCGGTGCTCCTGATCGCTCCTGAGAGCGACTACACCCAGTCAGCCGACCAACTCGGTGTTTCTGAGGAGAGCAAGATCGGCCACAGCGACTTCGACGATCGCTACGTGATCCGTGACCCTGAAGGCCGGGCCGGCAGCGTGCTAAAGCCGGAAGTTATCTCCGCGGTACAAGCGTTGGAGCCGTTCGTGGAGTTGGAGCTCAACAGCAAGCAGTATCGCCTGCTAAAGGAAGGCCTGGACGAGAAACAAGCCCTGGAAACCATCCGCGCACTGCAACAACTGGTGAAACTGACCTCCTGATTGCTTCTAGCCGAGGGGGGTGCCGGGGGCCAGCTCGTTGATCGGAGCGACCAGAGTCACCGGATCTCCCTGGCCACCGGCGGCCACCAACATGCCTTCGCTCACGATACCGAAGATCTTTCGCGGTTTCAGGTTGTCCAGGATGAAGATGGTCCGTCCGGTCATGTCTTCCGGGGTATAGTCCTTGCGGATGCCGGAGACGATGGTCCGGTCCTGGCGGGTGCCGTCGTCCACGGTGAGGCGCAACAGTTTGTCGGCGCCTTCCACGACTTCGGCCTTGACCACCTTGACCGCGATGATCCGGATCTTGGTCCAGTCCTCGTAGCCGATGTAGGCCGGGCCTTCCACTTTTGTTTCAACGTTTTTGTCTGCAGTTTTTTCCACTTTGGGTTCCTTTCGCTCGGACAGTTCTTGTTCTAAATTTTCTAGATCCAATTTGGGTAGGAGTATCTCTCCCTGGCCCAGCTTCCACGGGCCCGAGAGGGGGGCCCGGAAGTCGTCCCAGGTGAGCCTCTCCCAATCTCCGGGATAGCCCAACTGGGTGTAAAGACCCCGGGTCACTCCGGGCATAACGGGGCTCAAAAGACCCAGGACTTTGCGCAGAACCTGAAGAGAGACGGCGAAGAACGAATCCAGACGCGCGGCGTCTCCCTCGTTCTTGCCCTTATTAAGCTCCCAGGGCTTCTCCTCGTCGATCAATCGGTTGAGCGCCCGCACCAATTCCCAGATGTTCTCCAGTGCTTCTTTGAAGCGATAAGAGGCAAAGTCTTCCAGGACCCTTTCGAAACGGCTGTCGGCGTCTTTCATCAAGGCCTGATGCTCAGCCGATTCTCCCACCGCGGGGGAGATGGTACCCTGGCGGAAGCGGTTGCCCATGGTGATCAGGCGGTGGACCAGGTTGCCGAAGTCGTTGGCCAGGTCGTAGTTGTAGCGTTTGGCCAGGGCTTCCACTGAAAAATTGCCGTCGGAGCCGGTGGGGGCTTCCCTCAGCACAAAGTATCGGACCCCCGCGGCCTGCACCAGGCCCACCGCGTCGACCGGATTGAAGACGTTGCCGAGACTTTTGCTCATCTTGGCCCCGTCGAAGTTCCAGTAGCCGTGGACTAGACAAGATTTGGGCAGGGGGAGCCCGGCCGACTGCAAGAGGGCGGGCCAGACGATGGTATGAAACCAGGGGATGTCCTTGGCCATGATATGAGCCTGGCAGGGCCAGAAATTGGTTTCCGGTTGTCCTTCTAGAGGGTCCTTGCCGGCTGCTGCGTTGCCGCAGGCCAGCTCCACGTCGAAGCCGCTCCCGGTGATGTAACTGAAGAGAGCGTCGCCCCATACGTAGAACACGTGCTCAGGATCCCAGGGTAGAGGGATTCCCCAGTCGGTGGAGGAGCGACTGATGCAGAGATCCCGGAGCCCTTCCTTGATTCGGTTAAGCATCTCGTTTCGGCGGAAATCCGGTACGATGGCCTGGGGGTTCTCCCGGTGGTACTCCAGCAGAAAATCCTGGTACTTGGAAAGGCGAAAAAAGTAGGCGTCTTCGGTCAGAAACTTGAGCCTGGGGTCTTTCTCTGGCGATTCCGGTACCTCTGATTCATCGAGAAACCGGTTGTCGGTGGTGTGATACCACCCGGAGTACTCGGCTTTGTAGATATCACCAACCTCCCGGATTCGGGAAAAAACCGTCTGTACGGTGTGGCGGTGTGAGTCACCGGAAGTGCGAACAAACTCGTAGGGACCGATCTCTAGAAGATCCCAGGCTTCGTGGAACTGGGGGATCAGACGATCGCAAAACTCCTTGGGAGTGATACCTTCGGCGGCGGCTTTGTCGGCGATGTTTTGACTGTGCTCGTCGGAACCGGTGACCAGGCGGCTCTCTACCCCGTTTCGGCGGTGGTAGCGGGCCAGCACGTCGGCCAGTATGGTGGTGTAGCCGGTGCCCATGTGGGGGGGGGCGTTGACATAGTAGATCGGGGTCGTGACGTAGTACTTCGAATTCATAGAATCGGCCGTTCGATCCGCCCTGGCCTTTTTCCCGCCCTAGGAGCCTGTGGACATTTGGCATTGAATGCCAAATGTCCACAGGCTCCTAGTTCGCGTCAAGAGTTTGCAACAGTTGCCGGGCTGATTGGTTTTCCGGGGAGAGCGAAAGCACTCGCTCGAGATGGCTTCGAATGCGGCGTTTGATGAACCAGCCCTGAAGGCCGGAGAGATCGGGGTGGGCCTTGATCAGTGCCACGGCTCGATTGAATTGAATTTCAGGCTTTTGGGGGGCCCAGCGGACCGCCTGTTCGCTTGCCTCCAGGGCGGTAGGGAGGTCTCCCAGTTGAAAGGCGGCAAAGGCCTGGGCCTGCCAGGCTTGAGCGGCGTGGGGCACCAGTTCCACCGCGGCTCGAGTGTGCTCGATGACCCGGGGCCAGTCCAGGTCTTCGCTGGCCAATTGGCTCAGCAAGATATGGGCCTGGGCACTGGGAAGCTGTTGGACCAGGTATTCAAGTTCGGCCTGGGCGGCCCGGCGATCGTTCCACCTCATGTCGGTGAGCCACGGTTTGACCGCCACCAGTCCCTCCTCGGCCGGGCCCCGGGTGAAGACGAACCCGGAGTCGTCCCAGGCCACCATCTTCCAGTCCGAGCGCGCGTAGAGATAGTTGAGTAGGCCTTCGGTGGCTCCGCCTTCTTCTGGAAAATGCACCAGAACGGTCTGAACCTCAAACTTCTCCAGGATCGCTTCCCGCCGCTCGGAGGAGTTGAGAACAGCCTGGAAGTCCAGTACCAGTTCTTCTTCGAAAAGAGCCGTCATGCCGTGGATAAAGGGGCGAAATTTTTGAAAGGTCAGGTAGTTTCCGTATTCATACGAGTTGTATAACTGGCCCGGTAAGGTGGAGGCGATCTGCTGCAGGCGGGTCGGGTAGCGTGGGTAGAGGCGATCCATGCTTTCCCAGGACCGCAAGGGGTTGGTGTAGAGCATGAGCGAGGCTACCAGAATCAGGCCTCCGGTAAATCTCAATTTGCTCCAGCGGAGCTGGGGAAAGAACGGGATCAGGAGTGGGAAAGCCACTGGCAACAACTCGGCCACGGCGCGCTGGGAGCGGATCGCCATGATCAGAAAGACCAGGGAGATCACGAGGTAGAACCAGGGATGGGGCATTGCACGCTGCTGCCCGGTTCTGAAATGCACCAGCACGAGAACCGCTGCAACAACGAGAAAGGGACCGATGTTCTCCGCCAATTGCCAGGGCGAGAGGGGCCCCCACTCCAGCACCCCTCCGACTGCCGCCTGGTTGACGAAGTGGTCGTAGATGAAGGCGGGAAACATATGGCCGTGCGGTCTCAGCAGGCTGGCCAGGAAGACCACCGCCAGCGACTTGAAGCCTTCTTTGGGAGAGGTCCCTCCCAACAAAACCCACAGGAAGATCAGGACCCACCCGGCGATGACGCCCTGGTGAAGGTTGCTCCAGAGGCAAAAGGTGGCGCCCAGAGCCACCAACCGCGCCCCGGGACGGTGGTGGTAACGTAGGAGAAAGAACACGATCATGGCCAGTCCCAGATCTGAAAAGTGATAGCTTCTCAACAAGAACCGGCTTCGTACCGTCCATAGCCCGAGGGCGACCCACAACCCGGCAAACCAGGGAGCAGCTCCCATCAAGCGACAATTGATATACGAGATCGCGGTGATGGAACAAAGGAGGGTGCTCTTGCAAAGGACCAGGCCCCAGGTTCCGCCCAGGAGATAAAATCCATAGAAGAAAAAGGAACTGAGCCAGGCGTGGTCGGCGTAGCGGCCAAACGAGAGCACCGAGGTGGTACCCAGAAAGCTCTCGGACCAGGGGATTCCGTTGCCTTCCAGCGTGTATCGGGCCACCGTGAGATAGAACCAGAAATCGTAGTCTTGGAGGGGGGCCAGGGTCCAGACGAAAAGAGCGGCCAGCAGCACTGCCAGTCCCAGGAACTCCCGTTTCGAGAAGGATGTTTCAGGCGGTTTCCACATGGGGTCAGCCGCGTCGAAGTTCAGAGACGACCTTCTTTTGCACCATCATGGCCACCGCTACCAGATCCTGAACCGTACCGAGTCTCTCTTCCAGGGCCATGCTTACGGTCAACGCCTGATCGGGAAAAAAGGCCACGATTACCAGGACTGACTGCTTCACTTCAGGTTGGTCTTTGCGATACTGCTTCTGGCCGGGGTCGGAAAAAGAGATCCGCTGGCCTTCCAGATCCTTGACCGGCAACTCGGTGAAGGCAGGGGCCAGTAACGCCACCGCCCGGCCGCTGTCGAGCAACTCGGGTCGGGCCTCGCCGGCAGGTTCCACTTCTTCAAAGGGAACCACCGGCTTCTCCTTTTCTTCCATCACCTCGATGCGGGTCAGGAACGCTTCGGTTCCGATGCCGTCCAGGGACTTCTGTCTGGTGGCGGCACCCTTCATGGCCCGGTAGGCCTTCTCCGCGGCAAAGGAAGTGGTTCCACCGTAGGCCGCCACCTGCACAAAGATGTCTTCGCTGTCGTAGTAGCGACGCAGGGAGAACGGTGCCGGAACTTCGTCGGCTCGGACCACGATCTGTTGATCCACCGGCACGCTGCGGGGGCGGAGCAAGATGGAAGGGGCGTCGCTGGCATCGGTGGGGCCTAGCTCCGACCAGACCTCGGCTGTTTCCCGGTGCTGCCGGGCTTCCAGGGCCTTCATGGCTAGTGGGGAAAGGTCCGCAGGTAGAGGGGGATCGACGGAGGGCCAGGGGGGAAGATCCCAGCTCTTCGGCTCCACGGGTTTGTTGCCCACGAGATTGGGGGCGGCCTCGATTTCATCGAACGGTGGCGGGGTCAGGATGAAGAGCGGATCCGCCTTTTTATCCTCTTTTCTTAACCGGGCCTTGATGGTGGTCACATCCTTGATCTCTCCGGGGGAAGCCAGTTTCCAGGCTAGATCCTCACCGTAGAGGGTCTCGGCACTCGCTACTCCGGCCAGCAGGCAGACCATTATGAACAACTGCAAACAGCGCATAAATTCCCCCTCTTATACCCTGATCCGTATCTGCAATCAAACTGCTCCATAAAAAAAAGACAAAGCGTTTCCACTTTGTCGTCTTCTGCGCCTTGCCGCGTCTAGCCACCTGTCGCGGCGCCCGCCGTTTCCAGCACTCCAATGAGCTCATTGCTCAGGCGCCTCGTCATTATGGGCAAAGTTCCCAGAAATCATGTGACAATCATGTTAAACCTGGCACGGGAGAGTGGAGCCCATCGTCCGAAGGGGTCCTTATGAATCTACAATTTTTGGGTGCCGCTGGCACCGTAACCGGATCCAAGTTTTACCTCACCGACCAGAATCATAAGGTGTTGGTAGACGCCGGGATGTTCCAGGGGCCCAGGCGTTGGAGAGAACAAAACTGGAAGGCTCTTCCCCTGGACCCGGCAGAACTGTCGGCGGTGGTACTGACCCACGCCCACATCGACCACACCGGCTACTTGCCGAGGCTTGGTCGAGACGGGCTGAAAGCCCCGGTGCATTGCACCTGGGGGACCCGGGATCTGGCCAAGATATTGCTTCCGGATGCGGCTCGGCTGCAAGAGGAAGAAGCCCACTACCGAAACCGCAAGAAGAAGTCGAAGCACCATCCGGCTTTGCCGCTCTTTAATATCGTGGATGCCGAACAGGTTTTGGATATGCTGGTGGGTCACCGGTACGACACTCCCTTTGAGCCGGTCAGGGGGTGGAAGACCACCTATCGAGACGCCGGGCATATTTTGGGTTCCGCCTGGGTGGACATGAAGGTCGGAGACAAAAGGATCGTATTCAGCGGAGACCTGGGCCGGGTGGATGCCCCCATCCTACGAGACCCGGTGCGGCCGGAAGGGCGCTGCGACGTGCTCCTTCTGGAGTCCACCTACGGCAACCGGACCCACCCCGACACCGATAACCTGGAATCGCTCGCGGAGATCGTGATGGAAGTGGCCGGCCGCAAGGGGACGCTGGTCATCCCCGCCTTCGCGGTGGAACGGACTCAAGAGATCCTGTATCTTTTAGAGGAGCTGATCCGGCGCCAGGACATTCCTAAACTGCCGGTCTTCATCGATTCCCCCATGGCTGTGAAAGCAACCCGCTTGTTTGCCGAGTATCGGGAGTATTACGACGAAGAAGCGACCGCCCTGGTAAAGAGAGGTGAAAAGGTCTTTAATTATAAGAACCTTACCCTCTGCGAATCGGTGAAAGAGTCCAAAGCCATTCTACAGACCTCGGCTCCCAAGATCATCATTTCGGCCTCGGGAATGGCCACCGGCGGGCGGATCTTGCATCATTTGCGAAATTACCTCCCTCACCCTAAAAACCATGTTTTGATGGTGGGCTATCAGTCCGTGGGCACTCGCGGCTGGAGACTCTTGAGGGGAGAGAAAGAGATCAAGATCTTCGGAGACTTCGTGAAAGTCCGGGCCGGTGTGAGCAAACTGGAAGGGTTCAGCGGTCACGCCGACTGCAACGGGGTGCTGGATTGGTGCGACGGATTTTCCGAACCGCCGGGAGTGACCTATCTGGTTCACGGCGAGCCGGATGCCCTGGAGGCCCAGGCTGCCTCTTTGAGAGAGCGAGGCTGGAACGTGATCGTGCCGGAATACGCCCAGGAGTTCGAACTTTGGTAAACACGTACCGTTTTAGCGACCAATCTTGCTGGTAATATGCTGAGATGGAACTTTGGTTTAGCGAAGATTTTTCTGGAGGCAGTCGCTTCGGGGCTCGGGTGAGCCAGGTGCTGGCTTCCTACAAAAGTGACTATCAACAGATCGACATCCTCTCCACCGAGACGTTTGGACGGATGCTCGTGATCGACGGCAAGGTTCAGGCCTGCGAGATGGATGAGTTTATCTATCACGAGATGCTAGCCCACCCGGCTTTGCTGAGTCACCCGGCACCGAAGAAGGTTCTGGTGGCAGGTGGCGGAGACGGCGGTACGGTCAGGGAGTGTCTCAAACACGGCTGCGTGGAAAGTCTGACTCTGGTGGAGATCGATGCCAAGGTGATCGAACTCTGTCGGCAGCATATGCCCAGCCTGGCGGGACGGCTCACCGATCAGAGACTCACCATTGCTCCCGACGATGCCTCTCGGGTCATTCGGCAAGCCCGGGATCTGGATGTCATTCTGGTGGATTCGAGCGACCCGGTGGGCCCCTCGGAGTCCCTGTTTGAAGTTGAGTTTTTTGAAGAACTGCATTGTGCGCTCGCCCCCGGTGGCCTCACCTGCTTGCAGGCAGGCTCCCCTTTCCTGGGTCCTGACCAGGTGGCCCAGATGGTGGTGGATCTCAAGACCATTTTTCCGGTGGTTCATCTCCTCACCATTCCCGTGCCATCCTATCCCGGCGGCACCTGGTGTCTGGCTCTGGCCTTGAAAGCCGACTGGAACCCACGAGCCGACGGTGGAGAGATCTTGAGAAAGCGATTCCGAGAGAGGGGTTTGGAAGGGCAAACCAATTACCTGACGCCGAACATGTTGGGGCCCTGTTTTGAAGTGCCGGCCTTTCTGATGAAAGCCTACCAGCGGTATCGGGGTGCGGTACCGGCGTGAGCCGACCCTGGTTGCTGCTGGATAGAGATGATACTCTCTTAGACGATCCTGGTTATCTTTCAGATCCCGAGGTTATCCGATTTCTACCCGGTGCGGTGGAGGGGCTGCGCCATTTCCACCAACAGGGTTGGCCTCTGGTGGTGATCACCAATCAATCCGGCATCGGGCGAGGCTACTTCGGACTTGCCGAAGTGGAAGCGGTGCACCGGCGCCTCACTGAATTGCTAGGGAAAGAGGGAGTGGTGCTGGCTGGTATCTACCTCTGCCCCCACGCCCCCGGGGATGGCTGTGGTTGTCGAAAGCCCGGTCCGGCTCTGGCCCTGCAAGCCTCCTCGGAGCTGGGGCTCTCTTTGAAAAGTTCGGTGATGGTGGGAGACAAGGAGTCTGATCTGGAGTTGGGCCGTGCCATCGGCTCGTCCTACGTGGCCCAGATCGTGGCCAAGAGCGAGAAGAGTGAAAAAGCCGACGGGCATTTTGAAAGTTTGCTCGACCTGGCCAAGGAATTACTCAAGACTTGAACTGGGCTTCGGCGGTCTCTTTCACGATATCCAGGGCCCTTTGCACCGAGGCGACCGGCAGCAGCGGTGGGCCTCCAGCAGGATGAATCTTCCAGCCGTTTTCCTGCTTCTTTATGCGAATGTAAAAATGCTGTTCGACCGTGTCTTCGTGGGTGAAGACTTCCAGCAGCCCGATATTTTGTCGGGGGTCGAAAATGAACTGTTTAAACTGGACGCTAAACCGATCTTTTTCATCCCGGGGCGCCAGGTTGGTGGGGTCTAGTTGAGGGACGACGTGGTGTTTCACGAGCAAAACCTCCGGGTTCGAGGTAGGTTTGTGAACAAGTTTCCGGTAGGTGATCCGGTAAAACTCGTTCTGACCGGTCTCTTCCCACTTCCTTTCGTATTTGGTTGCAAAACTGGCTGGAATGACCTCCAACTCGGCCTTCATTCCGGTCAATTCAAAGGTGTTGGTCTCTAAGATTTCGTCTTTATACGGTACCGAGTCGGTCACGATGGTGAGGGTTCCATCGGCCACCAGTCTGGTATTGCAGAGGGTCAGGAAGGCGGGCTGGAATAGTCTAAACTTGGCGTGTCGATTCTTGGGCCAGGGACAGGGGTAGAGAGCCGTGATACCCAGGATACTCTGCTCGGGAAAGGCCCAGGCCAGGGCGGTTCTGGCGTCTTCCCAAAGAAGCCGGACATTGCGGAGCCCTTTCCTATGGCTCTGTGCACTGGCCCGCTTTATCGAGCCCCAGGTCATTTCTATTCCGATGAAGTTGAGATCAGAGCGGGATGCAGCACACCGCATCAGGTAGTCGCCGTTGCCAAACCCGATTTCGATTTGCAGGGGCGCCGCGTGCCCGAATTCCTCCGACCACTGGAGGGGCAAAGAACGGCCCCGCCAGGGCACGTATGCTCTCAGGGCCTGGACTTTGGCGGAGGGTAGACTCACCCGGCGATCCTTCCAACCAATCGGGTGATCTCCTCGCGGCCGGAGGTTTCCCCCCACTTCGAATTCGGTAAGAACAGAGTTAAAGGTATTTCGGAGAAGATCAGTGGATTTAGTAGATATTCAGAAAACTGTTGATGAGCGGAAAGTGGGACTTGATCAGGTGGGGGTCTGCGACTTGAAGTATCCGATCGTGGTACTGGACCGGACCAGCGGCCAGCAGCAAACCATTGCCAATGTGGCCCTTTCTGTATCCCTCGCCCCCGAAGTCAAGGGAACTCACATGAGTCGTTTCATAACGGTGATGAATAGCTACCGAGGAGACATCACCATGACCGCGATTCCCAAGATATTGAACGATCTCAAGAAAATTCTGGAGGCTGATGCGGCTCAAGTTTCCATGACCTTTCCTTATTTCATCGAAAAGACCGCACCGGTGAGCGGACACAAGGGCTATCTGGACTGCGAATGCACCTTTTTCGGTGAGTCTTGCGCAGACGGTCATAACTTCCGAATGACCGTCAAGGTTCAGGTGGCGAGCCTTTGCCCTTGCAGCAAGGCGATCAGCGACTACGGCGCTCATAACCAGCGGGGCATCGTGGAGATGAGTGTGAAGCTCGCCGAGATCGACGGGAAGTTGGCCAAGGTGTGGATCGAGGAGTTGTTTGAGATCGCTGAAAGTTCGGCCTCGGCTCCCCTTTATCCCATTTTGAAAAGAACCGACGAACGGCATGTCACTATGCAAGCCTATGAAAATCCCGCTTTCGTGGAAGACATCGTCCGCAACGTGGCGGTCAAACTGCGGGAGGACCAGCGAATCGCCTCCTATGAGGTCAAGGTTACGAACTTCGAAAGTATCCACGCCCACAACGCCTTTGCGGTGGCGCGTTCCTCCGGCTAAACGGTGTGGAAAGTTCCAGACCCGTGGGGTCAAAATGATCTGCGTTACCTCATCCAAATACCGCCGACCCGCTGCCGAAACTTTTACTTTTCGTTAACAATCACACCGGGACATGCACAAACCGAGAATCTGATCGTTGTTTACGCTTTTCATACAGCCGAAAGAACGGCACAAAGTAGGAGAAGTCAATGTCAAGCGCAGCTATCGGAAACACCCCGAACAACAATAGGATCAATCACCAACCGGTTCAGCCAAGGAACACCCCGGGCCCGAACCCTGCCTCGAGTCAAGGAAACTCAACCGCGCAGACCGATTCGATTTCCCTTTCCAACGATGCGGTTAACGGAAATTCGGCGAGCAACTCCTTTTTCAACCCGTTGCTTCACTGGGGGACAGACGCAGAGAGTCCGGCTGGTCCCTCCATTTCAGCGGAGAATGTGGAGACACACGCCGAGGCCGACGCGAGTGCGACCTCTAACACCGCAGAAGCGAGCGCGAGTGCGGGGGTCGAAGCGGATGTCAATGGGGTACCCATGGAGGCTGAGGCTTCGGCCGAAGCCTCAGCCAGTGCGGAGGCCGATGCTTCGGTCGAGGTAAACCCCGAAGAGGGCTCGATCAGTGCTCAGAGCAACCTCGATGTGGGTGCCGAAGCCAGTGCTGAGGCTAGCGTCACGAGCGAGTCCCAGATCGGAGACATGACTCATACCACAGAGCTCGGAGCCGGAGCGGATGCCGAAGTGGGAGTGTCGGCCAATACAGACCTGGAAGTAAATGATGAGAGTGTTTCCTACGAAAGCGAGGCCGAAGCCAAAGCTGCAGCGGGGGCTGAGATCACGTCTTCCCAAGAACTTGAGACCGATCTCGGTACGATTGGAACGGATAGCACGGTCAGAGCCGAAGTGGCCGCCGGAGTCGGCTCCTCGACCGAATTCGTAAGCACCGAAGACGAGCTGACCTTCGGGCTGAATGCCAACGTCGGCGCGGGTGCTACCGTGGGTGGCGAGGGAGGGATCAGCTACGAGTCGGAAAACGGGAGTAAGTTCTCTTTTACGGGAGGAGCTCAAGCTGGACCTCAAGCCGGTGCCGGGGGCGGAATCGGGTTTTCTAGAAAAGACGGAAAAACGTCCATTAATCTGGGAGGTAACGGCAAACTAGCCATCGCGGGCTTAGACTTCAACCTGGCAGCCACCGTGGCCGACGAGGACCTGGGAGCTGTAGCAGCCGTACCCGGCCATCTGGCTTCGGCCGCGACCGACAAAGTGGGCGACCTGGCCGACGCGGTGGGATTAGACCCGGTAGCCGACCTCGCTCACGGTGTGAGCGACAAGCTGGGTGGCGCGGCTGACGTGGTGGGTGAGCATGCCGGTGAAGTGGCCGGAGATGTGCTTGATTTCGGAGTGCGCACCTTCAACCACAACTATCAGACTGGAAAACAGGTCGTCGATAAAGCTGGCGATGTGGTCGGAGACATTGCGGATACGGCCGGAGACGTGGTCGGAAACGTGGCCGATACAGCTGGCGACGTGGTGGATAAAGCCGGTGACGCGGCCAGGAATGTAGGCAGCTTCCTGAATCCGTTCGACTGACACCGGAATTTTTTTGGAAGCTCCTGGTAGGGTTGGCCTATGAAAATCACAGCCAGCCCATCCACGGGCAGAACGCAAAATAGGGCGAGAGTTTCCTCTCACCCTATTTTGATCATTTCAGCTGGAAAGTTAGTAGCGCGAAGCTTTAGGACGGGCTTCGTTGACTACCAGTTTGCGACCGCCCAGTTCGTGGCCGTTCAGCGCGTCGATGGCGTTTTGGCCTTCTTCATTGTCGGCCATTTCTACGAAGCCGAAGCCCCGAGGACGACCGGTTTCCCGGTCGTTGACCATACGTACGGAGACGACGCTTCCGAACTCCTCAAAGGTTTCACGGAGTTCGTTTTCCGACAGTTTGTAAGACAGGTTTCCTACATAGAGATTCATTGAGTTATCCTCCACTCTGCACGTGGTAAATTTTGTAAACGTACAGACATCACACAACTTGGAAAAGGCGCGTCCCTGGCCTTGGAAACTTTCGAGAGCCAGGGAAATTGAAGGCGCAGCGATGTCAAGGAGAGGTGGAACGGTTGTTCACCGCGTTATGCGTGGCACGAGACTACAACATGTTCAAGCAAATTGCAACATGTTAGCCGAGGTTTATGAGCCCCAGCCGCCGCCGCCCGGGGTCTCCAAGATCACCGAGGAGCCGGCCTTCAGTTCGTGAGTGGAGGAGGCCTCTACATTTTGCCAATCGCCCTCAGGGGAGCACACCGTCTGGTTCCCCTCGCGGCCGGGCTGTCCACCCTGCAACCCGTATGGCCTGGTGGTGCGGCGCGTGGTCATGAACGTGACCTGAGCATCCTGCAGAAACAGGACCTCCTTGAGGGTGCCGTGGCCGCCACTGAACTTTCCGAGTCCCCCGGAGTCGTTTCGGATCTGATGGCGTATGACTCGGACCGGAAATTCTTCCTCCAGGACCTCCGTGGGTGTGGATAAGGTGTTGGTCATATGGACCTGGACTGCCGAAGCGGCCCTGGTGGGTCCACCAGGACTACCTCCCGCGCCCCCTCCGGAGGTTTCATAATGCACCCCGAACCGGGGGTCGGTAAAGCCAAAACTGAAGTTGTTCATGGTTCCAGCGGAGGCAGCGGGGACAAGCTCTTCTATGATCTCTGAGAAGGCGCCGAAGACCGCATCCACGATCCGCTGCGAGGTCTCCACGTTGCCGGCCGCCACGGCCTGCGGATAGCGCGCAGCCACCAGGCTTCCGGCCGGCGCCAGGACCTGGATGCAATCCAAGAAACCCTGGTTGAGGGGAAGCTTTTCCGGAAGGAGGCAGCGCACCACGTAGCAGACCGCCGCCCGGGTCACCGGCAGGGTGGCGTTGAATCCCGCGGCCACGCCGCCGGAGGTTCCGGCGAAGTCCGCGAGTAAACCCTGCGCGTGGGAGTAGGCGAGTCGCACCCGGATGGGGGCCAGGGTGGGGCCGATCTCGAGTTGTTCTTCCCACTCCCCGGCCGACCGCTGTGCAAAGAGAGCAGCCAGAGCTTTGCGGGTACCGGTTGCGGCGGCTTCGAAGAGCCGAGACTGCCCCTGGGCCCAGAGACTCCGGCTGCCCTGGGCCCAATCCCGGAAGATCCGTTGGAGGCCGAGCTTTCCGTGGTGGAGCGCCGCTTGCTGGGCCATCAGATCGCCTTCGCGATCGACCGGTGAGCGCATATTGGTGAGCAAGAGTTTGAGCAGGTCAGGGTTCCAAACTCCCTCTTTGGCGATGCGCAAGATGGGTATACGGATACCGTCTCCGTACACGTTGGGCTGGCTTGCCATGCTGCCCGGGGCCACTCCTCCTACGTCGGCGTGGTGGGCCCTGGCCGCCACCACCCCGAGGCAGAGGTCCTGATCAAAGACCGGCTCCATGAGGGTGATATCGGGCAGGTGGGTGCCGCCGTCGTAGGGGTCGTTGGCGATGAAGAGATCGCCCGGAGAAAACTGTTGCGTTTGCACCAGTCGCTTGATCTGATCCGGCATAGAACCCAGGTGAACCGGGATGTGGGCGGCCTGGGCCAGTAGTTCCCCGGAGGCGTTGAACAAGGCGCAGGAAAAGTCCAACCTCACTCTGATGTTGGGGCTGAAGGCGCTGCGAGCCAGAGCCGTCCCCATGATCTCGGCGACCCCTTCCAGCTGTTCCTGGAGTAGAGAGAGCTTGATGGGGTTCATCGGCTAGGCCCCCGGAAGCTCAGCAGCAGATGACGCTGCTCGCCGACCTCGGCCTTCCACCCCGGAGCCACAAAAAGCGTTGAGCCGGCCTGTAAGATCAAGGCCGGGCCCTGAAGCGAGGCTGGGGGTTGGGAATAGACCGCGACTTCCAGCGGTTCACCTTTCCAACGAACCGTGCAGCGGGCAGGCTCGCTGCTCGGACCCGGGGCCGGAAGTCTCAGACCACTTAGAGGGGGGCGGCGCGCCCGCAGCCGGAGCTGGACGGTTTCAACGGACTGGCTGCGACGGGTGAAGCCGAAGCGACTTTGATGAAGCTCGTGAAAATCCAGGTGGGGAGCAGAAACCAGAGTCTCTCCCTGCCCACGATAACGACGTTCCACCAGTTCAAACCAGTGCAGCTCCTGGTCCTGCTTAAACTCCGCCCGGGCCCTGGCTCGGAGTTGTTGAAAGTACTCCGTTTCTCGACCCTTCTCTCCTCGGAAACTGGGGGGAACGAGCAGGCTCCACTCTCTTTCCCAGGGGGCGGCTAGGGCTCCCCAGGCAGAAAGCACCCCGGCACAGGAAGGGACCAGGATTGTATCCATGGAGAGGCTTTCCGCGACCTGGCAGGCCAATAATGGGCCCGCGCCGCCGAAAGGGAAAAGGGTAAAGCGTGAGGGGTCACGGCCCTGACCTGCGGTTACCCGGCGTACCGCTTCGGCCAGATGGGCACAGGACAGCTCCAGGATTCCGGCGGCCACCTGGTCGGTCTCTAAACCCAGCGGTCCGGCCAGGGTGTCCAGGGCCTCTCCGGCTGCTTGCCGGCTCAAAACAAGCTCTTCATTTCCCAGAGAACCGGGCAAGAACCCGTTCCAGCAAAATGCATCGGTGACGGTAGGCAGGCGGCCGCCCCTCCCGTAGCAAGCCGGACCCGGGGTCGCACCCGCTGAGCGAGGGCCCACGCGCAACAGGCCGCCCGCATCGACCCTGGCGATGGAGCCTCCTCCCGCACCGATGGTGTGAATCTCCAGGGTGGGGGCCCGCAGGGGATAACCCTCGATCTTGGTCTGCCAGGCGTAGGGAAGTTCGCCCTCGGCGAGCATCGCCACGTCGGTGGAGGTGCCTCCCATATCCAGGGTGACCAGGTTTGGAAGGCCACACTCCAGCCCTACCTCCAGAGCGCCCCGGAGCCCGGCGGCCGGACCGGATAAAGCTAAGCGATGAGGCCGCTTCATGGCCTCTTCAGCGGTCAGCAAGCCCCCGGCCGAGTGGACGATGTGAAGCTCGGTGCGACTCAAGCGAGATTGCAGATTTTCCAGGTAACGCTGCACTCGGACCGAGAGAAAGGCGGCCAGGACGGTGGTGGTAGCGCGCTCGTATTCTCCACTCCCCGGGGCTACCCGGTGGGAAAGAAAAACCCGCTGACCGGCAAACCGTCTTTCCAGCGCAAGTTCGTGCTCAGGATTCAAACTTGCGTGCAGCAGGCAGACCGCCACCGCGTCGAAGTCGTTCTCGAGGAGGGGGATCTCGGCTGGAGACTTGAGGATTGAACCGTCGGATCCCACTCGTTCACTGACCTCCAGCACGTGCTCGCGCCTGACCAGGGGCTCGACTCGGGTCGGGCACAGGGAGTAAAGCTCCCGGCGCTCCCCCCGACCCAGCCAGAGCAAATCGCCGAAGCCTTCGGTGGTGATGAAACAGATTTTTCCCCCGGTTTTTTCCAGCAGGGAGTTGGTGGCTACCGTGGTGGCGTGATTGACCCCCCGGGGCGGGGCTCCGGGACACAATTGGTCGATCCCGTCGAGCACCGCCCGACTGGGGTCGTCAGGGGTGGAGGAGAGCTTTAGGGTGACCAGACCGCGAGACGGGGAGAAGAAGACAAAGTCGGTGAAGGTTCCACCCGTATCGCAGCCTATGTACACCATCAATGGAGCGGTTAGTCTAGGACGAAGGTGGGCACTCCGCCACCGCCGGCTGTCACGTTGCAGAGCGCGGTGGCCGACAGACGGGTTAGCAGACCCTCGATTTCACCAAAAAAGACGAAGGGGTCCAGGTCTACCGTGTACTCGCCCCACTGGATGGCTTGCTCTTCGCTGTTCCAACTGGGATAGGAGTCCCGAGCCACTTCCACCCTGGTCTGTACCAGATAGTAGGAAGATAAGGCTGTTTGAATGGCGTTGTCCCACTCTCGATCGTCGAGTTCCCAGCCCACGAAGATCCCTTTGCCGCCGTACTCGTCGTTCGGCTTCATCACCAGATCACGCCGGTTCTTACGGATAAAATAAAGCAGTTCGATGGGGTGCCCCTCGGGGTCGGTGGTCTTGGTGTCTTCCACTTTGCGGGTCCACGGCACGTGGGTGTAGACGGAGAAGAGCTGCTCCTCGGTCATTCCATCCTGGTACTTGGGATCGGTGATGAGAGCGAAGATGGCTTTCTTGTGCAGGTACTTGGAGCGGAAGGTATTGACCGCGCAGATGGTGCCGGCCTTGTAGGCCTCAAAGACTGCCTTGGCCTCCTCGAAACGCTCCAACAGTTCATTGGTCAGGAGGCGGCGGTAGACCAGGTTGATCTTTTGATCCCCTGCAAATAGCTCCCCGTCACCGTTGACTCGCAATTTGCGAGGGTCTGAGACCACGGTCTTGTAGCCCCGAGAGGTGAAGAACTGGCGCAGGATCTCAAACTCATGAATGGTGGGGAGATCGTCGTAGTCGATGATACCGATCACCGGGTCATCCTTGCCGCCCCAGCGACGATAGGTGTCGATCAGAGCGTTTAGAAGCGCATCGGAAGTGAAGAGCGGTGAGGTGGGATAAAATTTGGAGAACTCCTGCATGACGCTGGTTTGCATAAAGGCTTCGGACATCCGGTCGTTGTAGCCGATCCCGGCCGGCACCTCGGCGTTGTACTCCACGAAGCGTACCTTGCCACCAAGCAAGAAACTATCCAGACGACTGGTCACCGAGAGATCGGCATAGCCGGGGTCGACCGCCGCCAGCATTCGCTCTTGATCGGTCATGCCCAGGAAGTCTTGAAGCTCAGGCTCGGCCACGATACGAGGTGCCAATACGTTCATGGCGCCCACCACTCCCCGGACCGCAGAGGCCAACAGACCTAACTGTTCTCGCCCCACAAAGTTGGGGCGTAGAAAAGGGCAGAGCGGGCGGTCACCAAACATCACTCCCCGTGCCCGCAGGTCGGCCTGGAGCGACTGAGCAAACTCCTTGATGTCAGTTTTTTCCAGGATCGTGTTGTAAAAGGAGATGGCCTCCAGGCGGCTGCCTTCCCGGGCCGCAGCCGCCAGTGCTGCGTCGACTCCGTCTTTTTGTAGCTTTGTAAGCGTCATGGTTTGCCTTTCTTCTTTGATGCAGATTTATGATCGGTGACTTTGGCTGCCGACAGAGATGCCGGCATGAGCAAATTTTTTAAGAGATTAACGGCTCCATCCACCAACAGACTGAAGTCGTGTTCTCCCAGATTCCACCATTCCAGGGTGGGATCCGGGTTCAGGTCGATATACTCCACCTCGTCCCCGTCCCAACCGAAGTCGAAACTCGAGATGTCGAGATGGATCTCTCGTCTCAGCTTACGGGCTGCTGCAATCAGGGGTCTGGTGACGGAAGGGGGAAGGGCGCTGTTGGGGTAGAGCTGTCTGGTCAGGAGATCCATCTCCCGGACCAGGACCACTTCGCCCACGAAGTAGACCCGATAGATCCGTTCGGAGCGGGGAGGGCTGACCAGTTCCTGGAGACCGCTACCGGTTTCGTTGTAGCGCCGCCACAGGGTGCCCAGGTCGGTGATCAGCCCACCCTGTTCGCCGGAAAAGGCAAGGCTCTGGAGAATCGGATAGGGTCCACACTCCTCTAACGCCTTCTCCCAGGACACGGGATACTTCAAATTGACGAAACCCTCGTGGGGCAGTTTGGGAAAGGTTTCGCGAGCCGGAAAGAGGTAGGCGGCGGAGGTCTTGAATCCCGCCAGTCTGGCCAACTGGCGCACGGTGGCGCGGTTGTGCAAGCGCAGGGTTCGGGGCTCATTAAGAACCTTGGTGGAGCTGAACTGCCAGACCAGATAGAGGCTCTCATTGAGGAAAGGGAGGCGGCGAGAGAAAAGGTCCAGTACAACCGGGGTAGACCAGCCGCTGTTCTGGTAGTCCTCCAGGTTGAGAGCATCGACCGTGAGGAATCGGCAACAGCCACGCCGGTAGCTATTCAGCGCTTCCAATACCGCCTGAGGGAAGCTCTCGCGAGTTCCGTGGAGTATACCGATTTCAGCCATGCCGGGCGGTTCGTCTCCCCCTGGCTAGTCCCTTTGTTGAACCGAAGGAGCGTGCTATTAGCGTGTTAACATAACGGCAAGAAAATTTCACAGATTGTTAACAGTGACCCCCCGGAATTTGCCCATCTTACGTCCTGGCCTGGCTACTCTCAAGTTATGATTATTGTAACCCACTCCCAAGATGAAGATATTGCACCCGATTACGAACTGCTCCGAGCCCGGCGAAACGCCTCGGAAGAAAAGCCTTCCGGCAACGAGTTGGTGGATTTTCTAAACGTTATGGACGGCTGGATTTAGTGCCTAGGAGCGTGTCGGAGTAGTCTCCCATCGCAGAGGCCTCGTTCATTATTGTCCATGCGAATAGCTCATTTCACCCGAATATAGCCCAATATTAGGGCAAAATTTCACTATCCGCCTGAACAAAATGTCCTTCGCTCTGCTCGGTCCGACTACTCCGACATGCTCCTAGCGAGGACATCCGCTCTGGGCGTGACACTTTCAAGGCCATGCCCGAACTTACTCGTCAAGATTTCTATTTCGAATTACCCGAAGAGCTGATAGCCCAGGAGCCGGCCGAACCCCGAGATTCGGCCCGGCTTTTACACTTAAACAAGAAATCCGGCGAACTGGCTCATCACGTCTTTCATCAACTTCCGGAGCTGCTCGATGAGCAGATCTGCCTGGTAATCAACGACTCCAAGGTCATTCGAGCCCGACTCTGGGCGGAGAAAGAGTCGGGGGGCAGCGAAGAACTCTTTCTCTTGCGCCAGCTCCAACCTTCCCGCTGGGAAGTGCTGGGAGAGTGGAAGCAGGGCACCCACTGGAAGATTGGAGAGGTCTCGGCGACTTCACTGGGAGCCTGCCAGTCCGACACCACCCTGGTGGAGTTCGAAGACGAGATCTATCAGCACCTGGAGTCCTTAGGTGAAGTGCCCCTGCCTCCTTACGTGAAGTCCAAAAAGGGAGCCGGGGGCTATCAAACCGTCTACGCCCGGGAAGAGGGTTCGGTGGCTGCCCCCACGGCGGGGCTTCATTTTACCGAGGCGGTCCTACAAAAACTTGAACTCAACGGTGTGCAGCGGGAGTCGGTGACTCTGCACGTTGGTTACGGGACCTTCGCCGAGGTCAAACACGGGCCGCTCTCCTCTCACACCATGCATAGTGAGTGGTTTCATCTGTCCGAGGGGACGGCCGCCCGGCTGAACCAGGCCAAAAAAGAGGGGAAGACCATCCTGACGGTGGGCACCTCGGCGACCCGGGTGCTGGAGACTCAGAGCAAAGACGGAGTACTGCACTCCGGCTCGGGAGAGACCAGCCTTTTCATCTACCCACCCTACGAATGGCGATTCGTAGACGCCATGCTCACCAATTTTCACATGCCGGATCGAAGCCCTCTCATGCTGGTGGCCGCCCTGGCCGGTCGTGAAAATGTGCTGCGCGCGTACCGAGAAGCCATTCGCCAGGAGTATCGCTTCTACAGTTTCGGCGACAGCATGCTGGTGCTCTGAGTCTACCGATTCGGTTAATGTTCGCCTTCTTCAAGGGAAGAGCCGAGCTTTGAGGAAACCGGTTCGTTAGGCCATGATAAACGACATCATTCAAGGAATAGCAAAGGTGCTCAGGACCTATCCCACCGAGGAGCGCCGACGGCATATCCGGCACGTCTGTCGCTACGCTATTTACGCCTTGGAGAGGAAGAAGGCCAGGGAGGCGATCGTCATCGATATAGGCCCCCTGGGCCTGCGCATCCATACGGTCAACAAATACTATCCCGGACAGAAGCTGGAGTTGGTCTTTCGGGGAGTGCCCGGGGGCAAGCTGACCCGCCTGCCGTATCAAAAACTCGCCACCGTTCCAAACCGCCTACCATGCAAGGTGGCATGGTTCTTGCGGCAGGGCGATGCCTACGAGGCCGGCCTTGTTTATCAGGTCGAGGGTGCGGAATTGAAAAACACCTGGGTCCACACGGTCCTGGAAAAGACGGCCTCTGAGCAGGGCGCATTCGAGGAGAGGCGCAAGATGGTTCGAGCCAAAGCTCACATCGACGCTGAGATGCGCAATGACGAAGGGATCTCGGTGCAGGGGCTCCTGACCAATATCAGTCTGGGCGGAGCGCTCTTTCAAAGCAAACAGCACATGAACCCCGGTGCGAGCGTGACCATCTCGGTAAGAGCGCAGGCCAAGCTTCCGGCCTTGAGGGTCAGCGGAGATATTTTGCACCACCAGTTCGACGTGGTCTCCAATAGCAGTATCCACTGCGTTCGCTTCAAAGACTTACACGAGCAGTTGCTGGAGCAGTTGAAGCGGTACGTGACCGTTTTGCTGAAAACTCAGGGCAGCGGCTAATTTCCCCAATTCATTAATATCAAGTTCACATTTTTCTGCTAGAATTGAGCATGTTGTCTTCTGTAACAAATAGATAAACAGGAGCTTGCTCACATGCTATCAACCAAATATAAGCATGGTGGCTTTTCGCTGGCCGAGGTGATGATCGCGATCCTGGTGATCGTGATAGGCCTGGCGGGAGTGACGGCTGCCCTGGTCTACGGGATCAGAAACTCCACCCGGGGTAAATACATTTCCGAATCGACCCAGTTGGCCCGGACCTACCTGGAATACACTCAGAACACCGGCTTGCTCGATAGTTCCTCGCCCGGTGAGCCCTGGCCAACTTCCGAGAGCGGGATCAACGATGCCCCCCAAGATCGGAGCTTGCTCAACGCACCTCCCTTCGGTGGACTCTCCTTCATACCCGACCGGGTAGAGAAGTATCGTCGCAACATCCGGGTGGAACGCCTCGCCGACGACCCCGACAATCACCGCTATAACCTGGCCAGAGTTACGGTGAACATCTACTGGAACGATACCCAGGGGGAGCATCGTTCCGAACTCACGGGGGTGGTACGCCATGTCCGAAACTAAGAGATCCGCAGGCTTTACCCTGATCGAAGTCCTGGTTGTTTCGGGGATCACGCTGCTTCTTTTCGCGCTGGTGATTCAGGTTTATTTTGGTAGCCAGACTGCGGTGGGGCATACCGTAGACAAAGTGGAGGCGGTTCAGAACGCCCGGCATCTGGTAGACAAACTGACTCCGGTGGTCGCCGTGGCCTGCGACCCCAACCCGTTGGGAGCCCAGCCGGTGCGGGTCATTCTGCCGGAAGACGGGCCGGACCCAGATATGGCCTCGCCCACGGCGCTGGAGATCATCACCACCGAAGACCTGCTGGCCGAAGACTACGTGAAACGGCGGAACCAATTCGTGGAGCGGCGCGATCTCAGGGCGTTTCGTTTTCGGGCGGTCTTTGAGCCGGCCGAGCAACGCCTCGTGCTCCGGCAGATGAGCGCCACCGATCCCACGGAGTTTGACGATGACGTACCGCCCCGGATACTCGGCACCGCTTTACTGGGGTTGCAGTTTCTGCCGGCCATTTCCGATTCGAGCCTGATCAACGTGACGGTGCGAACCGAGCAGAAGATCAGCATCCGGGAAGCAGGGGAGGTCCGTGTGATCGAAACCTCGGCCGTTTTACCCGTACCTTCAGAAAGTTTGAGGTAGCAAGAAGATGAAGATTTCACAGCGCAAAAACCGGGGCTCCATTTTGATCCTGGCCTCCCTGTTCACCTTTCTAACCCTGCTTCTGGCCTTTACCCTTTTCAAGGTACTGCCGGTCGAGTACAACGCTGCCCAGAAGTCCCGAGTCGACATCGGCGGGCACTACGCCCTGGACGCGGGGGTCAAGGATGCCATCTCCTGGATCGAGAGCCGGCCCCAGGGCACGGTCTTTACCCAGGCTCTTTTGGATGGTTTCAACACCACCTTCGGCCAACAAGAACAACTGGTAGAAAACTGGACCTACACCACCAACATCCAATTGCTCGGTCTCGGCCACTTCGGCATCACTTCCGAGGCCTTTTATCGGGAGGATAAGGTGCGGGAGGTGAAGGTCCAGATCGTCCGGGAAGGGTTCGCTCATTACGCTCTCTTCATCGACAACTGGCGAGACGAGGAGAGACCGGACGATGTCATGATCTACGGCCTGGGCTCCAATACCGTCACCGGTCCTTTCCACACCAACGACTTCTTTGTGCTCAGCCACAAGACCGGGGATTTCTTCGAAGACGGTGGGGAGCCTTTTGTCTCCGGTCCTTACGCCCAGATGACCCACGCCCGTACCACCGAGGAGCAAGGCGAAGACGTCCCGGGGGAGGGCGACGGAAACGCTTATCTGGAAAGTGGAGCCACGGCTTTCAACCGCCTGCCCGAGGCGGTTCCCTTCGATGAGAACGGGTCCGTGGAACAGCGCTATCAACGCATCGTCGAGGGGGGGCGAGGAAACCTCACCCAGGTGAGCGATATCTACTTCCCCGATACCGCCCAAGATCGGGACGGAAACGACCTGCGGGAGAAATCTAGAGGGGACGAGCCGTTCTCCGGCCAGTTGGATCGGGGCGTTTATGTGGCCAGTGATGAGGCTGGAGACGTGAAGGGCGGAGTCTACGTGGTGGGCGACTCCAAGGTGACCCTGCAACTGGATGCCAACGGCAACCAGGTCCAGAAGATAGAGCAAGAGCACATCGAAATCGCTTACTTCGAGGTGGTCGAAGAGCAGGTCGAAAGACCTAACTACGTGCTCCAACAGACCACTGAACCACCGGAGTTTGTGAACGAGGTGGAGATGGTCGACCAGGTTCGCACCTTCATCTCTCACTACGAAACCACCGTGGTGGCGGGGGACGGGGTGACCACCACCGTGCAATCCCCGGTCTATGACCAGGAGATCGTTCAGGTACCACAGATCGTCTCGGTACCGTATGATCCCGATGTGCACGGGACCGGTCCCTGGACCATCTACGTGGAGGACCCGGACAACCCGATCATCTATATCACCAACCACCTCACCCCCCTCAGCGAAGAGGAGTACGATCAGGACAATCCCCTGCATCAATCGGTGCCCCAACCCGCCGGAGACCGAACCTACGAAGTCGTGGAGGTGACGGTCGACGCCGGCTATCAGGTTCCCCCCGGCTTCACCATCGAGGGAGGCTCGGCGTCGGTACCTAAAGACAGCACTGTATTCCTTGATTATGAAGAGGGCCTGGCCAGGGTTTTCAGCGGGAACCTCAACGGGGTCACTTTCGTGGATGGGAATATCGAATCGTTTAAGGGCACGGTCAAGGGGGCCGTGACCGATGGGCCCAATGGTCGCACCTTTTCCGGTCG
>Ga0172382_10001514_pt1 | contig 41488 bp, 37 predicted proteins | sample Leawel138RmetaG_FD_122245 | JGI IMG/M metagenome (GOLD analysis project Ga0172382, IMG submission 122245) | Leachate microbial communities from a municipal landfill in Southern Ontario, Canada - Leachate well 138R metaG | ecosystem: Engineered > Solid waste > Landfill > Unclassified | place...
GGTTGACGGCAACACCGATCCGGCGCGATGGTCGTCAACCCATATTGTTCATGCAGTGTGGACCGATCCGGCATATCGCTGCCAAACCGGCCAGTGCACCACAGATACTGGAGTGTGTGCCATGCTACCTGCCGGCGCGAACCGCATTTCCCGAAGACGCGGCCATCCAGGATATATTCCGCCAGCTTGCTAACGAGGTGACTCGTACCGCGTCGATTGCCGATGAAATCGCAGGCGCTTTTGCACAGGATAGCAAGGTGCTGGCCTTGTCCGAGCGGACTGAGCATCTTGACGCATTGCATGCTGCTCTGGTTGGGCGGGTGCAGCCTTTGTTCCTGCTGCATGGCCGTCAATCGAAGAAACAACGCGCCAGCGTGATCGCGGCCTTGAATGCATTGGATGCGGATGTACCGCGTGTGTTGCTGGCCAGTGGCAAGTTGGTTGGCGAAGGTTTCGACCATCCACCGCTCGACACACTGATGCTAACAATGCCGATTTCATGGAAAGGCACGCTGCAGCAGTATGCTGGTCGCTTGCACCGAGAGCAGGCGGGCAAGCAGCGCGTGCGTATCATCGACTTCATCGACACCGGGCACCCTTCGCTGCTGCGCATGTGGGAACGGCGTCAGCGTGGTTACCAGGCAATGGGCTATCGGATAGTTGCAACGGAGGAATTGAATATGGAATTGCCTGCGTAGAGCGAGTTTCTTGTTCTGGCAATGAATATGGGTAGCGCGCCGTTCGGATTGTTTGCGGCGACAGCGACGTTGCCAGGATGAAATAGCTTCCGGCAACTGCCGCAGGATCAGCAGCAAATCCTCATGGTGCGTCTCAGGGGATTGGCTCTGGAACAACGCCAGGCCGTCCTGGCGGAATGGGACGCGCGCTGTGACTCGGGTGCTGTGCATAACACCATTGCCTACCTGTACGGTCTGATCAAGAATTTTCGCCCGTCCATTCCGCATCGGCCTGACGCTTCTGGTCCAGTTCGTCGAGCCGTTTCATGAACAGCAGGTAGGTGATCTGCTCGATGGCGGTGAGCGGATTGCTGATGCCGCCACTCCAGAATTTGTCCCAGAGGCGTTTGATGGCGCTTTGCAGTTCAGGGTTGTTTTGCAGCATGGTGTTTGGCTCTCGATTCAGTCTGTGTCTTGCTGCTTTGGGGCAGGAAGTTTCCCGGCCTGTTTGACGAGCTTCTTTTCTTCGGTCTTGACGCGACGCTCCAGCTTCTTGATGTCTTCTTCTGCGGGAAGCCGCTCAGGCTGGATGCCGCGCTGCCCGAGCATGTCACGCACGCTGCGGTTGTTCTGCTCGTGCTCGCGGGTGATCGAGGTTTCGCCATGCAGCCGTTCCTGCGTGACGTTGTGGTTGGTCATTTCGGTGGCAAGGTTCTTGGCCGCTATGGTCAGCGTGGGCAGAAAGTCGGCCAGCGGACGGGTCTGGGTGATGCCATAGCGGTCTTTCATCATCTGGGTAGTGTGGCCGCCGAACAGCGCGGCATCGCCCTTGGAGCGGATGCGCCCAAAGCCCTTGTCGTCCACGCCGTGCTCGTAGAGGTTCTGCGACAGGGTCTTTTCCGACTCCCGCAGGCGGTCGCGCGCATCCAGCCGGGCCCGCAGGCGCATGCGATCTTCGATCAGTTCCTGCTTGCGGGTCTGGATGGCGAAGTAGCTCTGGGCGAAGGCGATGGCCTGCTTGCGCGGGTCGCCGTTCTGGGCGACGAGGTAGCAGGCATAGCGGGTGAGCATGAAGTCTTCGACTGGGCGGTCAGCGCCACTGCCGATCCCGACCATTTTCGTGACGCCACGAAAATGGTCAGTCTCGTCGTAACCCGTTGTTTTACAAGACTCAATGGCTCGACCAATAGCGGTCTTGAAGTTCTCCCAGCGGGCATAACCGAGGGGTTCCATCAGGTCACGGGCGAACCAGAACTCCACACCTTCTTCGGGGATGGTGTGGCTCAAACCATCGAAATGGCTTTTCAGCAGTTGGATGTCATGGGATTCCATTCGGCTTCTCCGAGCGTCGGGTCTTTGACGTTCCAGCCCGATAAAGCAACTTATCTGTTTGACAATTGCATCATTATATGATACTTATCGTAACCAAAAATATCTCAACGATGGATGGCGGCACCCCTTTGCTGCAAAAGGGATAAAGGCAAGGAAATGGTGTTCAAGGGACAACGGTCCTACCCGGAAAAGGAAAAGACCACCATCACGCCAAACCGTAAGCGGTGCACTTATCTCATTATTCACAGGCAGCCAGATTCATGGCTAAATCCTGGTCATGGGTATTCCACGGCAACAGCGCCTCAATCTCGTCCACCGTCTGGGCCATCGGCAGGCGCTCCAGCACGAAGCGCAGCCACGCATAGGGCTCGCGCCCATTGGCCTTGGCCGTCTCCAGCAGCGAGTACAGCACGGCACTGGCGTGCGCGCCCGCAGGGGTGGCACTAAAGAGCCAATTCTTGCGACCCACCACGAAGGGCCTGATGGCATTCTCGGCCACGTTGTTGTCGATGCTCAGGTCGCCGCGCTCGGTGTAACGCACAAGTCTGGGCCAAATCTTATGCAGGTACCCGAGCGCCTTACCCAGCTTGCTCTTGGGCGCGACCGCCGGCGCGGTCTCGTCCAGCCACGCGCGCAGCGTGTGCAATGCCGGCAGGCTGTAGGCCTGGCGGCCCGCCAAGCGTTGATCATCGCTGGCCTCTTTCAGGCGCGCCTCGATGCGATACAGCTGGCCGATCAGATCCAGCGCATAATCGGCCCGCGCGCTCTTGCCTTTGGCATTGGCCCGCTTGGCTTCTACGAACTTACGCCGTGCGTGGGCCATGCACGCCAGGTGCTCCACGCCCGGTGTGCGGGCCAGCGCCGCATAGCCTTCGTAGCCATCGGTCATCAGGTACCCGCGCCAGCCCTCGAGCAGGCGCACTGGTACCTGCCCCGAGCGGTTGGGGTCGTAATCGAACAGCACCACGGGCTTGCCTGGCGGCCCACCGCATTGCACCCACATATAGCTTTTGCTGTTCGGACTTCTGCCCGGCTCCTTCAACACCTGAACCGGGGTCTCGTCCATGTGAATGAGAGGAGCCTCCAGCAAGGCGTCGCGCGCCAGGTTATGCAGCGGCTGCAGGGCTTGGGCCAGCTTGATCATGGCGCGCGCCATGCTCTGGCGGGTGACCTGGATGTGGTGACGGGCAAGGACCTTTTCAAAGCGTGCCAGCGGCAGCCCATCGACGTACTTGGTGACGGCTATCATGGCAAGGATGCCGGGCCCGAAGTTGCTGCGTGGCAGCACCTGGGCGGGCGCGGGCTGCTGCACCGGAGCCTGGTCCCCCTTGGGGCAGGCGTAGCGTGGGCGCACCATGCGCAGCACCCGGATTTGCATGGGGATGATGTCCAGCTGCTCGCTGACGTCTTCGCCGATGCGCACCAGCGCGGTGCCGCAGGGGCACTGGCGTTGGTCTTCTGGCACATCGATGACGAGCTCCACGCGTGACAGCTCGGGGGGCAGGGCCCGGCGGTGGCCGCGCTGCGGCTTGGCTGCGTTGGCAGTGGCAGCAGGCGTCGCCCCCTCATCAGGATCGTTGGCACCGCCCGCCTGATCGGCCTCGTCGGCTAGGCGCTCGACTTCGTTGAAGAGTTCACCCTGGCGCGATTCGCTGCTGGGGCCGAATTGTTTGTGACGGGCCAGGCGCCATTGTTCAAGGATCTGCTGGACCTTCTCGGCCACCCCGGCGGCGATCCCGCGCTGCAGGTCGTGGGCGAACTGTTCGGCAAGCCCCTGGCGGATCTGCTCGGTGAGTTGTGCCGTCACCTGTTCGGTGATCCGATGCGTGACGCGCTCTGTGACTTGCCGCTCGATCGTCGGAGTGATCTGCGCGATGGCGCGGCTGCGCTCGGTGGCAAGTAGCGCCTACAGCTCTTCGATTGACTGGGGCAGCACCAGCGCCCAGGCACGGTGGCCAGGGGTTTCTTGGGCTGATGACGGGGGGGTGGCTGCATGGCTTGAGGGCATGCAGAATTATACCAAAGAATTTATGTAACTGATTGATAATGAAGCGATTTATGAGGCTTGTTGGCCCACAGATCGAAGCCCTCCAGAAGCCACTCGAGCTCCCTGGTGGTGATCTGGCACGTCGCCCCTGCGCTGGTCTGCCTGGGCCAGGCAAAGCGCTCGGCCTCCAGGCGCTTTTGCCACAGGCAAAAGCCATTGCGGTGCCAGTACAGGGCCTTGATGCCGGTGCGCCTGCGATTGACGAACACAAACAGCGCATCGCCAAACGGATCCATCATGAGCTCTTCTTGTACGATGGCCGACAGGCCATTGATCTGGCGCCGGAAATCCACCGGCTCGCAGTGCAGGTACACCGCACCGATGCGGCTGCCCGGGTGCATCAGCGGCTCCTCGCACTCAACGCCGCTGCGGTGGCCGCAAGCCAGCATGGATCGGGCAAGGCCGCCATCTCCAGACACAGGCCTGGCCCCACAACCAGCGTGCAAGGCAAGCTGCTGCCCATCTGTGTGGGCGCCTCGCGCACCACCTGAACGGTGGCAAACCGTGGCCTGGGCTCTGACACGACCGCCATCGCTGTGCGCTGCGCCTCGCGCTTGATGCGTTTGCGCCAGAAATACAGGTTTGAGGCCGCAATGCCCTCGCGCTCGGCATACGCCTTGGTGGTTGCCCCCTCGCGTTCGATTGCCGCCAGGTGCGCTCGCCAATAGGCCTCGTCCTTACGTGTTTCCATGTGCCATGCTCCGGTCAATATTCACGGCGCACGGCATGACAGCCTCAGATCATCGCCACAATTATGTGAGAAATGGACCGCTTACGTATGAGGTGCTGATGGGGTGGAAAGCGCCGGCGGCGGGTGGCCCTGATAAAGCTCAGCTCAATAGCAGCCAGCGATTGAGTGACCAACACGCCCGGCAGCAGATCAGCCATGAACTCGGGCATGAAAGGTTGAAAGTGACGTCGATCTATCTGGGGGCCTGAGGCTTATCCGTCATCTCTGGTGTTTGACTCACCGGCCGCCAGTTTTTTTACTGCTTTGTCGAAATCGCTTTCAAACAGGCGATCCTGCACAATTCTGTACTTTTCAAATTCGCTTTCCGCATGTGTCTGGGCAAGTTTTGCAGAAATCTTGCCGCTGTTCTGTAGCAATTCCCGTTCATCAAATTCGAGGAAAGCGTCCAGCCGCTTGGACCAGTCTTCCATGCTCATTGGAATCTTGCGGCGCGCCCGATCCTCGGCCAGTTCCAGATAGGCGTTGACGATGCGGCCCAATGAATCCAGCTCGTCCTTGGTCAAGTAGTTCTTGGCCACGGCCACATCGGTTTTCAATATCTTGCCTTCGGGCGCGCTCGCCCAGGACGTCAGTCCCATATGTGGCTTGCTGCTATCGGCCCGCTTGCGGATCAACTCTGCAGCGGTATGGCCGTGGATGGCGTAATGCAGTTTGTTCTGTACTTTGGCGAAGAAGGCCTTGGTGGTCGGCGCGTCCTTGTTGTAGTCCACGCTGGTGGCATAGATGTCGGTGATCTTCTGGTAGAAGCGTCGCTCGCTGAGACGGATCTCGCGGATTTCCGCCAGCAGCCGCTCGAAGTAGTCCTCGCCCAGGAAACTGCCGTTTTCCATGCGCTGACGATCCAGCACATAGCCCTTAATAGCGAACTCACGCAGGACGCCGGTCGCCCACTGCCGGAACTGCGTTGCGCGTAGGGAGTTGACCCGGTAGCCGACGGAAATGATGGCGTCTAGGTTATAGAAGTCCACTGCCCGGGACACCTCCCGCTGGCCCTCCTGCTGAACTATCCGGAATTTCCGGATAGTTGCCTCAGGCGCGAGTTCCTGGCTGGCAAAGATGTTCTTCAGGTGCTCGCTGACGGTGCGTACATCCACCCCGAACAGTTCGGCCATCAGCTTCTGCGACAGCCACAGGGTTTCGTCCTCGTAGCGAGCTTCGATACTCTGCTCGCCGGCCTGGCCAGTGAAGATCAGGAACTCGGCTGTGCTGTTACGGATCAATTTTTTGCCATTCATACCGAGTATCTCCACGTGGTCCGTATGTCGACCAAGCACGCTTTAACACCAGTGCGATAACTCTGGCCGGTCAAACATGCCCACCTACGCCTTTGAATTTTTCGACGAACGCGGCGATCTTCTGGAAGACGCTTTGCTTCTTTGTCAGGTACTCCGGATTGAGCGGGCTCATCTTGGGCAAGAGGGCATTGAGTTCGGTGCCGTTCTCGCTGGCGAATTCACGTCTCAGTGAGCTGCTGATGTACCGTCTGGCCGCCTCTGCATTCAGCGCCTCATCGTTGATCAACTCCTGAGCCTCGCGCTGCTGCTCGGCCTGGGCAAAGCTGAAGAATGCCTCGATCACGCTGGCCTTGTCGCCCAGCCCATCCAGGTCGGTCTGGTTGATGAAGTCCACTACAAGGCTTTCCTTGGCCCGATTACCCAGGCTGGCCCGGATCACCCGACGCACATCCTCGATCAGAGCCACCTTGTCTTTGGTCTTTTTGTTCTTCTCGAAGATCAATTCCAGGATGTAGTCCAGGTTTATTTCCTGCGACTTGAGCAGATCTACCTCGAACACCACATCATCCCAGTCGATGCTGGATTTTTCTTTTTCCGCTGAGGCTTTCTCCCTGCGCAGCCAGTCGCGGATGTCGTTGTAGGTGGAGCGGTAATCCTGGATTTTCCGATCGGCGGGAATGTGGATCTCCTGCAATACGGCCAAATCTTCGTCGCTCAGGTAACGTTCCGCCTTGAAGTCCTCCACCGCCTGCGGGTCGCTCGTATCAATGTCCTGCAAGGCTTTCAGGCTGGCGAATTCATCGTAGTTTTGCAGCACGTTTTCCACACGCAGGTATTCGCCGAACAGTTTGGCAAAGGCCTTTTTGTCGGATTCCTTGACGATGTTCGCCAGATCGGGAAAGCGCTGCTCCAACTCGTTCACCACATCCTTGAAGCCACGTCGCGCCTCGCCTGTGACGACATCGGTGAAGCCTTCCATGTACTCGGCATAGCTTTTCTCCAGCACCACGTTCCGGGTGTTCTTGTCACCGAACAGGGTGATAGCAGCAACGGTCGGCTGTTCCAGATCGCGGAAGGTGACGACATTGCCGAAGGTCTTGGTAGCGTCAAAAATGCGGTTGGTGCGCGAATAGGCCTGGATCAGGCCGTGGTAGCGCAGGTTCTTGTCCACGAACAAGGTATTCAGCGTGGGCGCATCGAAGCCGGTCAGAAACATCCCGACCACGATCAGCAAATCGACATCCTGCTCTTTGACTCTCTTGGCCAGGTCGCGGTAGTAATTCTGGAAGCCCTTGCTGTCCACGCTGAAGCTGGTCTTGAACAGCACGTTGTAATCAGCAACGGCCGCGCTCAGGAATTCCTTGGCGCTGCTGTCCATGGCCGAGACTTCAAAACCTTCGTCCGCAATGTCACCCACCGCGTCCTGCTCCTCGTTGGCGGCGTACGAGAAGATGGTGGCAACCCTCAAAGGCTTGTCACTGTCCTTCTGCAGGGTCTTGAAGGCTTGGTAGTAGAGCTTGGCCGCATCCACGCTGCTCACGGCAAACATGGCATTGAAGCCCTTGGCACCCGCTTGCAGGCGGTGGGTTTTCTGCCGGAAGTTGTTCAGGATGTACTGGGTGATTTCGCGGATGCGATCCGGGTGCAGCAAGGCCTGCCGGTTTTCCGCTGCGCTGAGCTTCTTTTCGTCCTGTTCGCTTTCGATGGCTTTGAACTGCGGACGTACATCGTTGTAGTCCACTTTGAACTTGAGCACCTTTTCGTCGCGGATGGCATCGGTGATGACGTAGGAGTGCAGTTCCCGACCGAACACGCTGGCGGTGGTGTCCGCACCCAGCGCGTTTTGCGGGAAGATCGGCGTACCGGTAAAACCGAACTGGTAGAACCTCTTGAACTTCTTCTTTAGATTCTTCTGCGCCTCGCCAAATTGGCTACGGTGGCACTCGTCGAAGATGAAGACCACCTGCTTGCCGTAGATCGGCAGGTCGTTTTCGCTCTTCATTAGGTTATTGAGCTTCTGGATGGTCGTGACAATGATCTTGTTGTCGTCCTTGTCCAGGTTGCGCTTCAGGCCCGCCGTGCTGTCCGAGCCGTTCACGCTGTCGGGTGAAAAGCGCTGGTATTCCTTCATGGTCTGGTAATCCAGATCCTTGCGATCAACCACGAAGAACGCCTTATCGATAAACTCCAGCTCCGTCGCCAGACGCGCAGCCTTGAAGCTGGTCAGGGTCTTGCCCGATCCCGTTGTATGCCAGACGTAGCCGCTGCCCTCGGTGCTGCTCCAGTGCTTAGCCTGATAGGCACTCTTGATTTTCCACAAGATGCGCTCAGTCGCGGCAATCTGGTAGGGGCGCATCACCAGAAGAGTATTGCCGACGTCGAATACCGAGTAGGTCAGCAGTACATTGAGCAAGGTGTGTTTCTGGAAGAAAGTCGCGGTGAAGTCCTTCAAGTCTTTGATCGGGCTGTTGTCAGCCTGCGCCCAATTCATGGTGAAGTCGAAGCTGTTCTTATTGCGCTGCGTGGTGTTGGCGAAGTAGCGCGTGTCGGTGCCATTGGAGATGACGAACAGCTGCAAATACCTGAACAGGGAATGCTCGCTGTTGAAGCTCTCCTTGCTGTAGCGATGCACCTGGTTGAAGGCCTCGCGGATGGCCACGCCGCGCTTTTTCAGCTCCACTTGCACCAGCGGCAGGCCGTTGACCAGCACGGTTATGTCATAGCGGTTAGCATGGCTGCCGGTTTGCTCGAACTGCTTGATCACCTGCACCTTGTTGCGGGCGATGTTCTTCTTGTCGAGCAGGTAGATGTTCTGGATGCGGCCATCATCGAACACGAAGTCATGGATGTAATCATCATGAATCTTGCGGGTTTTCTCGACGATGCCATCGCTGGGCTTGTCCAGCCAAGTTTCTACGAAGCGCGCCCATTCGCCGTCCGAGAATTGGACGCTGTTCAGGGTTTGCAATTGCTCACGGACATTGGCCAGCAAATCTAGCAGTGTTCTCAGTCCGGGTAGGTATTCATATCCTTGGTTGGCCAGGTCCTGGATGAACTCGCGTTCCAGGTCGCCTTCGCTTTGGTAGCCTTCAGCAACCTTCCACTCTTTGACGTACCTGTCGAGCACGATGAAATTGTTCGACTCGGCGATGGGCTTGATGTACTCAACCATTTTGGCGCTCCTGCTGCCAATATCCATAGTTGTTCAGGTTTCTAAGCAGCAGCCCAACCATCTCTTGCTCAGGCGGTGTCGGTTCTGCAATCTCTTCGTTGGACAGGGTATTGTGGGGATAGAAATTCATAACCCTGCTGGCGTAAGCTTTTTTATCGCCCGGCAGCAGATCAGACCAGCTTCGGTACCCAAGAAAGTTGGCGGTCTTTTCATAAAGATTACGCAGCAGCGCAAAATGGTAGCGCTGCACGCCGTTTGTATCGACAGCCTGCTCAATAAGTTTTTTAATGTGTAGGTGATACGAAAAGATTTTGTTTGAATCACCTTTCTTTTCCTCAAGCACAAATGTGCCATCATCCAATCGACTCAAAATATACCCGCTCTTAGCATCGATCTCGTTGTAGAACACGTTGTAAAACAGTGGGCTATGGGTCGATACGATGAACTTGACATCCGATGTACTTGACTTGATCAACTGCCCTAGGTTTACGGCAAGCTGAATTAAGTGGTTCTCATCCAGTGAGCTGACCGGGTCATCAATGAAAACATATTCCATTTGATTGAATTGATCTATCTCTCGATCAGCGGGCTCAGCTACATTGAGCACGCCGATCACCTGCTCAAGCAGCGTATAGAAAATACTCCAGATGAAGTTACTTTCTTCGCCCTTCGATATTTTCAAGTTTCCCGAATGCGTCGCATCGCCACGCTCCATCGAGAAAGTGACTTCCGAGAAGGCTCTGACGGTGATCTCTTTATCATCTCTGTCTTTTTCTGTTCGCTCTGCATTAAAACGTGGAGTGAGTTTGTCGTTGGTGTAACGCTGAAAGGTCGTGATGATATTTTGGTCTTGACCTTGGTCCTTCAGCACCCAGTCCGTAAAAGTATTCGGTTGGATTTTCAGCTTCGGGTCGGCGTCACTCTCCAAGTCATTGTCCCAATAGAACAGGTCTTCAGTGAAAGCGTTGTAATACAGGATTTTGTTGCGTGATAACTCAGGTGCATCGACTTCCTCATCGCCCTCTTCGCCATTGGCTTTGGGCGCAATCAGTTGCTTGAATTCACGCGACAGGCGCGTCTTCCCCGTGCCGTTGAAGGCATAGATCAGCTGCACTTTCTTGTTGCCGTCTTTCAGCTGCTGGGCGATTTCGGTCAGCGTCTTGCCCATGTCATGCCCCTACCGCTTCCGGGTCGGGGAAGCTCAACAGCAGGTCGCGGTAATGCTCGTATTGCTTCTGGCGCAATTCGATCTCGCGGGGCAGGCCTTCGCTGGTGGAGTTGGTGAGGGCATCAAATTTGTCGAGGATGGCGACAATGCGTGCTTGTTCGGCGAGGGACTTTTCAGGGTCGTTCGCATAAGGAAGAGGGAGCTTGAAACTTTTGATGATGCTTGAGTTCAGATCGCCTCTAGCACCTTGGCCTAGCGCCTTGATGTTTTCATAATTAAAACTTACCCAGTGAAATACATAGCGGTACAACGCCTTTTTGCTGTCAATCTCTAGGCAGCCGCAGTGCTGATTGGTGGTTAGTGGCATCTTGTTAATCGCAGATCTACCTGCGGTTGCACCAGATATTGCAACGATTACGCAGTTCGCCGGAATCCACTTCGCCGCCGAACTGTCTAGCGCCGCCTGAGTAATTTTTACTTCGGTACTCTCAATATCTAAAAACTTGACCTCTTGGGTTCTTAGCCATGGAATATCACCGCCTTCGTAATACTCTGGCACACCTGCTTTTGGCGTTCCGCCTGAGTACCACTTCTTGATTACGTCCCCTAACGTCTTCCACTCCACTTCCCCGTCTTCAAAACTCAACAACTGGTCGCGGTAGTGGTTGTATTGTTTTTTGCGGGCGGTAAGCTCGGTGGTCAGCTCGGTGGTCAGCTCGGTGAAGGCGTCCAGAATGCGGACGATTTCGGCCTGGATTGCCAGCGATTTTTTGGGGTTGTCTGGGCAGGGGATGGGAATGCTATATTCGAGGATCTTTGCTTTATCGCCGCGCGGCATCTTTGCCCCTTTGGCGTGCTGCATGTTGTAAGCAAAGAATTTTTCATCCGTGAGTATTTGGTGCAGATACCCGGAGCTTAATGATGGATCGTTAGGGCGAATGACAAGCACGTCGCCATTTGTGCCGCCCGCCTGATCGGAGAGCCAGATTTTCTTTAGATAAGGTCGAATATTCCCAATCAGTACATCTCCAGAGCGATACTCAATGTGGCGCCCCTCTGTGGGGACGTAACTTGAGTCGGTTTTGCCTGCCCGGTTCGGTAGCAAGTTATCAACGCCGACATAGTTTCTTTTGTTGACCTGATTGGAGTCGATGCGCGTGCCCGAGTACTTGGCAACTTCCCCCAGGGCCTTCCACTCTACCGGCATCCCATCCAGCAGCTTTTTTAGAAAATTTACGCTGCTCATGCCTTGAGCTCCTCGCCGTCAATCTCCTCGACGATGGCATCAATTTCTTTTCGAAGCTGGTCGATCCTGGCGACGGTGATTTTTAGCTCGGCATTGATCTGAACAATATCCACCATTTCGCGGTTATCTTTGGCTTTGACGTAGCTACTTACGGATAGGTTGTATTCTTTGGAAGCCACTTCCTCGAACGGTGCCGACTTGGCAAAGTGATCGATGTTTTCCTTGCTGTCGAACACCGACATGATTTGCTCGATGTGCAAGTCCAGCAGCACGTTGTTGTTGGTTTCTTTCTTGAACAGGCTGCTAGCGTCGATGAACTGGGTGTTGGTGTTGGCCTTGTGTTTGGAAAGCACCAGAATGTTCACGGCAATGGTGGTGCCGAAGAACAGGTTTGGCGCCAGCGAAATGACGCTCTCGACATAGTTGTTGTCCACCAAGTATTGGCGGATCTTCTGCTCCGCTCCGCCACGGTAGAAGATACCGGGGAAGCAGACGATGGCGGCGCGACCCTTAGCCGAAAGGTAGTGCAGCGCATGCAGCACGAACGCGAAGTCGGCTTTGGACTTGGGTGCCAGCACGCCGGCCGGGGCAAAGCGGTCGTCGTTGATGAGGGTGGGGTCGTCGCCGCCGATCCACTTCACCGAGTACGGCGGGTTGGAGACGATGGCATCAAAGGGTTTCTCGTCGCCGAAATGCGGGTTCCGCAACGTATCGCCCAGCTGGATGTTGAACTTGTCGTAGTTGATGTTGTGCAGGAACATGTTCATCCGCGCCAGGTTATACGTGGTGTGGTTGAGTTCCTGGCCGTAAAACCCGTCTTCGATGATATGGGCATCGAAGTGCTTTTTGGCCTGCAGCAGTAGTGAGCCGGAACCGCAGGCAGGGTCGTAGATCTTGTTGACGCTGGCCTGTTTGTGCATGGCCAGCTGCGCGATCAGCTTGGACACATTCTGCGGGGTGAAGAACTCGCCACCGGACTTGCCGGCGTTGGCCGCATAGTTGGAGATAAGGAACTCGTAGGCATCGCCGAATAGGTCGATGTGATTACCTTCAAAGTCGCCGAAGTCGAGTTCGGCTACACGTTTGAGCACGGCGGCCAATCGGCTATTTTTGTCGGCTACGGTGTTGCCGAGGCGGTTGCTGGTGGTGTCGAAGTCGGCAAACAGACCTTTGATATCACGTTCTGATGGATAACCATTGGCAGAGCTTTCAACGGCGGCGAAGATGCGCGCCAAGTCGGTGTTCAGGCTTTCGTTGCTGTTGGCACCGGCGGCCACGTTGACGAACAACTGGCTGGGGTAGATGAAGTAGCCCTTGGTCTTGATGGCGTCGTCCTTGATGTCCGAAGTGATGACGCTGTCGGGCAACTTGGCGTACTGGATACTGTCGTCGCCGGCCTCGATGTAATTGGCAAAGTTCTCACTGATGAAGCGATAGAACAGAGTGCCGAGGACGTATTGCTTGAAATCCCAGCCATCGACTGCGCCGCGGACATCGTTGGCGATTTTCCATATCTGGCTTCGCAGGATGGCGCGTTGTTCGGTGCTGGTCATATAGTTCTTCCTGTTTCAGTTTTTTGGTTTGGCTCAAGCATGAGGCTTGAACCAAGAAAATGGGGCATTGTCTTTACAGGCAACGCACGTAGCGATTTCTTGCCGAGCAGTTGTCCTTTCTGACGCATCGGCTCTCCTGATGTCCACGCTCATCAATCCAGCACGACCAGAAACTCAGTCGCCAGCGCAGTCGGCTGAACATCCCGAACATTGCGCTGTAGCGAAACCAGGCCGTAATCCGCCATCATCCGCAGGGTACGCGACAGGTTCGGTACCTTGCGGCCGCTGAGTTCGGCCAGTTCGGTCAGGGACTTGGGTTGCTTGTCATGGATCAGGCGCAGCAGGCGGCGGTTGTCGTCTGAAAGTACTGCTGCCAGTGATGCCAGAGACGGAAACCAAATGCTGGGCGTTTCGCTTCCCTTTGGTGGCGAACCGTCTGGCTGTCGGATACCTACAATGCAGCGCTTCATGATCGCGAATCCAATGACACGTTGATTTACAATTATATCAGTCTCTGATAATCATCGTCGATCATAAATGGCTGCTACAAAGGAAAAGACCGAGACAAGGGAATGGCTAAGGGGCAACGGCCCTACCCAAAAAAGGAAGAGGCCACCAGCGTCTCGGACAGACTCACACCACCAGATTTGCCGACGGCGCCAGCCTGTCGATGTAATCCGACCACGCCTGCAACATCTCCCGCCGCTGTTCGGCATACTCGGCCCGGTTGTAGACCCCCCGCACGCCGCCGATGGTGTGGTTCAGCGCCTTCTCCACCACATCCGAAGGCCAGCCCTGTTCGTGCAGCAGCGTCGATGCGGTGCGCCGCAGGTCGTGGATAGTGAAGGCGGGGATCTCCTGCCCCTGCAATGACACCTTCAATGCCTGATTCAGTGCATTGTTGGCGAAGGGCTTGGCCAGGGTGCCACGGCCCGGCAATACCCAGATACTGCCGCTGGCGAGCGGCTTGAGTTCCTTGAACAGCGTTTGCGCTTGGGTGGATAGGTAGACGATGTGCGGCTTGCCGGTTTTGGAGTTTTCCACCGGGATGTGCCATTCACCTTCGTCCACATGCACATCCTTCCACTGCGCCAGCATCAGCTCGGACTTGCGCACCAGGGTCATCAGGATGAGCTGGAAGGCGATCCTGAACTGGCGACGGATGTTGGAGGTCTGCATGGCGCGCAGGAACTGCCGGATCTCGTCCAGCGTCAGCTTCTCGTACTTGCCATTCAGCCGGTAGCGCCAGACGACGCCTCCGGTCGGGAAGACCTCTCCACATACAGTCCCCGGTCGTCGGTGACCGTATCGGTCTTGTCCCCGGGCTTGAGCGCCTTGAGCGCAGGTCAGTGGATCTCCTTGGACCCCGTCTCACTTCCCAATACAAAAACTGGAAAATATCCGTCCCAGCAAGTCGTCGCTGCTGAATTCGCCGGTGATTTCCCCCAGTGCTTCATGCGCCAGGCGCAGCTCTTCGGCAAAGAGATCCAGCACCTGATCGCTCTGCGCCGCATGCCCCGCCGCCTGCACCAGGTGGCCCTGCGCCATTTCGAGTGCACGCACGTGCCGTGCGCGGGCCAGCCACGGCGACTCGGACCCCGGCGTCCAGCCGGCGATCTGCAGCAAGCGCCTGCGCAAAGCATCCAGACCTTCACCCGAGCGCGCGGACACCATCAGGACGTCGGCGCCCCCCAGCCGCTGCGTCGCCGCCTCCCGGGCGGCCTCGTCCAGCAGATCCACCTTGTTGAACACGTCCAGCACCGGAGTGCCAGCCGGCAGACGAGCCACGATCGCGGCATCCAGCGCATCCCCAGGCTGACGCGCATCCTGCAGGTGCACGATCACCTGGGCGCGGGCGATCTCGGCCCAGGTGCGGGCGATGCCCAGGCGTTCCACCGGGTCATCCGTATCGCGCAGCCCGGCCGTATCCACCACGTGCAGGGGCACGCCCTCGATGTGAATGGCCTGCACCACCCGATCCCGCGTGGTGCCGGCGATGGGGGTGACGATGGCGACCTCGTCGCCCGCCAGCGCATTGAGCAGGCTGGATTTGCCTACGTTGGGCTGCCCGGCCAGCACCACGTGCAGCCCTTCGCGCAGGACCAGGCCGCTGCGTGCGGTACGCAGCACCTGCTGCAGATGGTCCAGGACGCCTTGCAGACGCTCGGCCGCCTGGTATTTTTCGAGAAAATCGATCTCTTCTTCGGGAAAATCCAGCGTGGCTTCCACCAGGGTGCGCAGTTCCACGATGCGCGCACTGAGTGCCTGGATTTCGGCGGAAAACGCCCCTGACAGCGACGCCATGGCGCTGCGGGCCGCGGCCAGTGAGCTGGCCTCGATCAGATCGGCCACGGCCTCCGCCTGGGCGAGGTCGAGCCGGTCGTTCAGAAACGCGCGCTGGGTATATTCGCCCGGCTGCGCCAGGCGCAAGCCCAACGCCTGCCCCCGAGCGAGGCAATCCTGCAGCACGCGCTGCAGCACTGCGGGCCCGCCATGGCCCTGGAGCTCGAGCACATCTTCACCCGTATAAGAATGCGGGCCCGGGAAGAACAGGGCGAGCCCCTCATCCATGACCTCGCCCTGGACATCGACGAAACGCAGGAAATGAGCGTGCCGGTCTGTCAGCGCCTGACCGCACAAGGCCTCGGCCCAGGGCCGCAGCCCCGTGCCTGAAATACGGACGATGCCGATGCCACCGCGACCCGGTGCGGTGGCAATGGCGATGATGGGATCCAGCGACGACGAAATGGCCATGCCGGCAGTCTAGCGCAGGTCGGCCGCCGGGGGGTGGCCAACCGCGCTGGCGAACCGCGCTAACTGGACGCCGAGGCCGCCTTCTCGCGATCCAGACGCGCCATGATCACCCGCTGCTGGATCAGCGACACGATGTTGTTCACGCACCAGTACAACACCAGGCCCGCCGGGAAGAAGAACATCATCCCGCCGAACACCAGCGGCATGATCATCATGATCTTTGCCTGGGTGGGATCGGGCGGCGTGGGGTTCAGCTTGATCTGCAGGAACATGGTGGCCATCATCACCGCCGGCAGGATGAACAGGGGATCGCGCACTGAAAGATCGTCGATCCACAGGGCCCAGGGGGCGCCGCGCAGCTCGACGCTGCCCAGCAGCACCCAGTACAGGGCGATGAACACCGGGATCTGCACCACCATCGGCAGGCAGCCGCCCAACGGGTTGATTTTCTCGGTGCGGTACATCTCCATCATGGCCGCGTTCATCTTGGCGCGGTCATCGCCGTATTTTTCTTTCAGCTGCTGCATGCGCGGCGCCACCAGCTTCATCTTGGCCATGGAACGATAACTGGCGGCCGACAACGGATAGAACACGAGCTTGATCAGCAACGTGAGCAAGATGATGGTCCAGCCCCAATTGCCCACCATCGAGTGCAACCAGATCATCAATTTGAACATCGGCTTGGCGACGATGGTGACCCAGCCATAATCCACCACCACATCCAGCCCGGGCGCGACGTGGCTCATGGCCTGCTGATCTTGCGGCCCCACCCACAGCTGGGCCTCGACAGCCTGATGCTCACCGGGCGCGATCTCGCCCACGGATTCGATGGTGCGGATCGCGTACAGGTTGTCGCCCACCTTCAGCGCCTGATTGGTGCGCACCGTGCCCTGTGGCGGCACCCAGGCGCTGGCGAAATAATGCTGCACGATCGCAATCCAGCCATTGTCGGCCTGATCGATGTAGCTGGCCTTGCCCTTGGCGATGTCCTCGAACGTGATCTTCTGGAACTTGTCTTCGGAGGAATACACGGCCGGGCCCGTGAACGTGCTGTAGAAACCCGACGTATTGGGCGGATCATTGCCGTCGCGCGTCAATTGCAGATAGAGCGACGGCGTGAGCGGCTGGTCGGTCTGGTTCCAGACCTCGTGGCGCACGTGGATGTCGTAGCCCTGGTTGTCGAGCACGAACGTCTTGACCAGCCGCAACCCCCCTGCCGTGGCCTCGAAGGCGATCTCGGTCGTGTTGCCTTTGACCACCGGTTCGGGCTCGACCAGGTGAAACGGCGTCAGGTGGGTGGGATAGCTGCTGCCCGCCGCGGCGCCCACCAGGCCGGTTTGCGCCACGTAGAAATCGCCCGGCTGATCATTGAGCAGATACATGGGGTTGTCGGAACTGTCGAGCGACTTGTATTTCACCAAGTCGGCCCGGATCAGCTGCGCACCCAAGGTATCGAAGGTCAGTTCATACACGCCGGTGCGCACGGTCACCTTCTGGCCTTCCGGGGCATCGGACGCTCCGGGCACGGCCGTGTCGGCGGCGGGTTGAGCCGCCACCGCCGGCAGATGACCCGCGGCATCGGCCGTACGCGCCGAATCGTTTGCGTCGGCTGCCGGGGCGGGCGTGCTGGCGGGCGTCAGAGAAAACAGCGACGGCTGACCCTGGTACACCTGCCAGTTGTTCCACAATAGCAGCAGTGAGAAGCTGAAAATCAGCCAGAGGATGGTGCGTCGAATGTCCATGAGCGCCAGTTTCCAGAAGGGGGGTCCAAGCAAAAGCCAGTCAGTTTAACGTGTTGGGGGATCATGCGGCGGCGGTACGGGGTCGAGCCCCCCCTCGCAACCGGGATGACAGCGGGCGATGCGGCGTATCCCGAGCCATAGACCGCGAACCACGCCGTGCGTCTCGATGGCCTCGATCATGTAGACTGAACAGGTGGGGGTGAAGCGGCATTGCTGGCCCACCCAGGGGCTCAGGAAATACCGATAGAACCGGATCGGGGCAATGACGAGCGCTTTCAGCATGCGGCCACCCGAAGCAGCAAGGCATCGGCCTCTTGGCGCACGGCCCGCTTGAGATGCGTGAGGCTGCCTTGGGGGGGCGGTGCCACCAGCCGGAAAACCAGGTCTGCGGCGGGCAGGGCGTGGCGGCGCTGCCGCCAGGCTTCACGCAGCACCCGCTTGATGGCATTGCGCACCACGGCCAAACGGGCCAGGCGCTTGGGGATGATGAGACCCAGACGAGCCTGGGCAGAGGGCTCGCGGCTCAGGTGAACCACGAACAAAGCCCCCCGGGCGACCCGGCGCCCCTTGAGGGCGGCCGCGTATTCTGAGGGGCGATGTAGCCGGGCTGATGGCGGAAAGTCAGCAGGCATGGCGATGTGCACACCAGGCCTGGGCAGGTCGGGCTGCGCAGGCCCGGCGCCTTGTCAAACCGCCAGGCGCTTGCGACCCTTGGCACGGCGGGCATTGATGACCGCGCGCCCGGCACGGGTCCTCATGCGCACACGAAAACCATGTGTACGCTTGCGACGGGTGACAGAGGGCTGAAATGTGCGTTTCATGGCAGATCCGGAAAAGAGCTCTAGATAAAAGGGCCAAGGGCTAAATGCCAAGGCGATAAAAAGCCTGTTATTTCAGCAAATTTTGCGGCTTTCGTCAACCGCGCCGGCCCGCCGGGCCGACTTGCCGCACCCCTCCGGCGGGCACTCTGGACGGTACGATGCCGACCATTTCCATGGGCCGCCCCCGCTCCGGACCGGACATCTTCGGCCCATTTCATCGGTGCGGGCTGTGGATAACTTTGCCGGGTACGGGTAGAATCAAGGTTTCGCACGACGTCACCATGAATGAATTCTGGCAGTCCTGTCTCGAACAACTCGAACAGGAACTCCCCCCCCAACAGATCAACGCCTGGATCAGGCCGCTCGTCCCGCTCGAATACGATGCAGAGCGGGCCGTTTTGCGTATTTCCGCGCCCAACCGCTTCAAGCTCGACTGGGTGCGCAAGAACTTTTCCACCCGCTTCGAGGCACTGGCATCCGACTGGTACGCCTGCAATGTGCAAGTGTGTTTCGAGCTGGCCAGCATTCAGGCCCGCCGCGCGGCTTCCCGCCAGGGCAACGTCCTGTCCGCGCAAGATGCAGCCGATGGGGCCTCCGCCCCATCCGGCGACGCCACCCGGCAGGCGGCGGGGCCGCAGGCCATGGCCGCAAACGGGGTGCCGGCAGCCGATCACTCCCGCCTCAATCGCGACCTGACCTTCGAGAACTTCGTCACCGGCAAGGCCAACCAGCTGGCGCGCGCAGCGGCCATTCAGGTCGCCGAAAATCCGGGGGTTTCCTACAACCCGCTGTTTCTGTATGGCGGCGTCGGGCTGGGCAAGACCCACTTGATCCACGCCATCGGCAACGCCCTGCTGGCCAGCCAATCGGGCAAACGCGTGCGTTATGTCCATGCCGACCAATACGTGTCCGACGTGGTCAAGGCCTACCAGCGCCGGGCGTTCGATGACTTCAAACGCTATTATCATTCGCTGGACCTGCTGCTCATCGACGACATCCAGTTCTTCGCAGGCAAGAACCGCACCCAAGAAGAGTTCTTCTACGCCTTCGAGGCCATGGTGGCCCAGCACAAGCAGATCATCATCACCTCGGACACCTATCCAAAAGAGCTGTCCAACATAGACAGCCGGCTGATCTCGCGCTTCAATTCCGGCCTGACTGTCGCCATCGAACCGCCCGAGCTCGAAATGCGCGTGGCCATTCTGCTGCGCAAATCCCAGACCCAGGGCCTCGAGATGCCCGAAGAAGTCGCCTTCTTCATTGCCAAGCACTTGCGCAGCAACGTGCGCGAGCTCGAAGGGGCGCTGCGCAACGTGTCGGCCTATGCCAATTTTCACGGCCGCAGCGTCCTGACCGTGGAAGTCTGCAAAGAAGCCCTGAAAGACCTGCTCTCGGTGTCGCACAGCCAGATCACGGTGGAAAACATCCAGAAGACCGTGGCCGACTTCTATAAAATCAAGGTGGCCGACATGTACTCGAAGCGCAGGCCGGCCAACATTGCCCTGCCCCGCCAGATTGCCATGTACCTGGCCAAAGAACTCACGCAGAAAAGCCTGCCCGAAATCGGAGACCTGTTCGGGGGGCGCGATCACACGACCGTCTTGCATGCCGTGCGCAAGATCACCGACCTGCGCGCCAAACAAACCGAGCTGAACCACGCGCTCCACGTACTCGAGCAAACCCTCAAAGGATAAGAACATGCAACTGACAGAAGCAAGTCGCGATACCGTGCTCAAGCCCCTGACGACGGTGGTGGGCATCGTAGAGCGGCGCAACACCCTGCCCATTCTGGCCAACGTGCTGATCCGCAAGCAGGCCGAAGCCGTCGAATTCATCGCCAACGACCTCGAAGTGCAGATCACCACCCGCTCCGCCTTCGGGGTGGGCGACGGCGCCCAGGCCACCACGGTGGCCGCGCGCAAGCTGCTCGACATCCTGCGCGCCTTGCCCGACGCGAGCCAGGTGAAAATGTCGCTGGACGACAACCGCCTCACGGTACAGGCCGGCCGCAGCCGCTTTGCGCTGCAGACCATGGACGCCGCCGACTATCCGCTGGTCAACCAGGCCGGGCAATGGGACGCGTCCTTCTCCATGTCGCAAAAAGCGCTTCGGGAGCTGTTCAACCAGGTCCACTTTGCCATGGCCCAACAAGACATCCGGCATTATCTGAACGGCCTGCTGCTGGTGCTCGAACCCGGCAAGGTACGCGCCGTAGCCACCGATGGCCACCGCCTGGCCCACGCCGGCACGGCGCTCGACGGCCAGACGGCCACGCTGGACGTCATCATCCCCCGCAAGACGGTACACGAAATGCAGCGCCTGCTGTCCGATGACGAGCAATCCAGCATTCAGGTCGACGTCTCCACCAGCCAGATCCGCTTTCGCTTCGACCACATCGAAGTCATCTCCAAACTGATCGAAGGCAAGTACCCCGACTACCGCCGGGTCATTCCGGATGGCTATGACTGCCATTTCGAGGTAAGCCGCGAAACCCTGCAAGCGGCCCTGCAACGGGCGGCCATCCTCACCACCGACAAGCTCAGGGGCGTGCGCATCCAGCTCGGCGAGCACCTCATGCGGCTATCGGCCAGCAACGCCGAAAACGAAGAGGCCCGCGAAGACATTGAAATCGATTATCCGCACGCCCCGCTGGACGTCGCCTTCAACGTCACCTACCTGCTCGATGTACTCGCCAGCCTCAAGGCCGACACCATCCGCTGGTCCATCCAGCCCAATACCAGTTCCTCCGTGCTCATCACACTCACCGGCGATGACGAATTCCGTTATGTCGTCATGCCCATGCGCATCTAATCGCCGACGCACTCGAACTGCCCACGCACTCAAACACAGGATTTTCATGTCAGAACCCATCCCCGTTCTCGCGGCCGAAACCGGCTACGGCGCCGATTCCATCAAAATGCTCAAAGGCCTCGAGGCCGTGCGCAAGCGCCCAGGCATGTACATCGGCGACACGTCCGACGGCACCGGCCTGCACCATATGGTCTTCGAGGTGGTCGACAATGCCATCGACGAGGCCCTGGCGGGCTATTGCGACGACATCGTCGTCACCATCCACGCGGACAACAGCATTTCGGTGATGGACAACGGGCGCGGCATCCCCACGGCCATTCACCAGGGCGACGAGCACCACCGCAGCGCCGCCGAAATCGTCATGACCGAACTGCACGCGGGGGGCAAGTTCGACCAGAACTCATACAAGGTCTCCGGCGGTCTGCACGGCGTGGGCGTCTCCTGCGTCAATGCCCTGTCCGAGTGGCTGCGCCTCACCATCTGGCGCAACGGCCACGAGCATTTCATCGAGTTTCGCCGTGGCCAGCGCATGGCGCCGCTGAGCATCACCGGGCCCTCCGAACGCACCGGCACGCGGGTCCACTACCAGGCCGATGATCAAATATTCAACAACATCGAGTACAAATACGAAATCCTGGCACGGCGCCTGCGCGAACTGTCCTTCCTGAACAACGGGGTCAAGATCCGCCTGGTCGATGAACGCACCGGGCAAGAAGAAAACCTGGCCTACCTGGGGGGCGTCAAGGGCTTCGTGCAGTACATCAACCGCAGCAAATCCACCCTGCACGACAACATCTTCGCCGTCAGCACCCAGTCGGATGCCGGCGGCGTGCCGGTCGGCGTAGAAGTCGCCATGCAATGGAACGACACCTACGCCGAAAACGTGCTGTGCTTCACCAACAACATCCCGCAACGCGACGGGGGCACGCATCTCACCGGCTTGCGCGCGGCCATGACGCGCGTGCTCAACAAATACATTGCGGACAACGAGCTCGCCAAGAAGGCGCGCGTCGACACCACCGGCGATGACATGCGCGAGGGGCTGGCCTGTGTGCTGTCCGTCAAGGTGCCCGAGCCCAAGTTCAGCAGCCAGACCAAAGACAAGCTCGTGTCCTCCGAGGTGCGCCCCGCGGTCGAAGAAGCGGTCAGCCGTACCCTCGAGACCTGGCTGCTCGAAAACCCCACCGATGCCCGCGCCGTATGCGGCAAGATCGTCGAGGCCGCCCGCGCCCGCGAGGCGGCGCGCAAGGCGCGCGAAATGACGCGCCGCAAGAGCGTGCTCGAAGGGGCCGGCCTGCCCGGCAAGCTGGCCGACTGCCAGGAAAAGGATCCCGCCCTGTGCGAACTCTATATCGTCGAGGGCGACTCGGCCGGCGGCTCGGCCAAGCAGGGGCGGGATCGCAAGTTCCAGGCCATCCTTCCTTTGCGCGGCAAAGTGCTGAACGTCGAAAAAGCCCGTTTCGACCGCTTGCTGTCCAGCGAACAGATCACCACCCTGATTACCGCTCTGGGCACCAGCATCGGCCCCGACTTCAACATCGACAAGCTGCGCTACCACCGCATCATCATCATGACCGACGCCGACGTCGATGGCGCCCATATCCGCACCCTGCTGCTCACCCTGTTCTACCGGCAGATGCCCGAGCTCGTACGCCGCGGCCATATCTACATCGCCCAGCCACCGCTGTACAAGGTCAAGGTCGGCCGCGAAGAACGCTACCTCAAGGATGACGCCGAAGAAGCCCAGTTCATGCTGCAGCTGGCCCTGAAAGACACCGAACTCGTCCCGCGCGAAGGCGCGGCCGTCCTGCGTGACCAGACCCTAATGGACCTGGCCCGTCAGTACGTGATGGCCGATGCCGTCATCGCCCGCCTTTCGCGCACTCTCGACACCGAAGCACTGACTGCCATGGCCGAGGGCGTCTCGATCAGCCTGGCCGACGAAAACGCCGCCCGCCAAAGTGCGGCCGCCCTCCAGCAGGCGCTCAACGAACCCGACACAAGCCCGGTCGTTCAGGTAGAGGCCCGCTACGATGATATCGAAGAGGCCTGGCAACTGGCCGTTCTGCGCCCCCATTTCGGCAACGTGCACGTCAGCGTGTTCGACCGCGCCTTCATCCGCGGGGGGGATTACGCCGCTCTTGCCCGGACTGCGCGCACCTTCATGGGGCTGCTCGGACCGGGGGCCGTGGTACGCCGCGGTGTGGGCGAACGGCAAAAAGAAAAACAGGTGTCCGATTTCCGCGAAGTCATGCAATGGCTGCGCACCGAGGCCGAGCGCGGCATCACCAAGCAGCGCTACAAAGGCCTGGGCGAGATGAATCCCGAGCAACTCTGGGAAACCACCATGAATCCTGAAGTGCGGCGATTGCTGCGCGTGGAGATCGACGATGCCATCGCGGCCGACGAGATCTTCGTCACCCTCATGGGCGACGACGTCGAACCGCGTCGCGCCTTCATCGAGACGCACGCATTGCAGGCGGCCAACATCGACGTCTAAGACTTGTACCGGGTTTTGGAAGAATCGCCAGGTATCATAGAAACAGGCCACTTTCCCGGCCATATAAATGAACTGACAGTCATATAATTAGACTCACGCGATTCTCCATCGCCGCCATTGCTTATCCATTACAGCAAGGTTTCTTTATGCTGCGGATCTTCGCGGCGCATCGTGCCATCCAAGTGAAAACACCATCCCTAAAACTTGACTGATCGGTCATAAATATTTAATCTCTAGCCTATGGATCCAATTTAAACGGACAAACGCACGCATAGAGACAGAACGGGAGGCAGGCATGTTTCAGGAGTGGCGCGGCCAGACCATCCCCGGCCTGCTACGGTACAGTGCCGGCAATTGGCCGGATCGCATCGCTGTCGATGACGGCCAGACGCAAGTCGATTACGCCACGCTCGCTCGGCGTTGCGCCTGCGTGCAAAACGCCCTGACCCGATTGGGCGTCGGCCATGGCGACCACGTCGCCTATCTGTTGCCATCGAGCATCCGTTGGCTGGAAGTGTTCTTCGCGACAAGCGCGCTGGGTGCCGTACTGGTGCCCCTGAATCTCACCTGGACGGCCGAAGAGATCATCCAGGGCCTGACACTGACGGACAGCAATGTGCTGCTGGTGGCCAGCGAACACCGGGGGGTTTCCCTCCTGGAGCGGATTCGGCCACTGATCGATCGGGGCGCATCCGGTCTCACCCCGGCTTTGCGTCAGATTATCCTGGCAGAAGGCGAAGCGGACGGCAGCGGGCTGGACGCACTCGACCCCCATCTGCCTTCCCCGTCGGCTCAGCCATCCGAACCGGACAATGGCCCGCCGGGGCCGGACGACACCGCCATGTTCATCCTGACGTCGGGCTCGACCTCTTTCCCCAAGCCGGCCATTCACACGCATGAATCCATCCTTTGCGGCTCAGCCAGCTATGCGGACGGGCTCGAAGTCCACGCCGAAGACATCTTCCTGCACTGCATGCCCAACTACCACGTGGGCAGCATCGCCACCGCGTTCCTGACGCTCATGCGCGGCGCCCGCCTGGAACTCATGCGCTTCTTCGAGCCTGGTGAGGCACTGCGCCGGATCCACGACAGCCAGGCCACCCTGTATTGGGGATTCGACACGCACATCCTCATGATGCGCGACCATCCGGCCTATGCGCCAGGCCTGCTCTCCAGCCTGCAAAGAACCATGATCGCCGCCAATCCCGCCACTTTCGACAAAGTGCGCGCCATGGGTTTGGATCACATCGGAAGCCTGTACGGCTCCACCGAATATATGGGATCCCAAACCTATTTCCCCTTCCGCGACCGGGCCGATGAAACCCGGATGAAGGCATCGAACGGCCGCGCGACGTCTGGCGAGATCCGCATTGCCAGGCTCGAGAATGGCGGCTGGGCCGCACCAGGCGAACTGGGCGAAATCTGCGTCAAGGGCCCGGCTTTGTTCAAGGGCTACTACCGCCAGCCCGAGGCCAGCGAGGCCTGCATGGACAAAGACGGCTTTTTTCACAGCGGCGACCTGGGTTTTCTGGATGAGGACGGCTATCTCTACTACCGCGGCCGCGTCAAGGAAATGGTCAAGTCCGGCGGCGAGAATGTGTCGGCCCTCGAAGTCGAAACGTTCCTGCTGGCCGAAATTCCAGGCATTACCCGCGCCATGATCTGCGCCACGCCGCACCCCAAATGGGGTGAAGCGGTCACCGCGCTGCTCGAGGTGGAAGCAGGACAGACCTATTCCGTCACGGACATCCAGGCGTTTTGCAAGGGCCGCCTTGCAGGCTACAAGATTCCCAAGCGCGTGCTGTTCCTCTCCGGGCCAGACTGGCCGATCACGCCGACGGGCAAACTCGACCGGCGTGCGCTCGCGACGCGGGCCTTGAACCACTATGCCAACACGACCGATTCCCAATCGGCGACATAGAAAATGGCAAAGGAACCCTTTATGTGGCAGTCAAAGTACCAACTGATCGAATTCGAAGCGCATGGCCCCGTACTGGTCGTGCGCTTTGCACGCAGCGATGCCCTGAATGCCATCAATGCCCGGATGCATACCGAAATGTCCTGGCTGTTTCGCGATATCGCCGAGCACTCGGACTGCCGCGCAGTCGTGCTCACGGGCAAGGGGAAGGCCTTCTCGGCCGGGGGCGACATCGACTGGTTTTCACGCATCCTGCCCGAGGAAATTGATCGGTTGTTCGTTGAAGCCCGGCGTCTCATCATCGACATGCTGGAGCTGCCCCAACCGATCATTTCTGCCATCAATGGCCCTGCCATTGGCCTGGGCGCGACGCTCGCACTGTTCAGCGACATCAGCTACATGGGCCAAAGCGCCGTGATAGCCGATACCCACGTGCTCGCAGGCATTGCTGCAGGGGACGGCGGCGCGGCCATCTGGCCCTGGCTGGTCGGCATGCACCGGGCCAAGGAATTCCTGCTGACCGGGCGCAAGATCACTGCGCCGGATGCCGAGCGCCTGGGCCTGGTCAATCACGTCGTCGCCGATGACGCGCTGCTGGAATCCGCCCTCGAAATGGCGCAAGAACTCGCCGACGGCGCGCAGGCCGCAATACGCGCCACCAAGGCCTCGCTCAACAAAATTCTCCGGGACACGGTCAACCTCAATCTCGATACCTCACTCGCCCTGGAAAGGGCCTGCTTCGATTCCGCCGAGCACAAAGACCGCATCGACTTCTTCCTGAACAAGCGCCATGCCCGACCATCAAGCCATACCCGCTCCCCAAATGCCTGAATCACCCAAAATCCTGTTCAACCTGGATGACGGCATCGCCCGCATCACGCTGAATCGGCCCGAGCAGCTCAATGCCTTGGATGCCGAGACGATCCGTGCCCTTGCAACAGCGTTTGAACGCGCCTGCGACGACGAGCGCAGCCAGGTCGTGCTGATCCAGGGTACGGGCAAGGCGTTCTGCGTCGGCGGCGACATCCATCTTTTCAACCAAACGATCGACGGCCTGCCAGAATTGCTCGAATCGCTGCTGCAGCCCCTGCACGCCGCGCTCGCGCGCGTCGTGACATCGGGCCTGCCCATCGTCTCCGCTGTGAATGGGCCTGTGGGCGGCGGTGGGATTGGCCTGGCGCTTTGTGCCGACTACGTGCTGGCCGCGCAGTCCATGGCGCTGCGCTGCGGGTACTCAGCCATCGGACTGACACCCGATGCCGGCAGCGCGCGCTTCCTGACGCTTCGGGTCGGTGCCGTACGGGCCAAGCAGCTATTTTATTTGAATGAAATGCTTGATTCGGCGACATGCCTGGCGTTGGGCATCGTCGACGCGGTCCACCCGGACGAAAACCTAGGCGCCGCCGCGCAAACCCTTGCCCGCCGACTGCGGGCCGGGCCCAGATTGGCGCTGGCACGCACCAAAGCGTTGATCGAAACCACCGGCGCACGGTCGCTGCTGGAGCACCTGACCGCAGAGCGGGAATACATGGTCGCTTCCGCACGCGAGCCGGATGCACGCGAAGGGATCACCGCCTTTTTGGAAAAACGCGAGGCACGCTTCGGATCCCGGCCTACCTGATGCGATCTCGGAGCACCGCCTTCTGGATTTTGCCCATGGAATTTTTCGGAAATTCCTGAAGGCAATCGATGCGCCTTGGCACCTTGTAATCCGCGAGATGTTCACCGCAGAATGCCCGCAATTCGTCCAGATCCAGGCGTGCGGCGTCTTTGGGAACCACGAAGGCAAGAATATCTTCGCCGAGCTTTTCATGCGGCATCGCCACGACCGCCGCTTCCAGCACCCCCGGGTGCTGGTATAGCACCTCTTCGATTTCAACCGAGCTGATTTTCAGCCCACCGCGGTTGATGATGTCCTTGATGCGGTCGCTGTAATAGAGATAGCCTTCCTCGTCCAACCAGCCGACGTCCCCGGTGCGGACCCAGCCATCTTGCAGAACCTGTCGGGTTGCGTCTTCATTCTTGTAATAGCCCCGCATGCACGCAGGCGAACGAATCGCGATCTCTCCAGGGGTCTGCCCGGTGACCGGCTGTCCTTGGTCGTCCAGAATGGCGACCTCGCACAAAGGCATGGGCCGGCCCGCTGAATCGATGCGTCGTAGCGCCTGGTCGGGCGTCAGCACGGTGCCCGAAGGGCCGGTTTCGGTCATGCCGTACTGCTTGCGTAGCTCGACCTTGGGATATTTCGCTGCCAACACCCGAACGGCAGACGCCGGCATGGCGGCGCCCCCGTAATCCCACAGCCTCATCGAAGACAGGGACCGGGGCGTTCGCTCCAGTACGTCGAGCATGAACAAGTAATGCGAAGGCACGCCGATGACCGCCGTCGAACCTTCGTCCTCGATCCGCTGCAGCATGGCTGCCGCATCGAACCGCGGTTCCAGCACCAGCGTCGCACCCACCCAGAATGCAGGCATTGGCGCAAACTGGGTACCCGAGCTGGTGAAGAACGGTATCGCATGATGAAACACGTCGTCATTGCGCAGACCCAAGGCCGCCGAGAAAATTGCACCGGTCGCCAACGCCGACCCGTGCGTATGCATGACCGCCTTGGGCCGGGCGGTCGTCCCCGAAGTGAAAACGATATTTGCCAGATCGTCCGTTCCCAACTCGGGCAAACCGTCCTTTCTTTCTGGAGAGCCCGCATCGGGTGTGCCCGCATCCGCATCCGCGACGCAATCCTCCAGATCGAGCACCTGGCGCAGTACGGGCAGGCCCGCCGCCAAGGCCCGGACCCGTGGCGTCAACTGAGATTGCGCCAGCACGGCGATGCAGTCGGAAAAACCGATGGCATAGCGCAACTCTTCGTCCACGAAACGCGGGTTGAGCGGTACCATCACCGCACCGGCCCGCAACAGCGCCAAGTACCCGACCAGGCAGTCGACGTAGGCTTCGCCATCGGCCAAGATGCCGACATGGTCGCCTGTTCTGATGCCACGGGCCTGCAGGCCCGTGGCCAAACGCATGGATTCTTGGCGCAGCGCGGACCAGCTGAGCCTGGACCAGCCCTGGCGGCCACGTGGCCCGATCAATGCCATCCGATCGGGCTGTGTCAGAGCCCAGTGGTCGATCAGCGCATTGACGGACTGGAACCGCCCCAGGGCCGTCGCCAGCCCAGGGGCGGGGTGCCGCGCAATGGCCGGCTTGCGATGCATGTCAGCTCTTGACCAGCGGGCAGGTGCTATCGGCCAGTTTTGGGAACGCCTCGTCGCCAGAGATGGTCTCCTGGATGGTCAACATGTCCCATGGGCCCGTCGATTCGTCCGGTGACTTGACTTGGGCCAAATACATGTCGTGCACCATCATCCCATCTTTGCGGACCAGGCCGTCCGTGGTGAAGAAGTCATTGACCGGCATCTTTTGCATTTGTTCCATGACGGCATCCGCGTCCAGCGTTCCTGCAGCTTCGACCGCTTTGAGGTAATGCATCGTCGCCGAGTACGCGCCGGCCTGGTTCATCGTCGGCATCAGCTTGCGGCGCTCATAGAAGCGCTCGGACCAGGCCCGGGACTCGGGGGTACGGTCCCAATAGAAGGCCGTGGTAAACAACAGCCCCTGGGCCAGGTCCAGACCCATGCCTTTAACGTCGGAATCAAAAAGGATCAAGGGAGCGACCTTGGTCTTGCCCGTCGTCAGACCGAATTCGCGCGCCTGGCGCACCGCGTTCTGCGTATCTTGGCCTGCATTGGCCAGAGCGATGACGTCTGGATTGGCGCTTTGCGCGGAAAGCAGGAAAGAGGCAAAATCCGTTGCCTTGAAGGGATGGGCGACGGACCCCACCACTTCCCCCCCCATTCGCTCGACCACTTTGGCGGTCTCATCCTGCAACGCTTTACCGAATGCATAATCGGCGGAGATGAAGTACCAGGATTTTCCACCACCTTGGGTCAAGACCTTGCCGGTCACGTTGGCCAATGCGTAGACATTCCAGACCCATTGCATGCCATAAGGCGAACATTCGTCGTTGATCAGCGCCGTCGTTCCTGACGTAAAGACCGTAACCCGTTTCTTTTCCCGTGCAAGCTTCTGGAGCGCGAGGGCCGAGGCCGAATCCGAGCTCTCGAGAATCATCTGCACGTCTTGCTGATCAATCCACTCGCGGGCACGGCTTGTGGCGACATCCACCTTTAACAGCGAGTCGGCGATCAGGACTTCGATGGGCCGACCCAGAACCTGGCCGCCAAAATCCTCGACCGCCATCTCCATGGCCACACCAATGCCGGGCCCGGCCAGACCTGAATAGGCCCCGGACAAGTCTGCAATTGCGCCAATCCGTACGGGCTGGTCTTTTTCCTGGGCCTGAACCAGGCCTGGGCCGGCCGCAAGCATCAGCATGCCCGCGATGATCGCCGTGATTTGTTTGATCTTCATGTTGTCTCCTGATCTTTATTTTCAGTAGGGGTCAAAGTAGGGGTCGAAGGGAAAATTCAACGGTTCACAGCCCGCCATGGATGCTGCGGTGGCAGCTGCCCCAGCAAGAACGGCGCAGCCCCAGGGCCCACGAAAATCGCTGATCCGCGACGTTCGACAAAGACCCAGCGGCCATCCCGCCGTGCACAGATATCGGCGAAGTCGACCACCGAAGACGGCGGCTCGATCTCGAGTGGAGCGGGGCCGAGGCCCGAATAGACGGTGACGGTGGAGTGGACGGTTGCGCGATCAGCGCCTTGTTCCTCGACCCTCAGGTTAGAAAAGACGTGCCGCGTCGTACGCACCGGCTGGCGCGCATTTCGTGCTGCAAAAAAGGCCTCGATGGCGGCCCGGCCCTCGAGCCGAAAATCGCCGAAGACCATCCGGCCATCGTCGGCATACAGTTGTGCGACACTGCCTGCCTGAGGTTGATCAACCCGGTGCCAGTATTGAGCATTCAGGCGAGCCAGCTCGATCTCGGCCAGGGCCTGTTCTACTGCGGCGCGTTCAGCCATGATGTGCCTCTTGTATGTCGGGGAATCACCAGCCCTTGAGTACGGCATACGACAAATATAATTATAAATGACTACTCAGTCAATAAATTTATTTATAACCACACTTTGGTTACGTGATAAATCATTTGTAATTTGCCTATATCAGTCTATAGAATGTCAGTTCTATGACCGATAAGTCATGAAATCACTTGAACACCAGGAGCCTACCCATGCATCTTCCCGGTTTGAATTTCGACCTCGGCAGCACCATAGAAGCGCTGCGTCATGCCGTGCGCCAATTCGCGCTGGCCGAGATCACACCCCGTGCGGCCGATATCGAACGCAATAATGATTTTCCGGCCGACCTCTGGCGAAAGTTCGGTGACATGGGCTTGTTGGGCATGACCGTCGACGAGGCCTACGGCGGAACCAATCTGGGGTATTTGGCCCACATGATCGCCATGGAGGAAATCACCCGGGCGTCCGCCGCCGTGGGCCTGTCCTATGGCGCCCACTCGAACCTGTGCGTCAATGTTCTGTACGCCAACGGCACACCAGAGCAGCGGCAGCGCTACCTGCCCAAGCTGATCTCGGGCGAGCATGTCGGCGCGCTGGCCATGTCCGAGCCCAATGCGGGCTCGGATGTCGTCAGCATGGCCTTGCACGCGCGCCCAGAAGGCGACGGCTATGTCCTGAACGGCTCCAAAATGTGGATTACCAATGGCGGAGACGCGGACACCCTCGTGGTCTACGCCAAGACAAACCCCGAGGCCGGCTCCAAGGGCATCACGGCCTTCATCATAGAAAAATCCATGAAAGGGTTCAGCCACGGCGCCAAGCTCGATAAGCTCGGATGTCGCGGTTCAAACACGTACCCCTTGTTTTTCGATGACTGCGTCGTGCCGGCGGCAAACGTTCTGCGTGGCGAAGGCCAGGGCGTCGGCGTGCTGATGTCGGGTCTGGACTACGAACGTGCGGTCATGGCCGCGGGCCCCCTGGGCATCATGGCCGCCTGCATGGACACCGTCCTGCCCTACGTACACGAACGAAAGCAGTTCGGCCGCGCCATTGGCGAATTCCAGCTGATGCAGGGCAAACTCGCCGACATGTACACCACCTGGCAGGCCTGCAGCGCCTATCTGTACGCATTGGGCAAGGTCTGCGACCGCGAACCGCATTCCCGCAGTCTGCGCAAGGATGCAGCGGGCGCCATCCTCTATCTCGCCGAAAAGGCGACCTGGATGGCAGGTGAAACCATCCAGATTCTGGGCGGTAACGGTTACATCAACGACTTTCCGGCCGGCCGCTACTGGCGGGACGCCAAGCTCTGGGAAATCGGGGCAGGCACGTCCGAGATCCGGCGCATGCTGATCGGCCGCGAACTCTTTTCTGAAACGGCCTGAAATCACCCGAGGCGTCGCGGTCCGTGCCCGGGTACGCAACGCGACGGCCGGTATAATGATGCTCTGTCGGCTCGGGCCACCATGAACCCGCCACAGAGGTCACGTTCATACATGTTGAGAATAAAGAAAACCCGCTCAGATAAATCCGAAGAAACACGACGGGCACTATTCGATGCGGCCGTACAGACCGTTGCCGATGAAGGATACGCAGGCGCTTCCGTCGACAAAATCGTTGCGCGCGCCAACGTGGCCAAGGGGACCTTCTACAATTATTTCGAGAACCAGCAAGACCTCTTCGATCAGCTGCTGCCCAATCTGGGCCAAAAACTGCTGGACTACATCCGCACCCAGCTCGACGACTCCCTCACCGGTCTTCCCCGGGAAAAGCGCCGCGTCGAGGCCTACTTCGACTTTTGCCGCAAAACGCCCGGGTTTCTGCGTATTCTGAACGAAGCGGAAATATTCGCACCCAAGGCCTTCCACCATCACGTCAAGACGTTTTATGAAGGCTACTTCCGGTCGATCCGGCGCAGCTGCCAACGGGGTGAAATCACAGGCTACGACGAAGATGAACTGGGAATCGTCGTCTTCATGCTGATGGGCATGCGCAGCTACCTGACAATGCTGTATCAATACAAGTACATCAGCCGCTCGAAAGTCGAACTGGACAAAGTCATCTCCACCTACGAGAAGTTCGTGGCGCGCGCCATGTTCGACTGATCCCGTTCTCTTACCCGCCCTCAACACACCCCCACCGGGCACGGCATGGATGGCGCGCGTGACCGGCCAGCCCCCTGCAGAAAGGGGCCAAACTCAAGCAAATAGCGTGATGACACGGCAGTGGATAACGACTATGGCGACAGGCTGTGCCCAAGCCGTGGATACAATGTGGACAACCCCTGGATTGCCGCTTGGCAAATTTTCTCTCCCCAAATCATCCCCGGTCGGGCCACAGGGTCCGTTGTCTTCAATCATGACGTAAACCACTGATGCCACGTAGATAAATCACTTATCCAAGTTATCCACAGGCTCCCATCATCATAATCAGTTAGATAAAGAAGAGAATGAATAAAACCGCCACTTCGCCAGCAACCACGAAACGCGCGAAGACCGCTGAAATTCCGGTAACGGCAGGTCGACGTCATCGGCACCAGTCAACCCGCCTATTGTTTTTGCGGCCAACACAGACCACAATAAAAAGATGACCCCATACCTTTTGCAAGAGCTGGATGAACAGCCACTGGCGATCATTGGTGACATACACGGTGAAATTCAGGCGCTGGATCAGCTGCTGGGCCACCTGCAGCACCAGGCACCTGGGCGCCTCCTGGTGTTCATCGGCGACCTGTGCGACCGCGGGCCAGCCAGCGTGTCGGTCATTCACAAGGTCGCCGAGCTGGTCGACCAGCGGCGCGCACTGTGCCTACTGGGCAACCACGAAATCAATCTTCTCGCCAATGATGCAAAAGATGGTTCCGGTTGGTTTTTCGACATCCGCGAGGCGTCCGATACGGCGTTCTATGCGCCCTTCGAACGGGCGACAGCGCGTGAACGGCCCGCGATCCGCGAGTTTTTCAGCCGGCTTCCACTGGCCATCCGCATGCCCGGGCTGCGCATCGTCCACGCGGCCTGGGATACAGCGGCCATCCAGGCGATTTCCCGGGTGCCCCTGGGGCATATCCTGGAATTCATCCACGAATGCAGCCAGGGCCTGGAAAACGCAGCCCACAAGGATGATCTCCATGCCCGTTACCTGGCTGAGCGGGCGCGCTGGCACAGCCAGCTCGAAGATCCCGACAACCCGCCGCCCTATCTGGATGCCGTGGCGGATCACGAAGTCCTGGAGCAGGCGCTCAGCCCGATCAAGCGGTTGACGTCCGGTATCGAAGCCTTGTGCCCACAGCCGTTCTTTTCCGGCAATCGCTGGCGCTACCTGGACAGGGTACCTTGGTGGAATGACGATCCCGATCCCACGCCCGTGCTTATCGGCCACTATTGGCGGCTCTTTACACCCCCGGAAAACAGCCAGTCATGGCGTTACAGCCGCCTGTTCGAAGGGGTGGCACCCACTGCCTGGCATGGGCTTCACAAACAGGCATTTTGTCTGGATTATTCAGTGGGCGCCCGTTGGCGGGAACGAAAACAGCAGGTACCGATCGATCAAAGTCAGTTCAGGCTGGCCGCCATGCTATGGCCCGAACGCAGCCTGGTGTTCGATGACGGGCAGGTTCTCCCCACCCTTTGAACTCAAAGTTTCTGCAGGCGCTCCACCGCCTGGTCCAGGGTGACATCCCGCTTGGCGAAGCACAGCCGCAACAGGCCATGGCTGGCTTCGGGTGAAGTTGGATCGCGATAGAATGTGGCCACGGGTATGGCCGTGACCCCCACCTTGTGCGTCATCTGTATGGCCATTTCCTTGGCGTCCTGCTTGCCCAGGGCAGACGTATCCACCAGCAGGAAAAACGTGCCTTCAGAGTGCAGGGGCCGCAGCCGCGTGGTCAGCAGACCTTCATAGAGCCGGTCGCGTTTCTTCTGATAGAAACTGGACAAGCCGGCAATCGTGCCATCGTCGGCCTTCATGAAGCGTGCGATGCCCGCCTGCATGGGGGTGCTGACCGAATACACCATGAATTGATGGACCTTGCGGATTTCGTCCATGATGGCGCGCGGTGCACAGCAGAAGCCGATTTTCCACCCGGTGGCATGAAAGGTCTTGCCAAAAGAAGAGATGAACACGGTTCGCGCGGCCAGGGTGTCACGTGAAATAGGGCTGACCTGGGGGTGGCCATCGAACACGATGTGTTCGTACGCCTCATCGGACAATAGCAGTAGATCAGGGAAGCGCGAGAGCAGATGTTCAAGGGCATCCAGGTCGGCTTCCTTCAATGTGATACAGCTCGGGTTACTGGGAAAGTTGAGTATGATCATCCGCGTGTTCGCATGGACGGCATCGCCGATGCGATCCCAATCGAGCATGAAGCGGTCCTGGCTTGCATCCGGCGCACGCATCGGCACCCGTACCGCCTGCCCACCCGCCAGCTGCACAGCGGGCTCGTACACGTCGTAGGCGGGATCCAGCAGGATCACGTCATCACCGGTGTGCACCAAAGCCAGGATGCTGCTCATCAAGGCCTCGGTGGCGCCGGAGGTCACGGTGATTTCATCCTGCATGTCATACGCTCGCCCGTGCTGCATTTGCATTCGCCCCGCAATGACTTCGCGCAGTACGGGCAGGCCCTGCATGGGTGCGTATTGATTCAGGTTTTCAAGCATGGCTTGGTGGATCGCGGCAATCAGCTTTGCCGGGGGCGAGTAGTCTGGATAGCCCTGCCCCAGGTTCAAGGATCCGGTCTCCAGCGCCAATGCCGTCATCTCGCAAAATATGGTCTGGCCCATGCCAGGCAGTTTCGATAGAAGTGGTTTCATGTTGCTAATGTGGGAAAAGTGACTGGAATAAATAAATTTTGAGCGCGCGGGCCAGAAACACCAGATACAATCACGCTAAGGGAATACCATAATTTGACTTAGTCGATTGCATGGTTATTCTTCTTGATGCAATGCAATCTGGCAGTACGCACGTCTCACTCACGGCTTGCCCCGTCGCCTTTGGCACTTCGGCACGATCTGTTTGGTTCCAGCGTTCTTGATTCATTGTTCTTTTTCTTTTCATTATGGACGTAACAAATCATGGTTCAAACGGGCAAAGTCAAGTGGTTCAATGCCGAGAAAGGTTTTGGTTTCATTACCCCTGATGCAGGGGGTTCCGACGTTTTCGCGCATTTTTCCGCCATCGAAGGGCGTGGCTATCGCAGCCTGAACGAAGGGCAGGAAGTCCAGTTCGAAGTCAAGGATGGCCCCAAGGGTCCCCAAGCTGCTGAAATCCGCCCGCTGTAACAAGCACGGGTTTGGCAAACAGGCACACCTTCGGGTGTGCTTTTTTGTCGGGTTCAAGAAGTAACGGGCTGGAGAGTTCATCGGCGGTCTTGTGTATCATGTTGGCAATCCAGGAAATTGCATCTGGGCGTATTCGCCCCTTCTTCCTGGGTTGTCTACCCGTTTCAACAGTCTATGCACAGGTTTATCCACACGGTCATGCTCACCGTTTCAGGTACCCGTGAGAGAGATTGATTTTGATTGTGTCATGAAGCGCCTGTGTTTGTCATTAATACTATTGTTTCACGTGAAACATGAGGCGCGCTGGTTTCTTGTCCCGAGGTACCCGCAGGTGGATCAATAAGACCCATCACGAAAACAGGGCGGGCATGCCTCCAACGGCCGAATAAAGCGTCTGATGATGGGCGATTTGGTTCCGAGTCCGGAAATAATTCCATGGTGCACCATCGGATCCCGCAATGACGGGTCGTCAAGGGGCGGTAAGGGCCTGTGTGCTATTCAGTGATGATTCGGATCGGTAACCATGATGTGGATACAGCTGGCGGGGCGGGTACCGATGATACCGATCATCCCGTACGGATTGGGCGTCAGGCGCCCTATTCGTGATGGGTAGTGAATGGTGGCCTCAATGGGCTGGCAAGGCCCTAAGACGCAGGTGCGTCTGGTATCCGATGACATCGATAGGGGTCCCCCGGGAATAAGCCGGATTCTGATCGTTGCGTCACATGGTCATGGTTTCACGTGAAACCATAAAATAAGACTGGCTATAATTTTGGTCTTTTCACCGATCCGGGTTCCGAGCCCGGTATGGTGGGCGAGTTGGATCGTTGATTGACATGAATTACCCTGAAATTTTCGACGTTTTGGTGATTGGCGGGGGCCATGCGGGCACGGAAGCCGCATTGGCTGCGGCTCGCATGGGCGCGTCTACTTTGTTATTGACCCATAGCATAGAAACCTTGGGGCAAATGTCCTGTAATCCGTCGATCGGTGGCATCGGGAAAGGGCATTTGGTCAAAGAAATCGATGCACTGGGTGGCGCAATGGCGCTGGCAACGGACCGGGCCGGAATACAGTTCCGGGTATTGAATCGCTCGAAAGGACCGGCTGTCCGGGCAACGCGAGCGCAGGCCGATCGATCGCTGTACCGGCGGGCCATCCGCATGGCCTTGCAATCCATGCCAAATCTGATGATCTTTCAGCAATCGGTCGAAGACTTGATCCTCGAAGGGGATCGGGTAGCAGGGGCAAAAACGCAGATTGGCCTGGACTTTCGGGCTCGTACGGTGGTGTTGACGGCCGGGACGTTTCTGAATGGCTTGATGCACGTGGGCCTGGAGCATCATGCGGCGGGCCGTGCAGGCGACCCACCCTCCATCAGTCTGGCACACCGCCTACAGGAACTGGCCTTGCCCCGAGGGCGGCTGAAGACCGGCACGCCGCCACGGATCGACTCGAAGAGCATCGATTTCTCGCGACTGGAAGTGCAGCATGGCGATACGGATCCGGTTCCCGTATTTTCATATCTGGGCAGCAGCGATCTGCACCCCGAACAAGTCCCATGCTGGATCACGCATACGACGCAGGAAAGCCACGATATCGTGCGTTCAGGTCTAAGCCGGTCGCCCATGTACAGCGAAGAAGGCACCATCGAAGGCATCGGGCCGCGCTACTGCCCGTCCATCGAAGACAAGATTCATCGCTTTGCGGATAAGACCAGCCACCAGGTGTTTCTGGAACCCGAAGGTGCGTCGTCATGTGAAATTTATCCCAACGGAATTTCCACCAGCCTGCCCTTCGATATTCAGTATGCATTGGTTCGCAGCCTGCCAGGCCTGGAGCAGGCCCGCATCATGCGGCCGGGCTATGCGATCGAGTATGACTACTTCGACCCGCGCCATTTGCAGCCCTGGCTCGAAACACGCTCCATCCGCGGCCTGTTCTTTGCGGGGCAGATCAACGGTACGACGGGCTACGAAGAAGCCGGCGCGCAAGGCTTGCTGGCCGGCGCCAATGCGGCTTTACAGGCGCGCGGCGCGGCGCCGTGGACAGTGGCGCGCAGCGAGGCTTACCTGGGGGTTCTCGTCGACGATTTGGTCACCAAAGGGGTGACGGAACCCTACCGGATGTTTACGTCGAGGGCAGAGTACCGGCTCAGCCTGCGGGAGGACAATGCAGACGCGCGGTTGACAGAACAGGGCCGCGCACTGGGCCTGATCGATGATGTTCGCTGGGATGCCTATTGTCGCAAGCGCGATGCGGTGGCGGCAGAAATCGAACGGCTCAGGGAAACGAGGCTCAATCCATCCGTATTGCAGGCACATGATCGCCAGGCGCTTGGGCTGAACAAGGATGGTATGCATCCATCCTTGCACGATTTATTGAAGCGGCCGGAAATCAGCTATGAACGGCTGATGAGTCTGGTGGACGAACAGGGAGAACACGTAGCGGGCCCAGGCCTGGCCGATGCGGTACAGGCGGAACAGGTCGGCATCCGCATCAAATATGCGGGCTATGTCGACAGACAGCAAGAGGAGATCCGTCGGCAGCAGGACCTGGCCGATCAGGCAATTCCCGAAGATTTCGACTATTCGGATGTATCGGGCCTGTCATATGAAGTGCGTCAGCACCTGCAGGATGCCCGACCCCTGAGTATCGGCCAGGCCTCGCGCGTCTCGGGCGTGACACCAGCTGCCGTGTCCTTGCTGTTGGTGCATCTGAAACGACGCCAGCGCAAAGCGCGGGCAGCCTGAGTGGCCGTCGGGATACGGGCCTGCATATGACACATGTCCCTGTACCGGACCTGCCTGCTGCAGATCCTGTCGCTGAATCCCGTTTGCGGGATGCCTTGGATGCCCTGGGCATGTCATCCGACCAGGTACACGTGCCCCGCCTGCTGGCGTATCTGCATCATCTCCAGCACTGGAACAAGGCGTACAACCTGACGGCGATTCGTGATCCCGAACATATGCTCGTCCAGCACGTGTTCGATAGCCTGGCCGTCCTGCCCACCCTGCGGCAGCTGGCCGAAATGCGGGATGCGTGTGCATTCAAGATCGCAGACGTAGGCTCAGGCGCGGGCTTGCCAGGTATCATCATTGCCGTATGCGAACCGCATTGGTCCGTGACCTGTGTCGATACCGTGGGCAAGAAAACGGCCTTCATGCGGCAGGCTGCGGGTCTTTTGGGTCTGTCGAACGTACAGGTAGCGCAGGGGCGGATCGAAGCCATGGCCAGCGTGCAGGCCGATGTCGTGATTTCCCGGGCCTTTGCCTCGCTGGTAGACTTCGTGCGGCTGGCGGCGCATCACTGCAGGCCCGACGGCGTGATGGTGGCCATGAAAGGCCAGAATCCGCAATCCGAGCGCGCAGATCTAGAGCAGCATACGGACTGGCACGTCGGCCAGATCACCGAGCTGAAAGTGCCCGAACTCGATGCCCAGCGCTGTCTGGTGCACCTGGTACCCAACTGATGAAACATGTCATGTCCGATACCCCTATCCGCAGCGCCCGTGTTTTCTGTATTGCCAATCAAAAAGGCGGGGTCGGCAAGACGACCACCAGCATCAACCTGGCAGCCGCGCTTGCGCAGCTGGGGAAAAAAGTGCTGCTGATCGACCTCGACCCACAGGGCAATGCCACCATGGGCAGCGGGATCGATAAAAACGAGGCCACGGTCAATCTTTATCAAGTGCTGATCGGGTCCGCCAGCATCCACGAAGCTCGACTGCGCTCCGAGACCGGCCAATACGACGTGCTGCCCGCCAACCGCGAAATGTCGGGTGCGGAAATCGACCTGGTACAGATGGCCGCCCGCGAAACGCGGCTCAAGCAGGCGCTGGCGAGCGTGCAGAATGAATATGACTTCGTGCTGATCGATTGTCCGCCGGCGTTGTCTTTGCTGACACTGAACGGACTGGCCAGCGCCCATGGGGTCATCATCCCGATGCAGTGTGAATACTTTGCACTCGAGGGTCTGTCTGATCTGGTCAATACCATCAAGCGTGTGTACCGCAATCTGAATCCGGATCTGGTGCTGATCGGTTTGTTGCGCGTCATGTACGATACCCGGATCACGTTGCAGCAGCAGGTGTCGGCACAGCTTGAAGCACATTTCGGTGACAAAGTGTTTCAGACTATCGTGCCCCGCAATGTCCGGCTGGCAGAAGCGCCCAGCTATGGCATGCCAGGGGTGGTTTATGACAAATCGGCCCGGGGGGCAAAAGCCTATTTTGCATTTGCCCAGGAACTGGTGCGCCGAGTGGATCGTATGGCGGCCTGAGGGCCTTCTTCAGGCCCTGTAACAGACGACGAACAGCGCCAGGGCCGGGCCAGGCCAGGCCGATCCAGCACCGGGCTGATCAAATGCCAAGCCAAGCACACACCGAGTCGGTCAATCAAAGAGAGGACATCATGGCAACACGCAAAAAGGGATTGGGACGCGGGCTGGATGCCCTGTTGGGGGTCGATCATGGCGCACTCGACAGCCTCGGCAAACCGCCGGGCCAACCCGATAGCCTGCCGCTGGATGTTTTGCAGCCGGGGCGCTACCAGCCGCGATCCCACGTGGATGAAGAAGCGTTGAATGAGCTGGCGGATTCCATCCGCTCGCAGGGGATCATGCAGCCCATATTGGTGCGCCCCCTGGCGGACGCGCCCGGTCGCTACGAAATCATCGCCGGCGAGCGCCGTTGCAAGGCGGCGCGCCTGGCGGGCCTGGCCGAAGTACCGGTGCTGGTGCGCGAGGTCGCCGACGAAAACGCCGCCATCATGGCCCTGATCGAGAACATCCAGCGCGAAGACCTCAATCCGCTGGAGGAGGCTCAGGGGGTGCGTCGCCTGCTCGATGAATTCGGCCTCACGCACGAACAGGCGGCCAGCGCCATCGGGCGTTCCCGTTCGGCCACCACCAACCTGCTGCGTCTGCTGAACCTGGTCGAACCCGTCCAGACCATGCTGCTGGCCGGGGACGTGGACATGGGTCACGCCCGCGCGCTGCTGGCGCTCGATGGCGCGCGCCAGATCATGCTGGCCAACGAAGTGGTCGGTCGCCGCCTGTCCGTGCGCGAGACCGAGAAGCGGGTCGCCCAGGCGCTGCGCGGAGACGACACCGAATCCAGGCGGTCCGAATCGCCGGCAGGCCGTGGCCAGGCAGCGGCGCCATCCGGAGACGTCCGCCGCTTGGAGCGGGCCCTGTCGGAACAACTGGGTACCGCAGTGACGATCCGCACCCGACGCAGGCAAGGGGGCGAATTGGTCATAGCCTGGCATGATTGGGCGCATCTCGATTCATTGCTCGAGCGCCAGGGCCTCGCGGGTCCGGACGCGTCGTAGGCTTGCACCGCGGCGCACCGCGGGCCAACTTGACAATGACCGGTAACCTCTTCATAATTCGGGGTTCGCTTCGGTGGGGTGCCCGAGTGGTTAAAGGGGGCAGACTGTAAATCTGTTGGCCTTGCGCCTACGTTGGTTCGAATCCAACTCCCACCACCAGGCGAACA
>Ga0172382_10001516_pt1 | contig 41419 bp, 38 predicted proteins | sample Leawel138RmetaG_FD_122245 | JGI IMG/M metagenome (GOLD analysis project Ga0172382, IMG submission 122245) | Leachate microbial communities from a municipal landfill in Southern Ontario, Canada - Leachate well 138R metaG | ecosystem: Engineered > Solid waste > Landfill > Unclassified | place...
GCGCGGATCATCATCGGCCAGAACGTGCCCTTCGTGACGGGCCAGTACACCAATACCGGCGCCGGGCAGGGCGTGGTCAGTCCCTTCCAGACGATCGAGCGCCAGGACGTCGGCACCACCCTGCGGGTGCGTCCGCAGGTTTCGGAATCGGGCACCGTCAAGCTGCAGATCTTCCAGGAAGTCTCCAGCGTGCAGAGCACCCAGCTGGCGGCGGGCATCGTCACCAACAAGCGTTCGATCGAGTCGAACGTGCTGGTCGACGACGGCCAGGTGATCGTGCTCGGTGGCCTGATCGAGGAGCGGATCGAAGGCGGCGAGGACAAGGTCCCGGGCCTGGGCGATGTTCCCCTGCTCGGCCAGCTGTTCCGCTACGATTCGCGGCGCCGGGTCAAGACCAACCTGCTGGTGTTCCTGCGCCCGGTCATCGTTCGCGACCAGGCCTCGGCGCACGACGTGACCCTCGGGCGCTACGACTACATCCGGCACCTGCGCGGCGACGGCGGACTGCCCGAGCACTGGGCGCTGCCCGAGATGGGTGGCCAGGTGCTGCCGCCGCTGGGACCGCGGCCCGGCCCCGACGGCAAGGTGCCGCCCGATAGCGGGCCGCAGAGCCTCTCGCCCGATCTCGATCGCGCCGCCGAGCAGAGGCGCCGGGCCGAACAGCAGCTGCGCGAAGGCCTGGTGCGCCATGCGCCCAATGAAGTCGTGGTGCCGCTCGGGCCCGGCCGCGGGCTCGGTGCGCCGGATGCGGCGAGCCGTTCGGGGGCGAGCGGGCCCGATACCGGCGGATCCGGTCGCGGATCCGGGGGCGATCGCGGGCCGGTGCCGGCGCAGTCGCCGTTCGATGATCCGACCTTTCCGATGATCAACTGAGGGGCCACGTCCGATGTCGGTCGTTTCGCCTTCGCGCTATGTTCCCTTCGGCTTTGCCCGCAGCAACCAGCTGCTGGTGGCCGGCGTGACCGGCGATGTGGTCGAGGTCTGGGTCGGCGACGATACGCCGCGTGCCGCGATCGCCGAGCTGGCCCGGACGCTGCCGCTGCGCCTGGTCACCGTCGAGAAGCCGACCGAGGAGCTTGCCGCCGCCATCTCGCGGGCGTATTCCTCGCAGGAGGGCAGTGCGGCCACGGTCGCCGATGAAGTGGCGAGCGACCTCGACCTGTCGCGCCTGATGCAGGACATTCCCAAGATCGAGGACCTGCTCGAAGCCGAGGACGACGCGCCGATCATCCGCATGATCAATGCGCTGCTCACCCAGGCGAGCCGGGATGGCGCATCGGACATCCACATCGAGCCCTTCGAGACCTATTCGCTGGTGCGCTTCCGGGTCGACGGAACCCTGCGCGACGTGGTACGGCCCCGACGCGAACTGCATGCCGCCCTGATCTCCCGGATCAAGATCATGGCGCAGCTCGACATCGCCGAGAAGCGCCTGCCCCAGGACGGCCGGATCACCCTGCGCATCGGCGGTCGCCCGGTCGATGTCCGGGTCTCGACCCTGCCCACCGGTCATGGTGAGCGCGCCGTCCTGCGCCTGCTCGACAAGGAGGCCGGCCGCCTCGACCTCGGCAAGCTCGGCATGGGCGCCAAGACCCTGGTCGCCTTCGACAAGCTGGTGCACCAGCCGCATGGCATCGTGCTCGTGACCGGCCCCACCGGCTCTGGCAAGACGACGACGCTCTATGCGGCGCTCGGGCGGCTCGACGCCAACACCACCAACATCCTCACCGTCGAGGATCCGATCGAGTACGACCTCGACGGCATCGGGCAGACCCAGGTCAACGCCCGCATCGACATGAGCTTCGCCAAGGCCTTGCGCTCGATCCTGCGCCAGGATCCGGACGTCATCATGATCGGCGAGATCCGCGACCTCGAGACCGCGCAGATCGCGGTGCAGGCCTCGCTCACCGGTCACCTGGTACTGGCGACGCTGCACACCAATGATTCCGTTTCGGCGATCACCCGCCTGATCGACATGGGCATCGAGCCTTTCCTGCTGTCCTCATCGCTGCTGGGCGTGGTCGGCCAGCGCCTGGTGCGCCGGCTCTGCCCCCAGTGTCGCCAGGAGGATCCCGTCGCCGGCGGCTGGCGGTCGGTCGGCTGCGCGGCCTGCAGCAACAGCGGCTTCACCGGACGTACCGGCGTCTACGAACTGCTCGCGGTCAACGACGACATCCGTGCCCAGATCCATCGTGGCGCGCCGGAATCCGAGATCCGCGAGGTCGCGATCGCCAACGGCCTGGTCACGATGCGCGCCGATGGCCAGCGCTGGGTCGGCGACGGCACCACCTCGCTCGACGAAGTGATCCGCGTCACCCGCGACTGAGCGACCGATCCGCTCATGCCCGCCTATCGTTTCGAAGCAGCCGATGCCGGTGGCCGGATCGAGCGCGGCGTCGTCGATGCCGACTCGCCGCGCCATGCCCGTTCGCTGTTGCGTGACCGTGGCCTGACACCCCTGGAGCTGAGCACCCTGCAGGCGGCCAGTGCCGCCGGAGGCACGGCGCGCCTGGGTCGCCTGCGCGCCATGGAGCTCACCCTCGCGACCCGCCAGCTCGCCAGCCTGCTGCTGGCCCGCCTGCCGCTGGAGCGCGCATTGGCATCGGTGGCCGACCAGGCGGAACGCCGGGTGGTGCGCGAGCGCTTCGCGGCGATCCGCAGCGATGTCGTCGCCGGCCAGACCCTGTCCCAGGTCCTCGAGAAGTACCCGCGCGACTTCCCCGATGTCTATCGGGCCCTGGTGGCGGCCGGCGAGCACTCCGGCGACCTCGGCCTGGTGATGGGTCGGCTCGCCGATTACGTCGAGGCCCGCTCGAACCTGTCGCAGAAGGTCATCCTCGCCTTCACCTATCCCCTGATCGTCACCCTGGTGGCGGTCACCGTCATCATCGCGATGCTCACCTACGTGGTGCCGCAGGTCGTGGGCGTCTTCGAGCAGACCCAGCAGGATCTGCCCGGCCTGACCATCGGCATGATCGCGTTGTCCGATTTCGTGCGCGACTACGGCATGTGGGTGCTGGTCGCCCTCGTGCTGGGGGTGATCGGTTTCCGGCTTTCGCTGCGCTCGCCGACCGCGCGGCTTGCCTTCCACCGGCGCCTGCTCGAACTGCCGGTGGCGGGCCGGCTGGTGCGGGGGATGAACACGGCGCGCTTCGCATCGACGCTCGGCATCCTGACCAGCGCCGGCGTGCCCCTGATCCGGGCGCTCGAGGCGGGCGCCCGCACGTTGTCCAACGACGCCTTGAAATCGAACGTCGAGGACGCCATATCCCGGGTGCGGGAAGGTGCGCCACTGGCCCGGGCCCTGGCCGTCGGCAAGCAGTTTCCGCCCATGCTGGTGCACATGATCGCCAGCGGCGAGGCGACCGGTGATCTGTCCGAAATGCTCGAGCGGGCCGCCGCGACCCTGTCGCAGGAAACCGAGAGGCGGGCGCTTGCGCTGACGAGCATCCTCGAGCCCCTGCTGATCCTGGCCATGGGTATCATCGTCCTGTTGATCGTGCTGGCCGTGATGCTGCCGATCATCGAGATCAACCAGCTGGTCGCCTGAGCCCTCATCCGGACAGGCGACGAAGGAGTTCGCCATGTGGCTCATCCGCCTGCGCCTGCTGCTGAAATCCGTGGGCCGCGAAGGCCTGGTCCTGCTCTATGCCTTGCGTCATCCCGAGACACCGCGAGGCATCCGGCTCGGAATCCTCGGCCTGCTGCTCTACGTGATCAGCCCTTTCGACCTCGTCCCCGATTTCCTGCTGCTGCTGGGCTGGGCCGACGATGCCGCCGTCATCCTGATGGGAGTGCCGTTCCTGGTTCGCCGGCTTCCCGCGCGGGTTCTTGCCGACTGCTCCGAAGCCGCCGGGCGGCTGCTGGCCCGCTTCGGTTTCCGGGCCTGATCGGAAGGGGCTTGCTCACACGTCCAGGCGCGAGCCGTAGCCGGTGAGTTCCACATAGCCGCGGCCGACGATGCGACCATCGAGGCTCGCCCTGACCGCGCCTTCCCAGTAGATTGCTCCCGATGTCCGTCGTGCATCGAGCTCCTGGTCATCGAACAATGGCGTGAGCAGGAACGATTTATCGCCGAGTCGGATTCGCCATTGCACCGGATAGCGGATTCCGGTGCGGGGTGATTCCCAGAAGCGCAAGGCTTCGAACTCGGGGCGGGCGTCGAACTGGCGTCCATTGGCGTCGCGCAGGCGCCCGTGCGAGTACACGGCGACCCCGTCGGCGTCGCGCAGCCGGAACACCAGCAGGCTGCCGCCGTCGTCCAGGCCGATACCGGCCCAGTCCCATCCGACCGCTTCCTCGGGCATCAGTTCGCTGGACCACTCGTGATCGAGCCAGCCGCTGCCCCTGACGTCGTACTCCCGTCTGCCGATGCGCAGCCTGCCGCTGGCTCGCATGCCCGGGCGCGAGTAGTAGTAGCTGGCCTGCTCGGGGCGGGGGCCCTTGCGTGAATAGCCATCGTCCCCCTGCAGGACGGGCGGGCCATCGTTGGCCAGGTGCAGGGAGTAGCCGAAGCCGTCGGCATCGACCTCGGCATGGTAGCTGTCGTCGGGCTGGCGAACGAGTCGCCAGCCCGGAAGGCTGATCCGGGTGTCGTCGGCCGCGATGCTGGCGAGTTCGCCGATCCGCCAGGCTTCCTGCCCGTGGCGCAGCCGCCCGAGGGCCGGATCGGCGACCGCCGCGTGCCCGAGCAGCAGCTGGCGCGGCGCGAAGCGGCTGGGATTGTCGGCCGCATGGCGGGTTCGTACCCTGAAGAAGGTGATCTGGTAGCCGAACGGACCGGGATCCGCGCTGCTGCCCTGTTTCGCGGAACCCGCATCCATCGCCTCGAGCCAGCCGGTGATGTACCACCACTCGATCCGGAATCCCGGATGCATCCCGTGGTCGCGGGGAAAGCCGAGCCGATGACCTTGCCGCACCGGCGCGTAGTCCGGTTCCACGGGCGCATGGGTCGCACCGGGCGCGGCGGTCGCGGAGGCGCCCGGATTCATCCGTCCGGCGCTTCCCGTCGGGCCGGCTTCGGCTTCGGCTTGGCGGCGGGCGTCGTCGGCGCGTGCCCACGGAATGCCGGCCGGCTGGCCCGCCGCGCTGGCGGCGAGGGCGAGCAGGAGGCGACGGCGCAGGCTTTTCGGCATCCGGTTCACCAGTCCGCCCGTACCGCGACCGCCGGCGAGCGGCGCATCGAATGCCGGGCGACGATGGCGGCGGTGCTGGCCGCGATGCCGACCAGGACGAGCGCACCCGCCATGAGCAGGCCGATCGGCCAGGTGATGTCCATGCGCCAGTGGAACGAAACCGGATTCACCTGGAAGACGAGGATCAAGGCGATCGCGGCGCCGAGTCCGAAGCCGACCATGCAGCCGATCGCGACCATCAGCCCGGCTTCGGCCGCGAGCATTCCGGCGATGCGCCGCCGCGCCATGCCCAGGTGCTGCAGCACCCCGAATTCGCGCTGGCGTGCGAGCGCCTCGGCGGCATAGCCTGCCGCGACGCCGAGGATACCCAGCAATATCGCTACCGCTTCGAGTGCGTAGGTGGCGGCGAAGCTGCGATCGAAGATCGCCAGCGATACCGCCCGGATCTCCTCCGAATCCCGCCACTGCAGGCCGGCGAGATCCGGATGCAGGGCCCGCAGCCGCCCGATCACGGCGCCAGCCTCGGCTTGCGGCGCGAGGCGGACCGCGAGGTCGCTCACCGTGTCGTCGCCGCTGAGCGTGCGATAGGCATCGCGATCCATCGTGATCGCCCCATGCTGGCGGGCGTAGTCGCGCCAGATCCCGCCGACGCTGAAGCAGTGCCCGGGCGGTCCGAGCGGCAGTTCCACGCGCAGCCCCGGCGCCCAGCCGTAGATATCCGCCATGGCTTCGCTGCCAAAGACCGCCGTGCAGCCGTCGGGCGCCGGGGCGAGCCGGCCGGTCAGTGGCAGGCTGCGTTGCGGGGAATCGAGATCGATTTCCCGGGCGAGCAGGGTTGCCGGTGGCCGGTGGGCGTCCATCTCGAGCGGCAATGCCCGCATCCAGGCGATCGATGCGACTCCGTCCACGGCCGCGATCGCCTCGCCGAGCGCCGGATCGATCCCGCCGACGGCGCCCGCGCCGGGTAGCCGCGCGTAGACATCGGCGGGTAGCACCACATCGAGCCATTGCACGACCGAATCCCGGAAGCTGTGCACCATGGTGGCCATCGCGACGGCCAGCGCGACGCTCGCGACGATGCCGGCCAGGGCGGCGGTGGCCTCGCCCGGGCGTTCGCGCAGGCGGGCCAGGCCGAGCCAGAGCGGCGGCAGGCGCCAGCCGAGACCGCGGTTCCGGACCAGCGCCCGGGTGCCGATCGCGACCAGGGAACCGGCCCGGGAGACCACCGCCAGCAGCCAGAGACCGATGGCGGCATAGGCGCCCAGCGGCAGCTCGGCGATCGGCGGCAGCGCCAGCGCCGCCGCCCCGATGAGAAATGCCGCAAGCGCGACGGCATCGGCGTATCGACCATGAGCATGCGGATCGGGCAGCCCGCGCAGCGCGCGGGCCGGCGCGATGCGGTGGGCACGCAAAGCGGGAGCGGCGCTGCCGGCGACGCCGGCGGCGATACCGAGCGCGGCGAAGCCGAGAAGCATCGAGGCGTCGAGCGCGAGCGGAACGTCCAGGGCACGCAGCAGGCCGGCGCCCAGATCGCCGCCGATGGTGGCCAGCGCGACCCGGGCGAGCCCGATCCCGAGCACGCAGCCGAGCAGGGCGCCGCCGATGCCGACGGCGAGCCCATGGCCGAGGACGGCCGCTGCGATCAGGCGGCGCGATGCGCCGAGTGTCGCGAGCAGGGCGAACTCGGGCCATTGTCGCCGGGTGGCCAGCGCGAGATTGGCATGGACGAGGAAGAGCCCGGTCAGGAGCGCGACCAGGGCCAGCATCGTCAGGTTGACCCGGTAGGCGCGCGACAGGTTCGACATGCGGCTGCTGGCCAGATCGGGCGTCGACCAGGAGGCGGCGGGCAGCAGCTCGCGCCAGCGTGCCTGCAGGCTGGCCGGATCGGCACCCTCGGCAAGGCGCAGGTCGATGCGCTCGAGCGCGCCCGACCAGCCGAAACGCCATTGGGCGGTGGCGAGGTCGATCACCGCGAGTCGCTGGCCGCCGCCGATGCCCGGCAGCTCCCCGGCCATGACGAGGCGTTGTTCATGCATTCCGGCCTTCAGGGCGACGGTATCGCCGATCGCCACCTGGAGCGTGCGTGCCGCGGCCGACGACAGGAATACCGCATCGGTATCGAAGAGGCCGATCGGTGTTTCGGCCCGCGGCACCAGCGCCGGGGTGATCGCGCCCGCCCGCAGCGGATCGATCCCGATGACCTCGAGCCGCAAGGGCGTGGCCACGGTGCCGGCGGGGGAAGTCACCTCGGCTTCGAACGCGATCACCGGGCTGGCGGCGGCGATCGCCGGATCGCGGGCGATGCGCTCGTAGAGCGCATCGTCCAGGGCGCCGACGCGAGCCCGGATGCTGAGGTCGGCCTCGCCGTTGATGCGCGCGAGCGATGCCTGGAATTCGGTGAGCGCCGAATGGTTGATGAGGTTCACGCCCAGCCCGAGCGCGACCCCGATCGCGATCACGCCGATCGACATCAGCAGTCGCCCGGGACGGCGCGCCGCATGCGCCGCCCAGAGCATGGGCAGCAGCCGTGCGCCGGCCTGGTTCATGCCGGATGCAGGCCGGCGTGGGCCAGCCGGAGCACCCGCGATCCGCTGCGGGCCGCCTGGGCGGAATGGGTGGCCATCAGCAGGGCCGCCCCATGCTCGGCGCAGGCCGCTTCGAGCAGTTCGAGGACGCGTCGGGCATTGTCCTCGTCGAGATTGCCGGTCGGTTCGTCGGCCAGCAGCAGGGTGGGCCGATGCACGAGCGCCCGGGCGATCGCGATCCGCTGCTGCTCGCCGCCGGACAGGGTGGCGGGCAGGGCATGGATGCGGGCGCCCATGCCGAGCGATTCGAGCTGCGCCTCGGCGAGGCGGCGGGCGGTCCGATAGGGCGTGCCCAGCAGCAGCAGCGGCACCATCACGTTGCCCAGGGCATCGAGCTGTGGCAGCAGGTGGAAAGCCTGGAAGACGAAGCCCAGGCGTGTGCGTCGAATCGCCGCGCTGGCATCGGCATCCCGGCCGTCGACCCGTTCGCCGGCGATGCGGATCGTGCCGGCGTCGGCGGGCTCGAGGCCAGCGATGATATTGAGCAGGGTCGACTTCCCGCTGCCGGATTCGCCCAGCAGCACGATACGCTCACCGGCCAGGATCTCGAGCGAGACCGATTCGAGCAAGCGATGCTCGCCGAATCGCTTGTCCAGACCGGCCACCGACAGGGCAGCCGGAGGAATCATGGAGCTGCCGGGCGCGGTCGCGCCCGGCGATCGGGCCGGTTCGTGTGGGCTCGTGTGTCTGTCTGCCATCGAGGATCCGAGGAGCCGGATCACGACCCCGCTGGGTTGTCGGGGACATGACCTATGTTATACGGGAGGTCCGGTCACGCGACAGGCATCGGCAACGGGCCGTCGCGGGCGAACGAAGGATGTCATGAACGACAGCAGTCCGGGAGAGATCGTCGCGGCAGCCACCGCGGATGCCGAGGTGCGCGAGATCCTGCGCAGCCTGGAAGCCCAGCCGGCGAGCATTGCGCCCAAGTACTTCTACGATCGCCTCGGCTCGGCGCTGTTCTCGGCGATCTGCGAAACGCCCGAGTACTATCCGACGCGCACCGAGGCCGGGATCCTGCCGGTGGCCGCCGAAGCGATCCGCGAGCGCATCGGACGTGGCGTGACCCTGGTCGACCTCGGTGCCGGCGATTGCCGCAAGGCCGATGCCATCATGCCGGTGCTCGACTGCGCCCGCTACGTCGCCATCGACATCTCGATCGGCTTCGTGCGCGACGCGGTGGCCGCGATCGGTCCGCGCCATCCCGGGGTCACCATGACCGCGCTCGGTCGGGACCTCGCCCGGGACTGGACGCTCGAACGCGACGAAGCGCCCGGGCCGCGGCTGCTGTTCTATCCCGGCTCGAGCATCGGCAACTTCACGCCCGAGCGCGCCATCGCCTTCCTGCGTCGCGCGCGGTCCAATGCGGGTGACGACGGCAAGCTGCTGATCGGGGTCGACCTGGTCAAGGATCGGCAGGTGCTCGAAGCGGCGTACGACGATCGCCTCGGCGTGACCGCCGCCTTCAACCGCAATGTGCTCAACCATCTCAATCGCATCGCCGGTACCGATTTCGATCCCCTGGGATGGCGACATGTGGCGCTGTTCAACGAGGAACTCTCGCGCATCGAGATGCATCTCGCGGCATGCGGCGAGCAACGGGTGTCGTGGCCCGGCGGGCGCCGCCGCTTCGGTGACGGCGAGCGCATCCACACCGAGAATTCCTACAAGTACACGCCGGCCCGCTTCGCCGCGATTCTCGCCGAAGCGGGCTGGCGGGTGTCGGACCGCTGGTTCGACGAGAATCGCTGGTTCGCGATGTTCCTTGCCGAAGCCGCCTGATGAAAAAATAAAAAATGGGGTCAGACACCATTTCAGAAATGGTGTCTGACCCCATTTTTTATTTTTTCCTCCGCTACACCACGCGCAGCCGCGCGGGGCCGGCTTCGAGCTCGCCGATCTCGGCGGCCTGCATGAAGCCATCGCGCCGGAAGACGTCGAGCACCGCTTCCACCGATCCGGGCGCGCAGGCGACCAGCAGCCCGCCGGATGTCTGCGGATCGGTCAGCACCGCCCTGGTGATGGCGTCGATCCCCTCGTCGAGATCGACGTCGTCGCCATAGCCCGCCCAGTTGCGACCCGATGCGCCGGTGATGCAGCCAGCGGCGGCAAGCTCCATCACGCCTGCGAGAAGCGGCAGCCTGGCATGCTCGATGGTGCCGCCCAGCGAGGATCCCCGCAGGATCTCGAGCGTGTGTCCGAGCAGGCCGAAGCCGGTGACGTCGGTCATGGCATGGACACCGTCGAGTTCGGCCAGCGCGATCCCGGCGGTATTCGGCTGCGTCGTGCTGTCGATCATCGCCTGGTAGCCCGTCGCCGACAGCTGCTCCTTCTTGAGCGCCGCCGACAGGATGCCGACACCGAGCGGCTTGCCGAGTACCAGCCGGTCGCCCGGGCGGGCCGCGGAATTGCGCTTGAGCCGGCGCGGGTCGACCAGGCCGATCGCCACCAGGCCATAGATCGGTTCGACCGAATCGATGGTGTGGCCACCGGCGATCGGGATGCCGGCGGTGGCGCAGGCCGACTGCCCGCCTTCGAGGATGCACCGGATGGTTTCGGTGGGCAGCCGGTCGATCGGCATCGCCACCAGCGCCAGGGCGAGGACCGGCCGGCCGCCCATGGCATAGATGTCCGATATCGCGTTGGTGGCCGCGATGCGCCCGAAGTCGAAGGGATCGTCGACGATGGGCATGAAGAAGTCGGTGGTCGCGACCAGCGCCTGCGTGTCGTTGATCTGGTAGACCGCCGCGTCGTCGGAGGTCTCTATGCCGACGAGCAGCTCGGGCGGCACCGGCAGGGAATCGCCGGACCGCTTCAGGATGTCGGCCAGCACGCCGGGCGAGATCTTGCAGCCGCAGCCGCCGCCGTGCGAGAAGGAGGTCAGGCGAAGCGATTCGTCCGGCGTTGCGATGTCCATGATCCCCTCGCGATACGTGATGCGGCGTTCAGGATTCGTCGAGCCCGACCATCCCGCTGGCGACCTGGTGGAAACCGCCGTCCACGTAGTTGATCGCGCCGGTGATGCCGCTGGCGAGATCCGACAGCAGGAAGGCCGCCGCGTTGCCGACCTCGTCGATGGTGACGTTGCGCCGCAGCGGCGAGTTCGCCGCATTGAAGTCGAGCATGCGGGAAAAGTTCTTGATGCCGCTGGCGGCCAGGGTGCGGATCGGCCCGGCCGAGATCGCATTGACCCGGATGCCCCGCGGCCCGAGGCTTTCGGCCATGAAACGCACCGAGGCCTCGAGGCTCGCCTTGGCGAGCCCCATCGTGTTGTAGTTGGGAACCACCCGCACCGCCCCGAGGTAGCTGAGCGTCAGCAGGGCCGCATTGCGGCCCTCCATCATCGGCCGGGCGGCCTTGGCCAGGGCGACGAAGCTGTAGGCGGAGATGTCGTGCGCCGCCCGGAACGCCTCGCGGCTCGCTCCGTCCAGGAAATCACCCGAGATCGCCTCGCGCGGCGCGAAGGCCACGGCGTGCACGAGGCCGTCGAGCCCGTCCCAGTGGCGACCGAGTTCGGTGAACAGGGCGTCGATCTGCGCGTCCTCGGCCACATCGCAGGCAAACACCAGCGACGAGCCGAATTCGGCCGCCATGGCGGTGATCCGGTCCTTGAAGCGGTCGCTCTGGTAGGTGAAGGCGAGCTGGGCCCCCTGGGCGTGGCAGGCCCGGGCGATGCCGTATGCGATCGAGCGGTTCGAAAGCAGGCCGAGAATCAGGATCCGTTTGCCGGCGAGAAATCCCATCGTAGGCGTCTCCGCGTCAGGTGTTCGACTGGCCGGATTGTCTCACGAGCGGGGTCGGCGCCGGCCGCGGTGGCGCCCGGCTGCCCGAAGCCATGGAGTGCCCCGGGGCAGCGAGCGTGGCGACCGTTTCAGGTCAGCGCTGGTTTTCAGGTCAACGCTGGTGGTACTCCCGGAACCAGTCGACGAAACGCCGCATGCCCGATGCCAGCGGGGTGGCGGGTTCGAAGCCGGTCGCCGCGCGCAGGCGGCTGACATCGGCGAACGTGGCCTCGACGTCGCCCGGCTGCATCGGGAGTTCCTCGCGCCGGGCGCTTCGCCCGGTGGCCGCCTCGATGATCGCGATCAGCTCGTTGACGGTATTGGGCGAGTGGTTGCCGATGTTGAACAGGGCGTGGGGCGCGCCGGCATCGTCCGGGGGGGCCGGGCGCTCGACGACCCGGCAGATGCCTTCGACGATGTCGTCGATGTAGGTGAAGTCGCGGCGCAGCCGTCCCTGCTCGAAGACCCGGATCGGCCGGCCGGCGAGGATCGCGTCGGTGAAGAGCCAGGCCGCCATGTCGGGGCGCCCCCAGGGGCCGTAGACGGTGAAGAAGCGCAGGCCCGTGCACGGGATCCGGTAAAGATGCGCATAGCTGTAGGCCATTGCCTCGTTGGCACGCTTGGTGGCAGCGTAGTAGCTGACCGGGCGATCGACCCGGTCGTCTTCCGAGAAGGGCAGGCGGGTATTGCCCCCGTAGACGCTGGAGCTGCTCGCATAGACCAGGTGCTGCACCCGGGCGGAGCGCGCCGCTTCCAGGATGATGCTCGTGCCCACCAGGTTGGAGCGGGTGTAGTCGAGCGGCTGCTCGATCGAATATCGCACGCCCGCCTGCGCCGCCAGGTGCAGGATATGGGTGAATCCGTTTGCCCCGAACAGGGCCTCGACCGCGCCGGCATCGGCGATGTCGAGCCGGGTGAAGCCGAAGCGTCCGGCCGCGGGATGCCGGTGCAGGCTCGCAAGGCGGTCTTCCTTCAGCGCGACGGGATAGTAGGCGTTGAGGTTGTCGACGCCGTGCACGCGCCAGCCGCGCTCGAGCAGGGCCTTGCAGGCATGCATGCCGATGAAGCCGGCGGCTCCCGTGACCAGGATGTGGCGATCGGAGTCAGCGGTGTCGATGGATGGCATTCATCTGGCTCGTGTTAAATCGGTCTTTGCCCGAAGACGCGGATCGCCGTACATTTCGGGCCAGCACGGCGACCCTGCGCGTCGTTCGACAGTCGAGGAGAGTTTAGCGATGAAAGTGAGCGTGGTCGGAACGGGATATGTCGGTCTCGTGACAGGATCCTGCCTGGCCGACAGTGGTCACGAAGTATTGTGCATCGATACCGACCCGGTGAAGATCGACCGCCTGCGCGAAGGGCACATCCCGATCTACGAGCCGGGGCTCGAGTCCATCGTCGCCAGCAACGTCGAGGCAGGGCGGCTGCGTTTCTCGCTCTCGGCCGAGGAGGCGGTCGCCTTCGGCGACATCATCGTGATCGCGGTCGGAACCCCGCCCGACGAGGATGGTTCGGCCGACCTCAAGCATGTGCTGGCGGTGGCCAGGTCGATCGGGCAGCACATCCAGGACTACCGGGTGGTGGTCGACAAGAGCACCGTGCCGGTCGGCACCGCCGACCGGGTCGAGGCGGCGATCCGCGAGGTGCTCGCCGAACGCGGCGTCGAGATTCCCTTCTCGGTGGTCTCGAATCCCGAGTTCCTGAAGGAGGGCGCCGCGGTCGAGGATTTCATGCGGCCCGACCGGATCGTGCTCGGTGTGGAGGATTCCCGGGCCGAGGCGCAGATGCGTGAGCTCTACGCGCCATTCCAGCGCAATCACGACCGCATCGTCGTGATGTCGCGTCGCTCGGCGGAACTGACCAAGTACGCCGCCAATGCGATGCTGGCGACCCGGATCTCGTTCATGAACGAACTGGCCAATCTGGCCGACAAGCTCGGCGCCGACATCGAGGATGTGCGCCGGGGCATCGGTTCGGATCCGCGCATCGGCTATTCCTTCCTCTATGCCGGTACCGGCTACGGCGGTTCCTGCTTCCCCAAGGATGTCAGCGCCCTGCTGCGCACGGCGACCAGCCACGGCCAGGACCTGCGCGTGCTGCAGGCGGTCGAATCCGTCAACGCGGCGCAGAAGACGCTGCTGGTCGAGATGGCCAGGGAGCGCATGGGTTCGCTGGCGGGCAAGCGCCTGGCTGTCTGGGGGCTCGCCTTCAAGCCCAATACCGACGACATGCGCGAGGCGCCGTCGCGCGTGGTGCTCGAAGCGTTCTGGGAAGAAGGCGCCGTGGTCGCCGCCTACGACCCGGCGGCGGCCGACGAGTGCCGCCGGATCTATGGCGAACGCGACGACCTGGTCCTTGCGGCCTCGCCGCTGGAAGCGGTGCGCGGCGCTGAAGCGCTCTTCATCCTGACCGAATGGAAGGAGTTCCGCGCCCCGGCCTTCGACGAGATCCACCGCCGGATGAGCCAGCCGCTGATCTTCGATGGTCGCAATCTCTATGATCCGCGCGCGATGCGCCGGCGTGGCTTCGAGTATCGCGGAATCGGTCGGCGCTGATCGCGCCCGATCGTCGCGCCCGATCGGTCAGTCGGCGATACCCCGGCCGGCGATGCCCAGTCCCGCGGTCTGTGTGGGCGTGGGGGCGCCGAGGATCGGGGAAGCGGTGGTCAGGCGCGTATTGAAAGCATGGCGGTCGACCGGGTAGAGCGCCCGGATCCGCTGCACATAGGCCATGGTCTCGGGGTAGGGTGGTACGCCCTTGTGGCGATCGACCGCGCCCTCGCCGGCATTGTAGGCCGCCAGCGCGAGAATCACGTCGCCGCGATAGTAGGACAGCAGCCAGCTCATGTAGGCCATCCCGCCGCGCAGGTTCTGGGCCGGGTCGAGCACGTCAGCAACCTGGAAACGGGCCGCGGTTTCGGGAATGAGCTGCATGAGGCCGAAGGCATCCTTCGGCGAGCGGGCGTTGGGATCGAAGTTGGATTCGGTGCCGATCAGCGCCATGATCAGTCGCGGGTCGAGCCGGAAGTCGGCGGCGATCCGGATCACCATGGCGGCGAGACGCTGGCGCTCGAGGCTGGCCGGCACGGTGGAGAATCGCGCAGGATCGGAGATCCGGTTGGATCCGCGTGCGATCGGCTGGGCGGGCTCGACGATGGCATTGGCGAGCACCCGGTCGCCGATGCATTCCGGCATGCGCTCGTCGCGGCCGCGGACCATCATCAGCAGCTGCCCGGCCAGCTGGCTGCCATAGGCGGAGGCACGACGCAGCAGGGCGCCGGCGACGGCATCGTCCTGCTTCACGCCCAGGCCGTTGAGGTGCATCCATCCGAGCCGGACCAGTGCGTCGGTCGAGCCATTGCCAGCGGCACGGCAATAGTGCAGGTAGGCCTGTTCCAGTTCCTCGGGGCTCGCCGGGGCGCCGGCCTTGCCGCCGATCTCGGTGAGTTCCTGGTAGCGGTCGATGTCGCTGCCCGAGGAACTCGTGCTGCGGCTGGCGATCGGGGCGGCGGCGGCAGGCGCGGTGTGGTCGATCGCGCCGACGCGCTGGGCGGGCATGGGCGGAGCCTGGATGATCTGCGCGACCGCACCGAGAGGGGCGAGCGTGCAGCACCAGGTCAGGGCGAGACGTCGAACCGCGCGTCCCGCACGATGTATGCGCGGCGTTGAACCCATGGAGGCATTGTAGACTTCGGGCCTGTCCGGCAAGGGAAATAAGTCTCGCCGGCAGGGAAAAGTTCCGCGCCGGATTTCCGTTCCGGCGCAAGAATTCATGCAACGGGCGCACTGTGAAGCGCGCCTGCGCATCGACTGCGAGGCGTCGCAAAATCCGTTCCCGGGGAGGGACAATGCACAAGGTGGCTGTGATCGGGCTGGGATATGTGGGCCTGCCCCTGGCGCTCGAGTTCGGCCGGGTGATGCCGACCCTCGGGTACGACATCTCGGCGGCCCGCATCGAGCGGCTGCGCGAAGGCGTCGATGTCACCGGCGAGGCGACGGCCGAGCAGTTTGCGGCGGCATCGATGCTCGAGCTCAGCCACGACCCCGCCGACATCGCCTCGGCGGATGTCCTGGTGGTCGCCGTACCGACCCCGGTCGACGAGGCCCACCGGCCCGACTTCGGCCCGCTGATCGCCGCGAGCGAAGTCTGCGGTCGCCACATGAAGCGCGGCGCGATCGTCGTCTATGAATCGACGGTCTACCCCGGGGCGACCGAGGACGTCTGCGTGCCCGTGCTCGAAGCCTGCTCCGGCATGAAGTGGAAGGATGGCTTCCATGTCGCGTACTCTCCCGAGCGCATCAATCCGGGCGACCGGGAGCACACCCTGACCCGAATCACCAAGGTGGTCTCGGCCGATACGCCGGAGACGCTCGACACGGTGGCGGCGATCTACGAAGCGGTGGTCACGGCGGGCGTGTACCGGGCCTCGAGCATCCAGGTCGCGGAAGCGGCCAAGGTCATCGAGAACACGCAGCGGGATCTCAATATCGCGCTGATGAACGAGCTCGCGATCCTCTTCGATCGGCTCGACATCGATACGCAGGAAGTGCTCCGGGCGGCCGGGACGAAATGGAACTTCCTGCCGTTCCGCCCGGGCCTGGTGGGAGGGCACTGCATCGGGGTCGATCCCTACTACCTGACCACCAAGGCGGAGATGGTCGGCTACCACCCGCAGGTGATCCTCGGGGGGCGGCACATCAACGATTCAATGGGCGGATTCATCGCCCGCCGCACGATCAAGGAGATGGTGTCGGTCGGGATGCCGGTGAACGACTGCCCGATCCTGGTGCTCGGCCTGACCTTCAAGGAGAACGTGCCCGACATCCGGAATTCGAAGGTCATCGATGTCATCCGCGAGCTTGCCTCCTACGGCGCCCGCGTCATGGTGCACGATCCGCATGTCGCTCCCGCCGAGGCGATGCACGAGTACGGCATCGAGCTGATCGACTGGGATGCGATGCCCCGGGCCGGTGCGATGGTGGTCGCCGTGAACCATGCGGCCTTCCTCGAGCGTCCGCTCGAGGAGCTGCTCGGGAAGCTCGAACCGGGTGGCGTCGTCATCGACGTCAAGAGCGCGCTCGACCCGGTCGCGGTCCGGAAGCTCGGCTACCGGCTCTGGCGGCTGTGATGCTGCGCGAGATCGAGAAGCTGACGGCCGGTCGCGGCGAGCTCTGGCTCGTCACCGGGGCGGCAGGCTTCATCGGCTCGAACATCGTCGAGGCGCTGCTGCGCTTGGGCCAGCGGGTGCGAGCGGTCGACAACTTCGCGACCGGCCATCGCCGCAATCTCGAGGATGTCCGGCGTCTGGTCGGCAGCGCCGCCGAACGGCTCGAGTTCATCGAAGCCGACATCGCCGATCCGCGTGCCTGCGAATCGATGGTCGCCGGTGTCGACCGGGTGCTGCACCAGGCGGCCCTGGGCAGCGTGCCGCGCTCGATCGCCGAACCCCTCGGCGCCTTTCGGGCGAATGTGGATGGCTTCGTGCAGCTGCTCGATGCCGCACGCCGTGCCGGTACGGCACGCTTCGTCTACGCATCATCGAGCTCGGTCTATGGCGATTCCAGCGAGCTGCCCAAGCTCGAGGCGCGCCGCGGCCGGGTACTGTCGCCCTACGCGGCGACCAAGCTCGCCGACGAACTCTTCGCCGACGTCTTCGCGCGCAGCTATGGCATCGAGTGCGTCGGGCTGCGTTATTTCAACGTGTTCGGTCCCCGGCAGGATCCCGCCGGCGCCTATGCGGCGGTGGTGCCGAAATGGGTCGATGCGATGCTCCACGGCAGGCCGGTGACGATCAACGGCGACGGCCGGACGAGCCGGGACTTCTGCTATGTCGCCAATGCCGTGCAGGCCAATCTGCGCGCCGCGCTCGTCGATACCCTGCCGAGCCCCCACGAGGTCTACAACGTGGCGGTTGGCGAACAGACCAGCTTGCTGGAACTTTTCACGCTGATCCGGGACGCGCTGGCTCGGGTCGATGCGGACATCGCCGCCTGCGAGCCGGTATTCGGCGAGTTTCGCGCCGGGGATGTCCGCCATTCGCTGGCGGACATCGGCAAGGCGCGTCGCGAACTCGGCTACCAGCCGACGCACACGATTGCCGCCGGCATGGCCGAAGCGCTCGGCTGGTATGTCGAGCACGCCCGGGTCCGGGCTTCCTGAGCTGCGGCGGATTCGACGCAAGCCGAGTCCGCCCCGCTCCCGGCGGGTCGCCGGGACCGCGGACCTCAGCGCAGGCTGAAGCGGTTGAGCAGGTCGTAGAGCGTCGGCCGGCTGATGCCGAGGGTCTCGGCGGCCCGGGCGATATTGCCGTCGCTGTGGGCCATCGCGCGCAGGACGGCGGCTCTCTCGGCTTCCTCGCGGACCTGCCGCAGGTTCAGGTAGCGATGTTCGCCATCGTCGGGCGCGAGCCCGAGGTCCTCGGCGCGGATGACCTGGCTGTCGGCGAGGATCACCGCCCGCTTCAGGCAGTTCTCGAGTTCGCGGACATTGCCCGGCCAGCCGTGCGATTCGATCGACTTGAGCGCATCATCGGCCAGCGTCATGCCCTCCTTGCCCTGCTGGTCGGCGAGTCGGCGGATGAAGGAATGCGCGAGCAGGGCGGCGTCGCCGGCGCGTTCGCGCAGGGGCGGAATCTCGACCACCATCTCGGTCAGGCGGTAGTAGAGATCCTCTCGGAAGTCACCCGTCGTGATGAGCTCGCGCAGCTTGCGATGGGTGGCGCAGACGATCCTCACATCGACGGGGATCTCCTCGCGTCCGCCGATCCGCTCGATGACCCGCTCCTGGAGGAAACGCAGCAGCTTCGCCTGCAGGCTGGGCGGCAGGTCGCCGATCTCGTCCAGGAACAGGGTGCCGCCGTCGGCGACTTCGATCTTGCCGGGGGTCTGCCTGACGGCGCCGGTGAAGGCGCCCCGCTCGTGTCCGAACAGCTCGGACTCGAGCAGGCTCTCCGGAATCGCGGCGCAATTGATCGCCACGAAGCGGCGCTCGCGCCGACCCGAGAGCTGGTGCAGGCCGCGGGCGAGCACCTCCTTGCCGGTGCCGCTCTCGCCAATCAGGGTGACCGTGGCATCGGTGGGGGCCAGCTTCTCGATCTGGCGGCAGACCTTCAGCATGCCGGGATCGCGCGTGATCAGTCCCGACAGCGGCATCTCGCCGATCCGCTGGGCAAGCCGACGATTCTCCTCCTCGAGGCCGGCCAGGTGCAGTGCCCGGTCGATCACCAGGGCAAGCACCTCGGGCTCGAAGGGCTTGCCGAAGAAATCGTAGGCGCCCAGCTGCACCGAGCGCAGGGCGTTGTCGCGATCGGCCTGGCCGGTCAGTGCGATCACCTTCGTCGACGGAGCCATCGACAGGATCGAGGCGAGGGTGCGAAAGCCCTCGTCCGGCGTATCGGGCGAGGGTGGCAGGCCGAGATCGAGGGTGACCACGCGCGGCTCGTGGCGCCGCACCTGGGCGAGCGCCGAATCATGGTCCTGGGCGAACACGACGTTGTAGCGATCGAAGGACCAGCGCATCTGTCGCTGAAGCCCGAGGTCGTCTTCGACCATCAGCAGGAGGGGACGATTGTCAGCCATTGATCACACCAGGAGAGGGAGCCTCGACCAGAGGCAGGACGACGGTAAAGCGGGTTCCGCGGTTCGGCGAGGATTCGACGGCGAGGCTGCCGCCGAGTTCGCGCACGTATTCGCGGCATTCGAACAGGCCGATGCCCATGCCTTGCGACTTGGTCGACACGAAGGGACGGAACAGGCGCTCGCGGATGAACTCGGCGCTCATGCCGCGGCCCGTGTCGATCACGGTGATGCGGACCGAGGCGTCTTCGTGCCGCCAGGAAACCGTCACCCGGGCGCCATCGACGCCGGTGCTGGCCTCTATCGCGTTTTGGACGAGGTGTCCGATGACCCGCTCGAGGCGGGCGCGATCGGCGTGCACCAGCGCCGGGCCGGTGCCCGGGTCGGTGGCCAGCTCGGGCGCCGGCCGGTAAGCCGAACGCTCGCGCACCGAGGCCCGTAGCAGTTCGCCGATCGAGATGATCTCCGGACTGCTCGCCTCGCGCAGGGGCGTGCGCAGTCCGGCGAGGATCGCCTGCATCCGGCCGGCCACGGTATCGACCGTGCCGAGCATGTCGTCGACGAAGGCCGGGTCGTGGCGGTGACGCTGCGCGTTGGCCGACATCAGCGAGAGCTGGGCGACAAGGTTCTTCAGGTCGTGGACGATGAAGGTCGACATCCGGTTGAAGGAGGCGAACTGCTCGGACTGGGCGAGTCTCTCGGTGGCGCGCTGCACGCCGAGGAAACTCGCGACCTGGGCGGCGGCCACCTTGAGCACATCGCGCACTTCCCAGTCGAGTTCGATGCGCGCCCGCGGCCGGTCGAGCACCACCAGCCCGGCGAGTTCGTCATGGATGATCATCGGCACGATCAGCCAGCCGCGGGAATCATCGAGCGGCGCCTCGATCGACAGGCCCGGGTAGCGCCCCGGGGCGGCGCGCCACTCGTTGAGGTCGACGATCCACCGACGGGTCACCAGCCAGTCGAGCAGGGGCATGCCGGCGGGCAGCGATCCGGGCTCCATGCCGGCCCGGCCGACCTGGCCGGCGAGTTCGTAACGCTTGCCGTCGCGGATCCAGAGAGCGCCGCCACGGCTTTCCACCAGCGAGCCGATCCCCTCGATGCCGCGCTCGGCCAGCGAGCGGCTCGAGGCGTGGCCGGCTTCCGACAGCAGTCGGGTGAGCCGCAGCCATTCCTCGCGGTAGTCGTAGCGATAGTCGAAGAAATGCTTCGAGACGAAAACCCGGATGCTCGCGCGCACCGACTCCGACATGACCGCCACGGGCAGCAGGAGCGCGGTCGCGAAGAGCAGCACGGTCTGTGCGACCGCGCTCCAGTCGTGCCCGAGGCTGCGCAGGTAATAGGCGCCGATGGCGACCACCAGCGTGCAGGTGGCGGACACCAGCAGGGTGGCCGAATGGAAGACCATGCGACGCGAGATCGCGATATCGAGCTGCCAGGCGGGGTTGCGCGAGGCGGCCACCGCGATGAGCGGCACGGCCAGTGCGTTGGCGAAGCCCTGCGACGCCCGCCAGACCGGATCGATGCCTTGCTCGCCGAGCAAGGCGTCGGCGTACATCAGCAGGTCGAAACCGAGGACGCAGGTGACCGCGATCGCAAGGTACTTGAACGCCCAGCGCTGGGCTGGCTCGGCGCTGCGATAGAGATGTTCGAGCACGAGCAGGGCGAGCGCCACCGATGCGATCCGACTGGCGTGGACCGTCCAGAGGGGCCAGCCGTTCCAGTCGGCCACGATCGGAAGCGCAGGCAGCCCGATGGCGATCGCAAGCAGCAGGCCGCCGTGCCAGGGGCTGCGCGCATCGCGCCGGCCGAGAGCGAGCAGGAACACGATCCAGGCCAGCACGCGCAGGGATTCGAGCAGGGGCGCGGCCAGCGTCGCCAGCGGACGGTCGCCGGTACCGGCGGCGATGGCGAGCGCCAGCGCCCAGAGTGCCTGCGCGGCAAGCACCCCGATGAACAGGCGGGCGGCGAGCCGGTCGGCGCGACGGGTGAGCGCGAGCGCAGCAAAGGCGGCAAAGCTGGCCGCGGCGATGCCGAAGCCAAGCTGGCCGAGGATAGTGTCGGGCATTCGACGCAAATCGTGATCGATGGCATCGAGCCTATTGGCTGTAAGGATTCCCGACAATGAATTAGCGCACACCCGGGCGCCGCGCCACGACCGGCGGACGAGGCTTGCGTCCGACCCCGGGGCGTGGATTCAGGGCAGCTTGTCGGGTGGCCGGGGATCCTCGGCGCCCTGCGCGGGATCCTGTCCGAAATACCGGCGCATCGCTTCGTACAGGGCCGGATAGTCGTCCCGCAGCTGCCAGGGATTGCTGAAGAAGGCCTCCCCCGCGACGGCGAAGAATTCCACCGTGTCGGTACCCGCATAGGGGTCAAGGCCGAGTTGCCCGTACCAGGCCCCGGCCTCGGGGCCCTCGGGATCGACATGCGCGGGAATCGCCGCCTCGATCGCATCGAGGCGGCGGCAGAAATCCTCGTAGCAGGCCTCCAGGATCCTGCGCCAGCCGGGCGATCGCGAGTCGGCGCCGGCAGGCACCCCGTTGGCCGATCCGCCGGCCATGTCCAGCTTGTGGACGAATTCATGGACGATGACGCAGGCGCCCGGATGCTCGCGATCCTCGACGATGTCGGACCAGGCCAGCACGACCGGGCCGAGATCCATGGCTTCGCCCGAGAGGATGTCGCGGGATTCGTGGACGACTCCGGCCTCGTCCGTCTGCGAGCGGTCGACCAGGAAGCGGTCCGGGTAGACGATGACATCCACGAAGTCGGCATAGACCCGCAGGTCCAGCTCGAGGATGGGCAGGCAGGCGAGCAGGGCGATCGTCCAGCGAACCGTTTCGTCGACTTCGAAGCCGGCCGCGCCCACCACCCGCTTGATGGCGAGGAAACGTCCCGCCAGGGCGATGAGACGCTCCCAGTGCGCCTCGTCCAGATGATCGAATTCATACCAGTTCGCTCGCAATTGGGCGAGCATGTCCGCATCGGGCGCCGGGACGGCCGGCTTTCTCCAGGAGATGGGCCACATGGCAGCAGATCTTACCCGCGGCGGGCTGTCGTGGTCGCCCTGCGCCCGCGGGACGCCCGCCTATAATCGGGAAGTGCAGTCCTCCCACATGCCCGATCCGGAAATCGCGGGCGCTGTCACATCGGATTGGCAGGCGCCCGGCGCTGAAGATGCCGATGTCTCGGCGGCGGTGGATTTCGTCCACCACCGGCTGAGCGGTGGCGACGATACCGATGTCCGGGTGCTGCGGCATGCGATGGGCACGCTCGGGATCCTGCGCGGGCTCGATGTCGGGCCGATCGCGCAGGTTGCGGCGGTGCTGTTCGGTTCGCCGAGCCGGATACCGCTGCGCGAGATCCAGACGCGCTTCGGGCCGGAAGTCTCGCGGCTCGTCGAGAGCATGCGCAAGATCCGCCGGCTCAAGGAGATCCACCGGGCCGTCGAGGAAGACGAAACCGGCGGCCACGAGGGCCGGATCGAGGTGCTGCGCCGCATGACGATGGCGATGTCGGTCGACATCCAGGTCGTGCTCATCCGGCTCGCGTCGCGCCTGCAGACCCTGCGCCGGCATGTCGCCGACCGCGATGCGCCGGACGCCTCGATCAGCCGCGAGACGCTCGACGTGCTGGCGCCGCTGGCGAACCGGCTCGGACTCTGGCAGCTGAAGTGGGAGCTCGAGGACCTGTCGTTTCGCTTCCTGTGGCCAGAGGAATACAAGCGGCTCGCGAAGCAGCTCGAGGAGCGGCGCGTCGAGCGCGAGGATTTCGTCGAGGCGGCGCTGGCGCGCCTGCGCGGCGAGCTCGAACGCAGCGGCATCCGCGCCGAGCTGAGCGGCCGGCCCAAGCACCTGTTCAGCATTCGCAACAAGATGCGACGCAAGGGGCTGACCCTGCCGGAGATCCAGGACCTGCGTGGGCTGCGGGTGATCGTCGCCGACATCGATGACTGCTATGCGGCGCTCGGTGCCATCCACGGCATCTGGCAAGCCGTTCCCGAGGAGTACGACGACTACGTCTCGCGGCCCAAGCCCAACGGCTATCGCTCGCTGCATACGGTGGTCGTGGCCGACGACGGCAGGCCACTGGAGATCCAGATCCGCACGGCCGAGATGCACCGCTTCGCCGAATACGGGGTGGCGGCGCACTGGCGCTACAAGGAAGGCCGCACCAGCGGCAGGGACCGCCACGACGATGAAGTCGCCTGGCTGCGCCAGCTCCTCGCCTGGCAGGGTGAGATCGGCCAGAGTCTCGGGTCGGGTGCGATGCTGCCGGGCGATGCCGGCCATTCGACGATCTTCGTGCTGACACCGCAGGCGCGGGTGATCGAGCTGCCGATCGGCGCCACCCCGGTGGATTTCGCCTATCACGTCCATACCCAGCTCGGGCATCGTTGCCGGGGCGCCCGCGTCGACGGCGTGATGGTGCCCCTCACCACCCGGCTGGAGAACGGCCAGACCGTCGAGATCATCGCCGCGAAGGAAGGCGGGGCCAAGGATGACGGGCCTTCGCGCGACTGGCTCAATCCGCAGCTCGGCTTCGTGAGCAGCAATCGGGCGCGGGCCAAGGTGCGGCAGTGGTTCAACGCGCTCGACAACGAGCGCGATATCGCGCACGGACGAGAGCGCGTCGAAAAGGTGCTCCAGCGCGAAGGGGCCACCAGCCTTGCGCTGGACGAGTACGCCGCAAGGCTGGGCTACGACGACCCGGGCCAGCTGTTCGTCGCCGTAGCGAAGGAAGAGATCGGACCGCGACTGCTCGAGGCCGCTGCGCATGGCCGGCTGGAGGGTCCCGCCAGCCTGCGCCCGAGCCCGGATGAGGAAGTCCTGAACCGTGCGCGGGCATCGACCGCGGGACGCAGTCGCAACGGAGTCCTGGTGGTGGGCGTGGGCTCGCTGATGACCCAGCTCGCGAAGTGCTGCCGACCCGCACCGCCCGATGCGATCGCCGGTTTCGTGACCCGTGGTCGGGGCGTCAGCGTCCATCGTGTCGACTGCCCGACGCTGCGGGCCCTGGCCGAGCGCGAGCCGGAGCGCCGGATCGAGACTTCGTGGTCGGAAACCGGCGACCACGAGGCCGGAGGCCGGCCGCTGCTCTACCCGGTGGACATCGATGTGCATGCGGCCGATCGGTCAGGGCTGCTGCGCGACATCTCCGATGTGCTCGCCAAGCAGCGCACCAATGTGGTGGCGGTATCGACCCGGACCCGGCAGGGCCATGCGGTCATGCGCTTCACGATCGAGGTTGCCGACACCGGGGTGCTCGATCGTTCGATTGCCGCCATCGCGGGAATCGACGGGATCCAGTCCGCCCGCCGGCACTAGGCGGCGGGCTCAGCGGGCGGCGGATTTCGGCCGAAAGGCCTTGCAGATCTCATCGCGGGTATCGATGCGCGGCGCGCCGATCAGGTCGAGGCAGTAGGGAACCGCCGCGAAGATCCCGGGCACCAGCGACTTGCCGTCGCCATCGCGCAGGCCTTCGAGTGTTTCCCGGATCGCCTTGGGCTGGCCCGGCAGGTTGATGACGAGCGATTGTCCGCGGATGACCGCCACCTGGCGCGAGAGGATCGCGGTCGGCACGAAGCGCAGGCTGATCTGGCGCATCTGTTCGCCGAACCCCGGCATCTCGCGCTCGCCGATCGCGAGGGTGGCATCGGGAGTCATGTCGCGTGGGGCTGGGCCGGTGCCTCCGGTGGTCAGGACCAGCGAGCAATGCTCGCTGTCGACGAGTTCGCGCAGGCATGCCTCTATGCCGGGGCGATCGTCCGGGATGAGTCGCTCCACCGTTTCGAAGGGCGTGAGCAGCGCTTCGCGCAGCCATTCGCGCAGGGCGGGGATGCCCTTGTCCTGGTAGACGCCGCCCGAGGCGCGGTCGCTGACGGAAACCAGGCCGATGCGGATCGGCGCGCCGCCCTGCGGCTCGCCTGCGCCGGCATGCACAGAGTAGGTGGCGGGTGTCTCGCTCATGGTCGCTCCTGCGGATCCTGCTGATGCTGCGTTGTCTCGCCCGTCCCGCGTGCGGCTTCATGCTCGCGCATGGCTGCCAGAAGCTTCCGGTAGAGGCTGCGATACGAGCCGCCGCTGCGGGTGCCGGCCCGTTCGGCGCGCGCCTGCCCGATGAGCCGGACGAGGCCCGGATCGTCCGGGTCGATCCCGAAGCGGCGAGCGAACGCGGACAGCGCTGTCGCATCGGCGAGCAGGCGTTCGCGCCAGTCCTCGGCCGCGTGCGCGAGCGCGACCTCGGCCCGATGGCCGGCCGAGCCGGCTTCGAGCGCCGCGCGGATGGCATCGGCATCGGCCTCGCGCATCAGCTTGCCGATCAGCTGGCGCTGGCGACGCAGACCTTCGCGCGAGCGGATCCGTCGGGCGAGATCGATCGCCTCGCGCAGGGCATCGTCGATCGGCACCGAGGCCAGCTGCTCGGGGCGCAGGGCGGCGAGGGCATCGCCGAGGCGTTGCAGTTCGTGCGCCTGGCGCTTGAGCGCGCTCTTGCTCGGACGAGCGCCGCGATCGTCGGCTTCATCGAGGGCGAGTGCGGTCGCATCGGGCGGCGGTGGATCGGTTTCGGCCTGTTGCCGGGCCGTTTTCCTGGAGCGGGGCATGTCGGGTTTCATCGAGGGGCGCTGATATCATAGCGCGCTGTCCATAGCGGAATGCCCATGTTCGAATACACCGAGGACCAGCTCCGGTCTCTTGCCGACGAGGCGCTGCGCCACGCGAGATCGATCGGCGCGACCGACGCGGTCGTCGAGCTCGCCGAGAACACCGGCCTGAACGTCAATGTCCGCAAGGGCAAGGTCGAGACGATCGAGAAGACCCGCGACAAGTCCTTCGGCGTCACCGTCTACGTCGGCCAGCGTCGCGGCCATGCGAGCAGCAGCGACTTCGCGATCGCGCCGTTGCGCGAGACGGTCGATGCGGCCTTCCAGATCGCCCGCTTCACGGCCGAGGACGATTGCGCCGGCCTGCCCGATGCCGAGCTGCTCGCCCGGCACTGGCGCGCGCCCGACATGTTCCATCCGTGGAGCATCGATGCCGACGCGGCGATCGCGCTTGCCTGCGAGGCCGAGGACGCGGCGTTCGCGACCAGCCCTATGGTGCGCAATTCGGACGGCGCCTCGGTATCGGCCGGACATGGGCAGTTCCTGCTCGCGAATTCACGCGGCTTCGCGGGAGGCTATCCCTACAGCCGGCATTCGCTTTCATGCGTACCGATCGCGCAGCGGGGTCGCGAGATGCAGCGCGACGGCTGGTACAGCGCCGACGTCCGGCCCGATCGGCTTGCCGATGCCGCCGTTCTGGGCCGCTATGCGGCCGAACGATCGCTCGCGCGGCTGGGCGCCCGTCGGCTGCCTACGGGGCGGGTGCCGGTGCTGTTCGAATCGCCGCTTGCGATCGGCCTGATCGGCCACCTCGTGCAGGCCCTCTCCGGTGGCGCACTGTACCGTCAATCGAGCTTCCTGCTCGATTCGGTCGGCCAGCAGGTCTTTCCCTCGCATGTCGATCTCATGGAGGACCCGAGCCTGGCCGCCGAACCCGGCAGCGCGCCCTTCGACAGCGAGGGCGTACGCACCTCGAAGCGCCGGGTGGTCGACGCCGGCGTGATCCAGGGCTATTTCCTGTCCACCTATTCGGCGCGCAAGCTCGGCCTGCCCACCACCGGCAATGCCGGCGGCTCGCACAACCTGCGCTTGCGCAGCCGGCGCACGAAGCCCGGCGACGACCTCGATGCCATGCTGCGGCGCCTGGGCACGGGCCTGTTCGTCACCGACCTGATGGGGCAGGGCGTCAACTACGTCACCGGCGATTATTCCCGTGGCGCTGGCGGCTACTGGGTCGAGAACGGCGTCATCGCCTACCCGGTCGAAGAGATCACCATCGCCGGCAACCTGCGCGACATGTTCGCCGGGATCGTGGCCATCGGCGCCGACGAGATCCGCCGGGGCGCCAAGCGCACCGGCTCGATCCTGGTCGAGGCGATGGCGGTCGCCGGAACCTGAGGCCGGGCGGGCGGGTGCCGGGACGATGAGCAAGGCCTTCGTGCGCGAATCCTCGGATGAGGATGACGACGACGACATCCCGATCCCCGAGCTCCCCTCCGGGTTTCGCAACTACATCACCACGGCGGGCCTGGCGGCCTTGCGGGCCGAACTGCTGCGGCTGCTCGATGTCGAGCGTCCCGAAACGGTCTCCATCGTGTCCTGGGCGGCCTCCAATGGCGATCGCTCCGAGAACGGCGACTACATCTATGGCAAGAAGCGGCTTCGCGAGATCGATCGCCGCATCCGCTTCCTGACCCGGCGCATCGAATCGGCGGTCGAGGTCGATCCCTCCCGGCAGCAGAATCGCGACCAGGTTTTCTTCGGCGCGACGGTGCGCTACCTGCGCAGCGATGGCCAAGAGCAGGTCGTCACCATCGTCGGGGTCGACGAGGTCGATCCGCCAGCCGGGCGGATCAGCTGGATCGCACCGGTGGCCCGGGCCCTGATCAAGGCGCGCGAGGGCGATGTCGTCGCCCTGCGGACTCCCGCCGGCGATGAGGAGCTGGAGATCCTCGAAGTCAGCTATCCCGCCTGATCCCACGACGGTTTCGGATCCGGCGGATCCGAAACCGTTCAGGTGCGGGCGACCTTGCGGACGTCGGGAAGCTTGCGCAGGTTGCGCAGCAGCCGGGCGACATGCAGGCGGTCGCGGACCTGGAGCTCGAAGCGGATGCGGCCGTTCTTGCCTCCCGCGCCGAAGCCGTCGGATTCCATCTGCACGTCGACGATGTTGGCTTCGGAAGCCGCCACTTCGGCCGCCACCTTGCCGAGCACGCCGCGGTCGCCGCGGACCTCGATCTCGAGGGCGATCCGGAAGAGGCCGTCGGTCTGCTCGGACCATTGCACGCCGATCCAGCGGTCCGGATCCTTCTGGCGCTGGCGCTCGACCAGCTTGCAGCCGATGCGGTGCAGGGCCAGGCCGTGGCCACCCCGCAGGTGGCCGATGATGGCGTCGCCCGGTACCGGATGACAGCAGTTCGCGTAGGTGACCGCGCCCTGTTCCGTGCCCTGGATGAATACCGGCGTCAGGCGCGGGATGATGGCGGCGGCGGCCGTCTTGCCGCTGAGCTGCAGCGCGATCGCCCGGGCCTCGACCGGGGCGAGCCGCTTGCCGATGCCGATGTCGGCATAGAGGTCGTCGACGCTCTTGGCGCCGGAGTCGCGCGCCACCCGTTCCAGTACCTGGGTTTCGAGCGTGCTGGCGTCGATGCGCAGGGCCGAGAGCGACTGCGCGAGCAGGCGACGACCGAGTCCGACGGACTCCTGGTACTTCATGCGACGCAGGAACTGGCGGATCTCGGAGCGGGCCCTTCCGGTCCGCACGAAGCTGAGCCAGTTCGGATTGGGGCGGGCCGACTTCGAGGTGATCACCTCGACGATATCGCCGTTCTCGAGCTCGGTACGCAGTTCGGCGGGCTCATGGTTGATCTTGGCCGCGACGGCCCGGTTGCCGACGTCGGTGTGGATCGAATAGGCGTAGTCGATGATGGTCGCACCGCGGGGCAGGGCGCGGATGTCGCCGGCCGGCGTGAACACGTAGACCGCATCGGGGAAGAGGTCCACCTTGACATGCTCGATGAACTCGAGCGCCTCGCCGGTGGTGTTGTTCTGGATCTCGAGCAGCGACTGCAGCCAGCGATGCGTGTGCTTCTGGAGATCCGAGAAGCTGTCGTCCTCGGCCTTGTAGAGCCAGTGCGCCGCCACTCCGGCTTCGGCGAAGCGCTGCATCTCGATGGTGCGGATCTGGAATTCCACCGGCGTGCCATAGGGGCCGAGCAAGGTGGTGTGCAGCGACTGGTAGCCGTTGAGCTTCGGGATGGCGATGTAGTCCTTGAAGCGTCCCGGTACCGGCTTGAAGGTGTTGTGCAGGGCGCCGAGCGCGAGATAGCACTCGGGCAGCGTGTCGACGATGATCCGGATGCCGTAGATGTCGAAGACCGTCGCGAAGGAGACGCCCTTCATCCGCATCTTCTGGTAGATGCCGTAGAGCGCCTTCTCGCGACCGTAGACCTCGGCCCTGACGCCGAACTCGGGCAGGCAGGCCTGTACCGCCTCGAAGACCTTGGTGATCGCATCGCGCCGGTAGCCGCGGGCCGCCTGCACCGCGCGGCGCAGGACATCGTAGCGGGTCGGGTGGAGCGCGCGGAACGAGAGGTCGAGCAGTTCGCGATAGACGACGTAGAGCCCGAGACGACTCGCGATCGGCGCGTAGATCTCGAGGGTTTCGTTGGCGATCCGTTTGCGCTTGTCGGACTTGACCGCGTCCAGGGTGCGCATGTTGTGCAGGCGGTCGGCAAGCTTGATCAGGATGACGCGCACGTCGCGCGCCATGGCGAGCAGCATCTTGCGGAAGCTCTCGGCCTGCTGCTGTTCCTTGGACGAGAAGGCGACCCGGTCGAGCTTGGACAGGCCGTCGACGATGTCGGCGACCTGGGGGCCGAAGCGCTCGTGGATCGTCTGCTTGCTGACCGCGGAATCCTCGATCGTGTCGTGCAGCAGCGCCGCCATCAGGGAATCGGCGTCGAGCTTCCAGCCTGCGCAGATCTCGGCAACCGCTATCGGGTGCGAGATGTAGGGTTCGCCACTGCTGCGGAACTGGCCGAGGTGGGCCTCGTCACCGAAGCGGTAGGCCTCGCGGATCCGGCGCCGGTCTTCCTCGGAAAGATAGTCGATGGATTCCGTCAGGCTGGCGAGGGTGGCCACCGACTGGCCGGGATGCGAGCCGGGGCCGAAGCGGTATTCGACGTAGGGACGCCCGCCGTCGGGTGAATCGGCGTCCGGCGTCCCGGGCATGATCCGCTCGCCGGCGATCGGGCCGACGGTCTCGCGGACGCGGGCAGGAGTGTCGGTTACAGGAGGCCCCATACTGCAAGCCTAACCGACCTTGGGGATATTAGGGAAATTGCCGGCGCGCCAGCGAGGAATCAGGTGGGTACCCGCCTGAGCATCTCGATGCCGACCTTGCCGGCGGCGATCTCGCGCAGGGCCGTCACGGTGGGCTTGTCACGGGACTCGATCTTGGGGGCATGGCCCTGGGCGAGCATGCGAGCCCGGTAGGTGGCTGCGAGCGTGAGTTCGAAGCGATTCGGGATCTGGGTCAGGCAGTCTTCGACGGTGATTCGGGCCATGCTTACTCCGGAAGGGGGCGCGCCGCATCGATGCCGAGGCCGTCGAAGATGCCGCGATGCCGGATCCGCTGCTGGGCGAATCGACACCGCGAGGCCTCGACGATCGCGGCGAGTTGCCGAAGGGCGCCGGCAAACTCTTGATTAATAATAACATATTCGAATCGATCGGCCTGTGCCAGTTCGGGCCGGGCGGCCTGGATCCGGTGCTCGATCACTTCGGGGGAATCCTGCCCGCGGCGCTCGAGGCGCTGGCGCAGTTCCTCGACCGAAGGCGGCGCGATGAAGACCAGCACGGCTTCGGGAAACTGCCGGCGGACCTGCATCGCGCCCTGCCAGTCGATTTCCAGGATGACATCGTCGCCCGCGGCGATCCGGCTCTCGATCCAGGCCCGGGATGTCGCGTAGAGCTTGTCGTGGACCTGGGCCCATTCGAGGAAGTCGCCGGCGTCGCGGCGACGAATGAACTCGGCATGGTCGATGAACTCGTAGTCGACCCCGTCGACTTCGCCGGGGCGGGCGGCGCGGGTGGTGCAGGAAACCGACAGGCGCAGCCTGGGTTGTTCGCCCAGCAGGGCGCGCACCAGCGAGGTCTTGCCGGCGCCCGAGGGCGCGGAGATCACGAACAGGCTGCCGGATTGGGGGTTCGGGCTCATCGGGTGTCGTCGGGCCGGATGGCCGGGAGCGGCGTCCAAGCCTGCCCCGGAATGCCCGCCGGCGATTTGTCAGGCGGGTATCTTACCAACCATGCCGACATGCCAGTGGCGCGCCGCAGCGCGCCCATTCGCGGTCAGGCAAGCGCCGGACAGGAGGCGCCTTGGGATGCCGAATGCGTCACGCCTGCGCCGAGAAATGCGCCATCGTCGCCTGCACGCCGCTGCCGGCGAGCCGGATGCCCGAGAGCTGCAGGCCCATCTCGACGCCGGCGACCATCGCCACCAGCGTGAGGTCGTTGCTGTCGCCGAGGTGGCCCATGCGGAACATGCGGCCGCGGAGCTTGCCCAGGCCGGTACCGAGCGACAGGTCGAAGCGCGTGTGGATCAGTCGGCGCAGCGCGTCGGCATCGACGCCTTCGGGCGTGATGACGCCGGTCAGCACCGGTGAATACACCGCCGGATCGACGCACTGGATCGGCAGGCCCCAGGCGTTGACCGCGGCGCGCACGCCGGCGGCCCAGCGCTGGTGGCGGGCGAACACCTTGTCCAGGCCTTCGGCGAGCAGCATGTCGAGCGATTCGGACAGGCCGTAGAGCAGGTTGGTGTTGGGCGTGTACGGCCAGTAGCCGTCCTTGTTCATCTCGACGATCTCGCCCCAGGCCCAGTAGGACTTCGGCAGCTTCGACTGCTTCGAGGCCTCCAGCGCCCGGGGCGACAAGGCATTGAAGCCGATGCCGGGCGGCAGCATGAGCCCCTTCTGGGAGCCGCCCACCGCGATGTCCACGCCCCATTCATCGTGCCGGTAGTCGGCGCTGGCCAGGCCCGAGATGGTGTCCACCATCAGCAGGGCGGGATGGCCGGCGGCGTCGATGGCCTTGCGCACCGACGCGATATCGGAGGTGACGCCGGTGGATGTTTCGTTGTGCACCACGCACACCGCCCGGATCCGCTTTTCGGTGTCACTGCGCAGGCGCTCCTCGATCAGGTCGGCCTGGACGCCTCGGCGCCAGCCCGGTGCCTGGGGCAGATGATCGTCGGGGCCGTCCCAGGCGAGGATCTCGACTTCCAGGCCGAGCCGTTCCGCCACCTTCCGCCACAGGGATGCGAAGTGTCCGGTCTCGTACATCAGGACATGATCGCCGGGGCTCAGGGTGTTGCAGAGCGCGGCCTCCCAGGCGCCGGTGCCGGACGACGGGTAGATCACCACCGGATGCCGCGTCCCGAACACCTGCCGGACGTCATCGAGGACTTTCAGGCCGAGCTGGCCGAACTCCGGCCCCCGGTGGTCGATCGTGGGCAGGCTGATGGCCCGCAGGATGCGATCGGGCACCGGGCTGGGGCCGGGGATCTGCAGGAAGTGGCGGCCGGTGGGGTGGAAGTCGAGCGTCGGCATGGCGATTCCAGAGGGCGGTACGAATTGCATGCAAAGGGAGGATTCCAAGGATGGGCATCCCGATATCCGGCTAAAGTATAGTCCGCGGATTGCATGCAAAATGCATTCTGGAGGATGCCATGGCGGAGATCATCGAGATCGCCCGGCCGGCGCTGCATGAGCAGGTGGCCGCGCGCCTGCGCACGATGCTGGTCGAAGGGCATATCGAACCGGGTGCCAAGCTCAACGAACGGGAGCTCTCGGAACTGCTGGGCGTGTCGCGCACGCCGCTGCGCGAAGCCATCAAGCTGCTGGGCTCCGAAGGCCTGGTGGACCTGCTGCCCAATCGCGGCGCGGTTGCCGTCAAGCTGGGCGAAGTCGACGTGCTGCACCTCTTCGAGGTGCTGGCCCATCTGGAGGGGCTGTCGGGCGAACTCGCGGCGCAGCGCATCACCGATGAGGAACTCGCCGAGATCCGGGCGCTGCACTTCGAGATGCTCGCCGCTCATGCCCGCAAGGACCTGTCGGGCTACTACCGGCTCAATGCCCTGATCCATGCCGCGATCAACCGTGCCGCCAGGAATCCGGTACTCACCCGGACCTACGACGGCATCAATGCACGGGTGCAGTCGCTGCGCTTTCGCACCAACCAGAATGCGACGAAGTGGAAGCGCGCGGTGAAGGAGCACGAGCGGATGGTCGAAGCGCTGGAAGCGCGGGACTCCACCACCTTGCGCGCGGTGCTGGTCGAGCATCTGGAGAACAAGCGCGATACCGTGGTCGCCCTGCTGCGCGCCGGGCAGATCCATCCTCGTTCCGCGAACCACTGATCCGCCATGTCGATCGCATCCGCCCCCCACCTGCTGCCGGCGTCCGGCACCACATTGCCCCCTGGCGACGTCGCCGAGGCACTGGCGCGCCGCCTGCGCGCGGAAACCCGCGGCGAAGTCCTGTTCGACGCCGCGTCGCGCGGTCGCTATGCCACCGATGCCTCGATCTACCAGATCATGCCGGTCGGCGTGTTCGTGCCGACCTGCGAGGACGATATCGCGATCGCGCTGCAGGTCGCGGGCCAGCTGAAGGTGCCGGTGCTGCCCCGCGGCGCGGGCACCAGCCAGTGCGGCCAGACCACCGGGGCGGCGCTGGTGATCGACAACACGAGGCACTTTCGCAAGCTGTTGTCGCTGGACGTCGAAGCCGGTGTCGCCGAGGTCGAACCCGGCCTGGTGCTCGACCACCTGAACGCCGAACTGAAGCAGCATGGCCTGTGGTACCCGGTGGACGTCTCGACCGGCGCGCAGGCCACCCTGGGCGGCATGGCCGGCAACAATTCCTGCGGCTCGCGCTCCATCGCCTACGGCAACATGGTGCACAACGTGCTGGGCGCCCGCGCATGGATGTCCGATGGCGAGCTCCTGCGCTTCGGTCCGGTGGCGCAGGCTGTGGGGCGCACGGCGCGCATCGCCGAGTTCGTGCACGGGCTGGCGGTGCGGCACCGGGACGAGATCCATGCGCACTGGCCCCGCGTGATGCGCCGGGTCGGCGGATACAACCTGGACATCTTCGACAACCGTAGCGAACGTCCCTATACGCTGGACGGCAGCGTCAACCTGGCGCAGCTCCTGGTCGGCTCCGAAGGCACCCTGACGTACACCCGCTCGCTCACGCTCAAGCTGAGCCCGCTGCCGCGCGCGAAGGTGCTGGGCGTCGTCAACTTCCCGAGCTTTCGGGCGGCGATGGAGTCGGCGCAGCACCTCGTGAAGCTCGGGCCGAGCGCGGTCGAGCTGGTCGATCGCACGATGATCGAACTGAGCCTGGCCAATCCCGCCTTCCGGCCCACCATCGAGACGGCGCTGATCGACCGTCCGGCCGCCATCCTGCTGGTGGAGTTCTCGGGCGAGGAGAAGGCGGCGCTGCTGCCGAAGCTGCGCCAGCTCGTCGAGCTGATGGGCGAGCTCGGCCTGCCCGGCAGTGTGGTCGAGATGCCGGACGATGCGCCACAGAAGAATCTCTGGGAGGTGCGCAAGGCGGGCCTGAACATCATGATGAGCCTCAAGGGCGACGGCAAGCCGGTGAGCTTCATCGAGGACTGCGCGGTGCCTCTGGAGCACCTGGCCGAGTACACCGACGCGCTCACCGACGTGTTCGCCCGGCACGGCACCCGTGGCACCTGGTATGCGCATGCCTCGGTCGGTACGCTGCATGTGCGGCCCATCCTGGATATGCGCACCGACGGCGCGGGGAAGATGCGCGCCATCGCCGAAGAAGCCTCGGCGCTGGTGCGCAAATACCGTGGCGCCTACAGTGGCGAGCATGGCGACGGCCTGTGCCGCGGGGAATGGATCGAATGGCAGTTCGGTCCGGCGATCAACACCGCGTTTCGCGAGATCAAGCGGCATTTCGACCCGGACGGCCTGTTCAATCCGGGCAAGATCATCGATCCGCCGAAGATGGACGATGGCTCGCTGTTCCGCTTTCCGCCCCCAGGCGCGCCCCGGCCCTACGAGCGGATCCCGATCACGCCGGTACTGGACTGGTCGGCCTGGAATGTGCAGGCCGATCCGGTGACCGAGATCACCACGGCGCCCGGCACGGGTGGCGACCTCACCGGCGGCTTCGCCAAGGCCGTCGAGATGTGCAACAACAACGGCCATTGCCGCAAGTTCGACGCCGGCACCATGTGCCCGAGCTATCGGGTCACGCGCGACGAGCAGCACCTGACCCGCGGGCGCGCCAACACCCTGCGCCTGGCACTGTCGGGCCAGCTCGGGCCGGATGCCTTCACCAGCGAGGCCATGTACGAGACCATGGACCTGTGCGTCGGCTGCAAGGGCTGCAAGCGCGAATGCCCGACCGGCGTCGACATGGCCCGGATGAAGGTGGAGTTCCTCGCGCACTACAAGGCGAAGCACGGGTACACCCTCAAGGACCGGCTGATTGCCCATCTGCCCAGGTACGCCGGGTTCGCGAGTCGCCTGCCGTGGCTGCTGAACCTGCGCAACAGGGTGCCGGCGCTGCGATGGCTGGGCGAGAAGACGCTCGGGTTCTCGGGGAAACGATCGCTGCCCGAATGGCGCAGCGACACCTTCTGGCGCTCGGGCGGGATGGCGGGCTTCATCGATGCGGAGCCGGCACTCGCGCGCGCTGCCGCCGGCGATCGGGTGGCGGTGCTCTTCGTCGACACCTTCAACGGCATGTTCGAGAACGAGAACGCACTGGCGGCAGCGGGTGTGCTGCAGGCGGCGGGCTATGTGCTGCACACGCCGGCAAAGGGCGGCGGGAACCACTGCTGCGGCCGGACCTACCTCGCCAGCGGCATGGTCGACCAGGCGAAGGCCAGCGCCGGCGCGCTGGTGGATGCTCTCGCGCCGATGGCCGCTGCCGGCATCCCGATCGTCGGGCTCGAACCCTCGTGCCTGCTGAGCTTGCGCGACGAAACCCTGATCATGGGCCTGGGCGAGCCGGCAAGGATCGTCGCGTCGCAGGCGCTGCTGTTCGAGGAGTTCGTCGCGCGCGAGGCCGGGGCGGGGCGCTTCTCGATCGCACTACGGGAAGCGCCGGCGCCGATCCTGGTCCATGGTCATTGCCACCAGAAGGCGTTCGGGGCGGTCAGTCCGATCCTCGACGTGCTGCGGCTGATCCCGGGCGCCGAGCCGAAGCTGATCGAGAGCTCCTGCTGCGGCATGGCCGGCAGCTTCGGCTTCGAAGCCAGCCATTACGATATCTCCATGGCGATGGCCGAAGCCGCGCTGCTGCCGGCGATCCGCAAGCAACCGGATGCGATCGTGGTGGCCGACGGAGCCAGTTGTCGCCACCAGATCGCCGACGGCGCGGGCCGGGAGGCGATCCATGTGGCACGGCTGCTCGAACGGCTGCTGCTTGCGCCCTGATCCTCTGGGCCTTCCGTTCCAATCCACAGGTAGAGAGAAGACGCCATGAAGAACAAGCCGATCCTGGAACTCGCCGATCTCAAGCTCATCGCGCAGGCCGCCGAAGCCGAAGCCCTGAAGAATCACTGGGCGGTGAGCATCGCCATCGTCGACGACGGCGGCCACCTGCTGTGGCTGCAGCGCCTGGACGGCGCCGCGCCGATCTCGGCCCATATCGCACCGGCCAAGGCGAGGACCGCGGCCATGGGGCGCCGCGAGAGCAAGTCCTACGAGGACATGATCAACGGCGGGCGCGCCTCCTTCCTGAGCGCTCCGGAACTGCAGGGGATGCTCGAAGGCGGCGTGCCCATCGTCAAGGACGGCCAGTATCTCGGGGCGGTCGGGGTGAGCGGTGTGAAGTCGACCGAGGATGCGCAGATCGCGCGGGCGGGGATCGCGGCGCTGGGGCTGTAGGTAGCGGCGCACCATGACCAGCAAGGAACCCCTTCACCAGCCGATCGACGACAAGGCCCGCGCGCTTGCTCGTCGACTGGTGCGAACCGCCCGCTTCGGTGCGCTGGCCGTGCTCGAGCCTGACGGCGGACACCCCTATGCAAGCCGGGCCGCGGTGGCGCCGGACATCGATGGCGTGCCGGTGATGCTGCTGTCCTCGCTGTCGCCGCATACCGCTGCGCTGGACGCCGATCCACGTTGCACCCTGCTGCTCGGCGAGCCTGGCCGGGGCGATCCGCTGGCCCATCCGCGCCTGTCGGTGGTCGGGCTGGCACGGCGCCTGTTGCGCGATTCGGAGGAGGATGCGCGGGTGCGCGGGCGCTTCCTGGCACGCCATCCGAAGGCCGAACGCTATGCCGGGTTCGACGATTTCGCATTCTTCCGGCTCGAGCCGCAGCGCGCGGTGCTGGTCGGCGGCTTCGGCCGGGCGTTCGAGCTGGGGCGCGACGATGTTCTTGGCGGAGCCATGCTCGGCGGAGCGGATCTTGTCGCCGGTACACCGGAGCCCGCCGTAAGCGTTGCACTGCTGGCGGCTCTCGCCGCGTACGAGCGCACAGCGGTCGAGCACATGAACGAGGACCATGCCGATGCAGTGGCACTGTATGCGACGCGGCTGTGCCGCGCGCAAGCCGGCGACTGGCGGCTTGTGTCGGTCGACCCCTACGGCATCGACATGACGAGCGGTGAGCGGATCGAGCGGCTGGAGTTCGATGCGCCGCTGGCCGAAGCGGCACAATTGCGCAAGTTGCTGGTCGAGCTTGCCGGGCGGGCGCGGGCTGCGCATCCGCCGCAGGTCGACGGCGGCTGATGGACCTTGAATCAGGATGGAACGAAGGGCGGAGGGCGTATGCGCGGATTGGTCGACAAGGTAGTCGTCATCACCGGTGCCGCCGGTGGTATCGGTCGGGCATTGACCTTGCGGTTCTGCGAAGAGGGGGCCCGGGTTGTCGGCCTGGATCTCGATGCCGACGGCCTGGAAGACCTGGAGCGGCAACTCGGGGAGTATTCGGGGCGCCTGTTCCTCCAGCCCCTGGACATCACGGACTACGGCAAGGTGAAGTCCACCATCGATGACATCCATCGCAAGCATGGTCGTATCGATATCCTCGTCAACAACGCGGGCTGGGATGTGGCGGAGCAGTTCGTCGACACGACACCCGGGTTCTGGGACAAGGTGATCGCGATCAACCTGAAGGGCCCGCTGAACCTGCAGCACGCGGTGTTGCCATTCATGATCGAGGCCGGCGGCGGCCGGATCATCAATATCGCGTCCGACGCCGGTCGGGTGGGCTCATCCGGCGAATCGGTCTATTCGGCCTGCAAGGGCGGGATCATTGCCTTCAGCAAGACCCTCGCTCGCGAGACGGCCCGCAGGAACGTGCGCGTCAACGCCGTCTGCCCCGGCCCTACCGATACAGCACTGCTTCGCTCGTTCGCGGGCGAGGGCGATTACGGCCGGAAGATCTACGATGGCCTGAAGCGGGCCATTCCGCTCAAGCGCCTGGGCCAGCCCGAGGACATCCCGGGAATAGTGGCCTTCCTGGCAAGCGATGACGCGGATTTCATCACCGGACAGGTGATCAGCGTATCCGGCGGCCTCACCATGCACGGGTGACGATCCGCGGATCCTGCTCCCCGGGGAGCCAGCGAAGATCCGCTTCCAGCCCGCCACACCGGCGTTTCAGGCGCCGGAAGTCAGGCTCGAATCCGGCCAGATCTCGTCGGATGCGATCGATACCTGCGGCAAGGCCTGCATCGTCACCGTGAACGGCGCCTCGATCTGCTGCACCGATGCGAAGCGGCCTTCGGCGGCAAGCGGATCGCGGAAGAGGTGCAGACGACGCCCCCCGACCTCGACGACCCAGTACTCGCGCACGCCGTGCGATGCGTAGACCCGGGCCTTGGTGATGCGGTCGTAGTGCAGGGAGGAATCGGCGACCTCGACCGCCAGCAGGACGTCGCCGGCGCCAGGATGGTGGCTGGCGTAGTCATCCGATCGGGGCCTGAGCAGCATGAAATCGGGCTGCGGCATGGACCACGGCGGCAGTTTCATCGGATGGCCGACCGAGACGATCGCGTCATCCGCGGCCCGGCGCACCAGCAGCCGGTTCAGGCGGATGTCGACCGACGCATGGCCGGTGCCGATCGGCGGCATGTCGATCAGGTCTCCCTCGATCAGCTCGATGCGGGCGTCCTCGGGGAGGATGCCGGCCTCGCCGAGCCGCACGTAGTCGTCGACCGACCACTTGCGGCGCATGGGTTCGACGACGGCGTTCATCGGGTCGTTCATTGCTGGCGGGTGGTGCTGGATGAAGGATGAAACAGTCTATCCCCGCGCGCCATCGGCCGGAAGGCCGCTACGTACGAGGTAGTTGGGAGGCGGGCAGGGCTCCTCGGTTCACCAGCCAAGGGGTCCGTAGAATCGAACTCATCCGGACGAACCGGGAGAGACATCATGCGTTCAGCCTCCCTGCATGGCGTCGTGGTGACAGCCGTCTTGGCCCTGGTCCTCGGTGCCTGCGCCACCCATGCTCCCTCGCCCCGGGCCGGGTCCCAGGCGTCGTCGGGGCCGCCCGCCGAGGTCCGCGTCGAGTTCGTGGCGCCCGAGCATTTCACCGACATCGGCGAGAAGTTTCCGGGCAGTACGAAGCGACGCGACTCGAACCTGGACGAGCTGCGACAGCATATCGAGGAGCGGGCGCAGCGCGTCCTCGCCGAAGGGCAGAGCCTGCGGGTTTCGATTACCGATATCGACATGGCCGGACGGACCGAGCCCTGGCATCCTCGGCTGTGGGATACGCGGATCGTGCGGGACATCTATTCGCCGCGCATTGCGCTGCGCTTCGAGCTGGCCGATGCGCAGGGCACGGTGCTCGGCACCGGTGAGCGGAGCCTGCATGATTCCGCGTTCATGTCGAGAGGCCGCGGCGGCTACATCAACGATCCGCTCCGGTACGAGAAGGCCTTGCTGGACGACTGGATCGAGCGGGAGTTCGGCGCTGCGCGCCGGGGCTGAGCGCTGGTGGGCTGCTCCATGCGGACAACAAGGGCTCAAGCGTGCCCCTCGGACATCCAGTCCTCGACCCGCTGGGTCAAGGTTTCCGAACCTTTGCGCCGAGCACCGAAGCGCAGTTCGCATGCGACCACGACGCTGGTACACACGGTGTCGGGTTCCGCCATCAGAGTTCGTCCCGGGCCTGCGCGGGTGTGTCCTCGATGTCAGGCAGGCCTTCGTCCAGGGGTTCCCAGGAGGCGAGGAGTTCCAGCAGGGATTTCTTGCGGATGGGTGTGAGGATCAGTCGGTCACCGTCCTTGCGGATCAGCACTTCGGTACCTTCCATCTCGAACTCGCGAGGAATCCGCAGCGCCTGGTTGTGGCCATTCCGAAACAGGGCAGCATGACGTTCGGACATGTGACCTCCGGTCGAAAAATTGGCATATGCCAAAGCATTTGCCAACTCGTATGCAGATGCAAGGCGCTGGCGGGTGCGAAATGCAAGGCGATCCGCTTGCGATCGAAGGGGTCGTCGTGCTTCGGTCAGTCGCCGTTCTTCAGAATAGCCGGCATGTCCTCTCGGTCGCCGAGAAGGCGAACGACCGCGCCGGCTTCAACGCAGGTTATCCAGGGTCTGCTTCCTGAGTCGGGCGACGCGCTTCGGCGAAAGGGCCTGACCGGGACCGGAGCTGAGTCCCTCCTGGATCAGCTCGCGTAGGCGCTTCTTCGCCTGTTCTTCCTGGTAACTCTTGTCAAGAACGGGGTGATGCGGCCGTCCGGATGAACGAGTGTGGACGGATGCCATATGGCCTCTCCCGTGGCGTGATGGTAAGCTCACCATAACAGCATACCATCAAGGTGATTGCCATGGCTCGCATGTCGATACGGGCTACCTACGCGCTGGATGAAGAGACCGATCGGCGCATCAGGCATCTTGCCAGAGCCTGGCAGGTCTCCCAGGCGGAGGTGATTCGCCGCTCGGTGCAAGCTGCCGCGGAACGATTCGGCAAGACCTTGACGCCCGCCGAGGTCGTGGCGTGCTACGCCGAAGGGGCGTTGCCGCGCAACAAGCAGGAGACAAGGCAAGCCATCCGGTCCTTGCGTGCCCTGCGTCATGCGGACGACGAGCTGCGGGCTGCCGAGACACCGTGATTCATTTCGACACGAATGCGTTGATCGCTTTGCCGCAGTGGGCCCGCGAACACCATGCCGTCGTTCGCCGGGTACTGGATGGAGAAGTGGTGGCAGTTTGCGCGGTGGTCTGGTACGAGTACCTGCTAGGGCCCCTGGCCGATGGTGAGGCCGAACTCGCCCACGCCTTCGTGTCCGGCAGGATCGAGCCGATCCTGGAAGCGGATGCGGTGCTGGGCACGGAATTGTTCAACGCCGCCGGCCGTCGTCGAACCCTGAAAACCGATGCCCTGATTGCCGCCTCCGCCATTCGCGCCGGTGCGGATTTCGTGACGATCAACATCGCCGACTTCAAACCGTTCGTGGAGCATGGCTTGCGGCTGATCCCGGCCAAGGTATAGACGGATGGATCAGCGCAGCATCAGCTTCACGATCAGCCGGGCCAGGCGGCCATAGGGTGGGCGCAGGAGGTTCGCCGGGTTGCGACGGCCCTGCACCAGCACACCCTTGGCGTGGCTCATGGCCCGGAAGCCCTCGATACCGTGATAGGCGCCGATGCCGCTGGCGCCGACGCCGCCGAAGGGCAGGTCGTCCTGGGCGTAGTGCAGCAAGGTGTTGTTGATGGTGACGTTGCC